>Ga0194132_10001354_pt1 | contig 49544 bp, 40 predicted proteins | sample TA2KigOf80mmetaG_FD_148612 | JGI IMG/M metagenome (GOLD analysis project Ga0194132, IMG submission 148612) | Freshwater microbial communities from Lake Tanganyika, Tanzania - TA2015054 Kigoma Offshore 80m | ecosystem: Environmental > Aquatic > Freshwater > Lake | place: Tanzania: Lake...
TTGCGTGCGGGTGTAGAGCGTGACGTTGGGGTAAATGTGGCTCTCCTCGCCGATTTCGCAGTGGTCGCCAACGACCACTCCGGGGTGGAGCACCACACGGGGGCCGACCAGGGTGGCGGCGCCGATCACACAACGGGCTCCCACATGGGCCGAGGGATGAATCGACGCCGAGGGGTCCACGGCGGCGGTTGGATGAATGCCGGGCGGAATGGCCGGTTCGGGAAAGAACAGCGGCAAGATCTTGGCAAACGCGATGCGAGCGTTCTTGACCTGGATGACGATCTTCTTTTCGGATTTGAACGCGCCATCGACCATGATTCCGGCGGCGGCGCTGCGTTCGGCTCGATCGAAGTAGGTCTGGTTCTCGGCGAAGGTGAGGTCCCCTGGCCGGGCGGACCCTGCGGGGGCGAACCCGGTGAATACGAAGGCGGGATCCCCGCGCACTTCGCCATCGAGATGGCGGGCGATTTCAGCGGCGGAAAGAGGCATCATGGGAGTGGGCTTAAGCATCAACATCCCCGGCGGGAGGCCACCGCGTTGCGTTCGCCGAGGGTTAAGATCTTGGGTGACCAGGAGGAGGCTCGTGGAGAGTCGATCCAGGCGAAACTCATGATGGTCAACCGGTCACCCGTTTGTCCCAGGTGCGCGGTGGCGCCATTGAGGATGATTTCGCCGGAACTCGGCTTTCCGGGGATGGCGTAAGTCTCGAATCGCTCTCCGTTGGCGAGGTTGCTGACGAGGATACGTTCGTGGGGAACGAGGCCGGTCAGATTCATCAACTCGGAATCGATGGTAAGGCTTCCTTCGTAGTCAAGGCTCGCTTCGGTCACGGTCGCGCGGTGAATTTTCGATTTTAGGATTTGGATCTGCATGAACGGCGCAATGCTCTCCACTGTGACGGCTCGGGACGATGCCGCCTTCGGCTTGGCGAAGCCCGGAGTCGCGAGAGGGATTTGGAGTCCTTCATTGACTCGAAAATCGGCGGTCACTATAAGAGCCGCAGATCCTGTTTCAATCTCAACTTTACCAAGCATTTTCACGATATGGGCACCACGCTGAGAGTCGGTATGATCGGTTATCGTTTCATGGGCAAGGCGCATTCCAACGCCTGGCGCCAAGCCTCCCATTTTTTCCCACTCAAAGCCGGAATCGAAATGAGCACGATCTGCGGACGCGATCCCCAAGGGGTCGAAACTGCCGCGGCCCAGTTGGGATGGAAATCCGCGTCCACCGACTGGAGGAAGGTTGTCGAGGACCCGAACATCGACATCGTGGATATCAATACTCCCAATGATTCCCATGCCGAGATTGCGATCGCCGCGGCTCGGAACGGCAAGCACATCCTTTGCGAGAAGCCCCTGGCCCTGACGGTCGCTCAGTGTGAGCAGATGCTGGCCGCTGCGAAAAAGGCCAAAGTGGTCCACATGGTGTGCCACAATTACCGCCGCATTCCGGCCATCGCCCACGCCAAGCGCATGATCGAGGAAGGCGCGCTGGGCGCGATTTACCATTACTACGCCCGCTACGCGCAGGACTGGATCGTGGATCCGAATTTTCCCCTGGTCTGGCGGTTGCAGAAAGGCGTCAGCGGCAGTGGCACGCATGGCGACATCAACGCGCACATCATCGATCTCGGGCGCTATCTGGTAGGTGAATTCAGCGAGGTTTGCGGGTTGATGCACACCTTCATCAAGGAAAGACCCATCGAAGACGGCGGCGGTAAAGGCGACGGTTTGGGCGGGAAAGGGGGGAGGAAGATGGGCAAGGTTACCGTGGATGACGCGGCGATGTTCATCGGACGCTTTAAGAATGGCGCCCTGGCAAATCTCGAGGCCACGCGTTTCGCCCTGGGAAGAAAGAACCACATTACGATCGAGATCAATGGGAGCAAAGGTTCTCTCAGCTTTGACTTCGAGGACATGAACCGGCTCAAGTTTTTCAACAACGAAGATCCAGGCGATCGCCAGGGATTTCGCGACATCCTCGTGACTCAGCCCGGCGGGGCGCATCCGTATGTGGGTGCCTGGTGGCCTCCCGGCCATATCCTCGGCTACGAGCACACGTTCGTTCACACGGTCGCAGACTTCGTGAACGCAGTCGTGGATGGCAAGCCGGTCCAACCCACCTTCGAAGACGGTCTTCGCAATGAACGCGTGCTCGAAGCGGTCGAGGCATCCGCCAAGTCCCGTCAGTGGGTTAAGGTGTAGTTCTCCGCTCTTGTGATTTGCACTGAAAGCGGCGGTCGCAAGGCCGCCGCTGCTTTGTCGTTCTGATCGGCAGGTCTGCGAAGGACGGTGACGATTACCCTCGCGACTCACTTGATGCTGAAGTTACTCACCGTTCCGCACCACGGCCCGACGGAGTTTTTTGGCTGAAATGGCGATTCAGCAGCGTCGAGATGCGCAAAAGTTGGGGCGCCAGAGGGCTGGCGCACTCCAAGACCTTGCGGATTCTCCACCCGCCCGGTTCGGAGGGATGGGCGAGGTTCTATCCCTCGTCCCTACCCCTCTGGACATTTGCGGATGCTCCGGGGTGGGGCTGAGCGGCGAAAAGCCCTTTGACCTTCTACCCGGAAGAGGGGAGAGTGTTCTGGTGGATCGAGCGTTTGCCTCAAGCAAGCGCGAGCCACACCTAAATCCATTCTGTTGTTCTATGGACGCTCGTTCCCAATTCCTTCTGAGCCTGCTGCTTGGTTTCACTTTGTGGTCTGGCCCAGGTATCCCTTGCGCTCTCGCCGTCGATCCCCAAGCTCCCACGTTGGGTTTGATCCCGGATCAATCCACCAGCCAGGGTGTTCCGTTGGAAATTTCCCTGGAGGTGCGCGATGCCGATACTCCTTCGTCCGGCCTCGCCCTTTCCGCCGCGGCGGATAACACCGCTCTATTGCCTGCCGGGTCCCTGCGCATTTCGGGAGGGCTGGTTTCACCGCGCCTGGAGATCCGGCCCGCGATCACTCAGCGCGGAGTCTCCGAGATTACGGTGGTGGCGCGAGATTCCGACGGGTTGTCGGCCGTCCGCCAATTTCGACTGACGGTGACGGCCCGGAATGTTCCGCCCGAAACGACGGGCATTCCCGATCAGTCCATCCGCGAGAATGAATCCACCTCCGAGCTCAAGTTTTTTGTGGCGGACGAGGAGAGTTCCTTTGAAAGCCTGAAGCTTTCCGGACAATCCTCCAATCCGGTGCTGGTCCCCTCCAGCGCGTTCGTGTTCGCCGGTGCGGGCTTTCAACGGTCCGTGGTCATTCGTCCCGCCCCGGGTCAGTCCGGCGAGGCGGAGCTGGCTGTGCTGGTGACCGATCCCGATGGCGGCACGACACCTATCCGATTCAAACTTCGGGTGATCCCGATTCATCAGAAGCCCACGGTGAGCGAAGTGCTGGATGTCACCCTGGAATCGACGACTGGCGCGGTGGTGGCCATTCCCTTCACCGTGGGTGATCCTGATTCTCCCTTGGAGAAGCTGAAGGTTTCGGCTCAATCCTCGGATCCTTCGTTCTTGCCGAATGGCGCGCTGCGACTCGACGGTGAGGGTGCTCACCGCGTTCTCCGCATCGAGCCCCGGGCGGGCAGGGCGGGTTCGAGTCGGATCGAGTTGACGGTGCGGGATGATCGTGACGCCACCGTCTCCACCTCCTTCGAGTTCCGGGTTTTGTTGGACGCGGAGAATGCAGTTCCGGCGGACTTCAACGGAGACGGTTTTCCGGACATCGTCCTGGAGGACCGGGATGGATTTCTCGCCTGCGCGTTTTTGCAGGATCGTTTTCTGGTGGGCAGCGCCTTCTTTGATCCGTCGCACATCGGCGACCGTGCCTGGCGTTTGATCAACACGGCGGACTTCAACCAGGATCGAAAGCCCGATCTTTTGTTCCAGCACCGGGACGGTGATCTGGCGGCGTGGACGATGGACGGGGTGCGGATGAAGGGTGTGTTGAATTTTTCGCCTGCACGTCACAATGAACCGGGGTGGTTTTTGATCACGATGGCGGATATTTACGGCGATGGCACACGCGATTTCTTTTTCCAACACGCGGACGGAAGACTTTCGGCCTGGTTAATGAACGGCACGACGCTGTCCGCCAGCGCTTCTTTGAATCCGGGTGCGGTGCAGGACGCGCGGTGGCGCTTGGTCGGCAGTTCTTATCTGAATTCGGATGGGCATCCCGACCTTCTTTTTCAGCATCAGGATGGGACATTGGGTTATTGGAAGTTATCGGGGCTCCGGTTGATCGAGCCGGGGCTGTTGCAGCCGAGTCATCCCGGCAGCGGATGGCGGGTGGTGGTCGTGCAGGATTTTGACCAGGACGGAACACGCGACTTAATGTTCCAGCACGACGATGGGTCCCTCGGGATTTGGTACCTGAAGGGCACGACCCTGCGCGAAGCCCATTTTGTGGACCCCTCGAATCCGGGCATCCATTGGCGAGTTGCGGGGCCACGGTAGCGAGCGAGTGGATTCTCCCTCATGACCTTGAGGCGTTTGGCGCTGGTGCTGGCGTGCGTCTTTCTCGCGGCCGGCTGCTCGACTTATTCTGTCAAGCCCCTCACCGTTCCGTTGGTCAGCAAGTGGGATCGCTTTGAGATGACCCTGCAAAGCCGTGCTGCTTATGTGAATCCCGTGCAGGATACTGGACTCGAGGCCGTCTTCATTGGGCCGAGCGGTGAAGTCCACAAGGTGGATGGCTTTTGGGATGGAACAAACACCTGGCGAGTCCGCTTCTCTCCCAATGAAATCGGGTCTTGGAAGTATGAGACCTATTGTGCCAATCCGGCCGATGGCGGTCTCCATTTGCAGACGGGACGATTCCTGTGCACCGCGCCCAAGCATGAACATCGGTTCGCCCGGCACGGCCCGGTTCGAGTCCATCGATCGGGCCGTTATTTCGAGCATGAGGACGGCACTCCGTTTTTTTGGATGGGAGACACCGCTTGGAGCGGCCCGTTGAAAGCGGAGGATCACGAATGGGACCTCTATCTGGGGGAGAGGAAGCGGCAGGGTTTTACGGCGGTGCAATGGGTATCCACGCAGTATCGAGCCTCACCGGATGGGGACCAGAACGGTGAATTGGCCTACGCGGGGGATCACCGCATCATCCTTAATCCGCGTTTCTTCCAGCGTCTGGATCGCCGGGTGGAAGCGATGAATCGGGAGGGGTTTTTGAGCGTGCCCGTGATGCTGTGGGACAACCCGGGCCGCGCGGGTTCTCGGAGCAGTCCGGGTTCGGCATTGCCGGAGGATCAGTTGATTGTCCTGGCGCGGCATCTCGCGGCGCGCTGGAGTGCGAACCATGTGATCTGGTTGGTGAATGGCGACGGGGACTATCGGGGAGGGCGCGCGGAACGCTGGAAGCGGGTTGGGAGGGCTGTGTTTGGAAACATTTCCCACGCTCCTGTTTCCCTGCACCCGGGCGGAAGGCAGTGGGTTTGGGACGAGTTTCAAAGCGAGCGTTGGCTCGACATTTGCGGATACCAAAGCGGCCATAACGAACGGGAGGACAACGTGCGATGGATACATTCCGGGCCTCCCTCGACCGCGTGGCGGAGGCCGCCGTTCCGTCCCTTCCTCAGTCTGGAAGCGCCCTATGAGAATCATGGGGGTGCGGATCGCAAACCGATGGGAGCGTTTGTTGTTCGCCGGGCACATTACTGGTCGCTTCTGAACGCGCCGACGTGCGGTGTGGTTTACGGCGGGCATGGGGTTTGGGGTTGGGATGATGGATCGGGGCCGCCTTTCGATCATCCCGATACCGGGACACCATTGCCGTGGTTTCGAGCGATGCGGATGGAGGGAGCCGAGCAAATGGGGTTCCTGGCGCGCTTCTTCACCAGCCTTGATTTTAACCGTTTGCGTCCCGCCCCGGGGATCCTGCGAGGCCAACCTGGCGAGCGCTCGCCGCACCAGTTCATTTCATGCAGTCAATCGGAAGACCGTGCTTTGACGGTGATCTACACTCCGGAGTCCACCGACATTTTGTTGAGTCCAGCGGGCCTGCCCCATGATTTTCGAGCGAACTGGTTCAATCCACGGCATGGCGGCTACCATGCGGCGAAGGCCGAGTTTCGCGGTGAAGCCGTTGGCTTTTCGCCGCCGGGCGGTGGAGACTGGCTCTTGAAAATCGAAGCGGACCGTTCACTTGAACGGCAGAATCGTTGAGGCCAGCCAGCACACCAGCAGGCCGGAGACGGAATTGACCGTGACGACCACGGTCCAGCTGCGGAGGGTTTCCTTTTCGGTAAAGCCGCTCAACTTGCCGACGACCCAGAATCCGCTGTCATTCATCCAGGAGAGGAACATGGCGCCAAATCCGATGGACATGAAGATGTAGATCGGATGAAAGGGAAGTCCGTCTCCGGAACTCATGATCGGGTAGACCATCGCGGCGGTGGTGAGCATGGCGACGGTGGCCGAACCTTGAGCCACCCGGATGACCGCGGCGATGGCCCAGGACAAAAGGATGAGATTCACGTTCTTGCCTGCCACGAAAGCCTGGACCGCTTCACCCACGCCGGCATTCTTGAGCATCAGTCCAAAGGCGCCGCCGGCGCTGGTAATCAAGATAATCACGCCACCTGTCGCGAACGGGCCCTCTGAGAGTTCGCCGATTTTGGCCAGGGTGAAACCCCGTTGCTTCATCAACACGCCCACGGCGAGAAGAGCGCCAATGAAGAGGGCGATATTGCGGTTGCCGGCGAATTCGCCCCAGCGATACAGCGCCGGATTCATGCCGTGGGTGGGGCGCAGCTCGGACGGAAATCCGTCTTCGATCGTCATGCGATTGAATCGCGCGAGATTCTCGCCTTCCAAGCGATAGGTCTTCATTGCGGTTGTCTCCGCTCGCAATTGAAGACCCGCGAACGTGTTGGTCAGCAGAACCCGGTCCGTGTCCATGACCCGGTTGAGTTCTCCCACCATTGATTCCACCAACACCCGGGACAGGGGCCCCTTGTCCCCGTGTTCTTCCAACTGACGGCGGGCTTTGGAACTGAACTGCTGGTAAACATGTTTGGAGATCGGGCCCTCACCGGTCCTCAGTTTTCGGGAGAGCGCCTGAGGATCCTTCAAATCCGGCGCGTCGAAGGATTTGCCTTGGATGGCCGTCAAGGTTGAGGCGAGCGAGATGAGAAAGATGGGCAACAGGACCGGCAGGATGGACCAGAAAAAGGGCGGCAGCTCGGACTCGGGACGATCGGCGGTAGCCTTGAGTTGGGCGAAGTTCACTCCGGAGTTTTCCCGCAAGGGGATGTCCATGCGGGCATTGATCCAATTTGCGACCAGCCAGGAACAAGTCGCGGGGATGAATCCCACGACGGTTCCCACCATGATTGTCAAACCCAGGTCGAGTTTGAGGCTTTCGGCCATGGCGAGTGGACCCGGGTGCGGAGCGACGAGTGAGTGGGTCACCGTGCCGCCGCAGCAGATGGCCATGATGTAAAGCAGGTAATCTTTGCCTGTCCGCATGCGCATGGCCACGGCGAGCGGAAGCAACAACATGAAGAACGTATCGAAGAATATGGGGATGGAGAGAATGTAGCCGCTGATGAAGATGGCCGCGCCCGCCCGCTTTTCTCCGAACACGCCGATAAAGCGCCGCACCACTTTATCCGCCGCGCCACTTTCCATCAGGCACATGCCGATAATGGCGGCGAGCGCGATGACCACGCCGATCTTGCCTGCCGTGACTCCGAATTCCGTCGCCGTCAATTCGACGGCTTGGACGATATGGCTGCGGTCCGGCTCGCCCGGCAATTTGGTGGAGAGCATTCCGGCCGTGATGGCGGCCAGGATCAAGGCCATGAAAGCATGGACCTTGAGGACGGTAATGAGCGTGATGATGACGCCGACGCTGATCAACAGGACGATAAACGGCCAGTAGTCTAGGGTGGGCGCCGCCGCTTGAGCGAGGTGAGCGATCATGGTTGCGGGAACTGGCGTAGTGCATCCTCAAACCCGCTGCCGGGTCAACCTCGAAACGGCGGATCGAGAATTTCGACTAGGAAGAGGCCATGGATCCGCAGCGATCCATGGCAAGATCCTGGCCGCAGAATTCCTTCTCAACTTTTGATGGATCACCCTGCGGATACCCCTCCACGGTCGGTCGGCCTTTGACGCTCAAACTTTTGCCCATCTCGACGCTGCTGAATTGCCATTGCCAGGTTCAAACCTGCTTGCGGGAAGCTGCTTTGACGTTCCACCGTCCCTGGATGGGTCGCGGAGTCTGGATCATCTGGCAATCCGGTTCCGGACGGCGACGATACCACCGGTCCACCGGGTCGCCCAAGCCTGTGCATCCGGGAGGGATGCCAGCGTCGAAGGTGCCCATACCCGGCGTGTGCGGGTTTCAGGTCTGCAGGGCGGATTCTTCATGGGCAAGGGGCGGACCGCTCGTCCCTGAGCTTCCCGTGTATCCCGAAGTGGTCTTTCGTGTGGCGCAGGCTGCCCAGCCTGCCGTATCGCCGACTGCCAGTCGGCCCGGCGGGTGAAGAACGAGGCCCTTCCATGCGCTCCACGCGCCGGGTTTCCTTCGTCGCCCCGCAGGCTGGGCAGCCTGCGCCACAGCAGACAGGGCTGTCTGCGTTACAGCGACAACCCGGTCACCGACAACCTCTGGAGGCACCGCTGAGCTTCAGGCCTCCTGCCTTCTTGCAGCGAACATCTGCGGAGACGGGAATATGCTTGAGACCACTGCAGCCGATTCCCCCTATGCAGGCCGTTGATCATTCGGAGCTGATACTCCCGTGGTGGCTCAAGAGACAACTCGAACGCATTGCATCTCAGGTCATGAGTGCTGGAGATTGGACCTGCCAGGCGCACTGGCCCCGCTGCGACCCCTTCCGGGGTCGACGACGCTGTCGTGCTCAGGATCCGGGGGTGGGGCTCGTGCCTCACGCCACCCCGGGCCAGGACGTCTGATCCTACGCGGATCCGAGGTGTTGTTTGAAGAATGCGAGGGTGCGTTCCCAGGCGAGTTGCGCGTTCTTTTCGTCGTAGCGGCCGGTGGAGTCGTTGTGGAAGCCGTGGTTGCACTTCGGATACATGTGCATGGTGTAGTTCACTCCGGCTGCCTTCAGGTCCGCCTCATATTCAGGCCAAGTGTCATTGATGCGTTGATCCAGTTCCGCCAACTGGATGAGCAATGGAGCCTTGATGTGCTTGCGCACTTCCCTGGCCGCGGGCGTGCCGTAGAACGGGACTCCCGCATGGAGCGTATCGGGCACGACGGCGGCAAGCATGTTCACGATGTAGCCGCCGAAGCAGAAACCCACCGCCCCCAGCTTGCCGTTGCACAACTCGTGCGATTTCAGAAATTTCGCGGCCGCAATAAAATCCTGCTCGATCTTCGCCCGCTCCATTGAACTTTGAAGCGTCCGGCCTTCGTCGTCATTGCCGGGATAACCCCCTTTCGGGTGAAGGGCGTCCGGCGCGAAGGCCACGAAACCCGCTTTGGCGACGCGCCTGGCCACGTCGGCGATGTAGGGATTCAACCCGCGGTTCTCATGGATGACCAGCACGGCTGGGGCCTTCCCTTTGATCGATGCGGGAACGACCAGGTAGCCGCGTCCTTCCCCGTGACCGTGCGGGGAGGGGAAGACGGCAAAGCGGGCCTTGATGTCCGGATCGTTGAAGGACACCTGCTCGGCGTTGGCGTAATTCGGCATCAACGCGGAGAGAAGGATGTTCATGGAGAACCCAGCCGCAGCGAGGGTGGAAAGGCGGTTCATGAACGTGCGCCGGTCGATGATGCCATGCGCGTATTCGTCGTACCAATCAAAGGCTTCCTGAGGGATTGGCGGGTGGGGGATGGGTTTGGGTTCCTCAACGGGTATTGGGTTCATGGTGGATTCAGGGGTGGCAGGGTTGGCTTGGAGGGTTTCTTCGCGGGCTAGGGCGCTGCGGAACAGAGTTCCAAGGCCCAGAGTTCATTGCGCCATCGTTCAACCTCGGCTTGTGGCAACGGACGAAGAGGACGGTGGAAATGGGGAGTGGAAAGCTTGCCCATCAGCCTGCGGCACACGTTCAGGCGTCGCTGAGTTCTGCGACCTGAATCTCCGAAGTTGTGAACGATTCGAGCCAGCGGAGCGAGCCGTGGCTGGGTTTTCTTGGCGTCAATCGACGCGTCCTTGTGAAAGGCGCACAGCGTTGCCGGGGGGACGCCGGACCCTGCGTGTTCTTTCCAGTTCATGGCGGAAGGATGACGTTAGCTGAGTACCGGACCCGGACAACGAAATTCCGATCCCCCGCGTCCATGGCCGTGCATCCCGATGTCGTTGGTAGGGCGGGCCTGTCCCAGCCCGCCGCCCACGGGATGCAAAACATCATGCTCCGGCGGCGCGCCGGGACGGACGCGCCCTACCTGCATCACCGGCAACATCGGGATGCGCCGCGTCCATGGTCGGTGAATGGGCGGTTGGCCGGACCTCGCCTTTCCCGGCGTGTTCCACGCGCAAGTGAGTCGGCGGCGCTGTTCTCCCGTTGCGGAGTCGATCCGAGGTGAACGGGTTCGCTCTGGCATTCACCTCGCGCGTCGAACAAGGCAAGCGCGCCTGCAGCCACTCCTGGAAGCGACCTGAAGGCCGCGCGCATGCCGCGCGCGTCGCCGGCAGCCGGCGGACGCACACTCTGTCCGGGGTGCTCGTGCTTTACACCCCTCGTCCACCCCCGGTAAGGTCAACGCAATAACTCACAACGCATGGCAAAAGCAGCTGTTGAAATGGCGGTGGAATCGGCGTTCATGGATTTGCCGGACACGAAGACCCTAAAACTCCGTTGGCCCGAGGGTTACGAAATCGATTTCAAGACGGGACAATTCATCACCCTTTCGTGGCCGGATACTCCCGGCTACCGGCGCGCCTATTCGCTTTCCTCCTGCGCGCTCGACCGCGGTTTTTATGAAGTGACCGTCAAACGGGACGGCAAGATGGGGACGAGAATCGTGGATTGGGCCAAGGATGGCGACCGGATGCTGGTGTTGCCGCCGGCGGGCAAGTTCCTGCCGGTTTACGAGCCTCAAAAACATCTCATCTGCATCGCGGGAGGCTCAGGCGTGACGCCCTTTCGCGGTTTCGCACGGGAGGCGACACTGCGCGAATTGGAGACCGAGATTACGGTCCTCTACAGCGTGCGCACCACCAACGACATCATTTTCCGCGACGAATTCAAGCAACTTGACCAGGACAATCCGCACTTTCGATTTGAAGTCACCTGCACTCGTCTGCATCCGGACGATCCCTGGACGGGGCGACGCGGGCGCATCACGGCGGAATGGATCAAGGAATATGTCCAGAATCCTGCCGAAACGGTCTTTTATGCCTGCGGGCCCAATGCTCTGGTCGACTCCATTGAAAAGGTGGTGCTGGGCGATTTGGGCATTCCGAAAGCACAAATGCGGACCGAGAAGTGGGGTTGAGTCCGGCCGTGCGAGCAGACCATGTTGAAACGAACGACACTTTTTTCCCAGCACCAGAGACTCGGCGCGAGGCTGGTGGATTTCGGCGGTTGGGAAATGCCGGTTCAGTATTCGGGCATTCTCGACGAGCACCAATGTGTTCGGCGCCACGCCGGGTTGTTTGACATCGCGCATATGGGACAAGTCGCGGTGTCGGGTCCGAAGGCGGAACCTTTTCTCCAGGCGCTGTTGACCAACGATGTTGGGCGATTGCAGATCGGCCAGGGACAATACACCTTGATGTGTCTTCCGGATGGAGGTGTGGTCGATGATTTGTATTTGTACCGGCTCGAACAAGATCATTATTGGCTGGTGATCAACGCGTCGAGGGTGGAGCCCGATCTGGTTTGGATGCGTGGTCGGCAGCAGGAATCGAATTGGGGTGATGGAGTGACGGTGCGAGATGAGTCCGGCACGTGGGGAGCGGTGGCGATCCAGGGACCTCGTTGCCGGGAAGTGTTGGAACGCGCTCTGGGTCGATGGAACGGAGAACGGATCGTTGAACTGTCGAAAAATCGCATTGCGACTGGGACATTCGATGGACATCCTCTGCGAGTGGCCTGCACCGGCTATACTGGAGAAGATGGATTCGAAGTGATGGCGCCGCATGCCGCGCTGCCCGTTCTCTGGGAAAACTTTCTCGCTCAAGGAACGGACGCGGGAATCAAGCCTTGCGGACTCGGGGCTCGCGATTCGCTGCGATTGGAGGCCTGTTATCCACTTTACGGACACGAACTTTCGGAAACGATCAGCCCCGTGGAAGCGGGCTTGGGCTTTTTCGTGGCGTGGAAGAAGGGCAGTTTTACGGGGGCCGAGGCCTTGCGGGCTCAAAAGGCGGAGGGAGCACCGAGAAAGATCATCGCGATCAAGATGGTGGCGGGATCCGCGCCGCCGAGGGGAGGATACAAGGTCTGGAGCACGGGACCGGCGTCGCGTCCGATCGGTGAACTGACCAGCGGAGGGGTGAGTCCGACCCTGGGCACGGGCATCGGTTTGGCCTTGGTAGAGAGGGCATCGGTTGAAATTGGAGGTCCGGTTGGCGTGGAGATTCGAGGCAAGCGGTACGGGGCGGAAGTCGTAAAAAAGCCGTTTTATCGAAAACCGGTTTGACCTTCGCAAGGTCGAGGCTGCAATTCTTACTTATGTCGAACGTTCCGGACGGATTGAAATACGCCAAATCCCACGAATGGGTGAAGGTGGAGGGTGGGGCGGCGGTGGTGGGGATTACCGACCATGCGCAGCACGAGTTGACCGACGTGGTGTTTGTGGAACTTCCCCCGCTGGGGGCGAGTGTGAAAGCCGGCGCGCCCTGCGCCGTGGTCGAGTCCGTCAAGACCGCGAGTGACATTTACAGTCCGGTGACGGGGGTTGTCCGCGCCGTGAACCCCGCCCTGACCGGAAACCCGGCGTTGGTGAACAGTGATCCTTACGGGGAAGGGTGGTTTTTTAGAGTGGAATTGGCATCGGCGGACGAAGTCGCGGGATTGCTTTCTTCCGACTCTTACCGCGCGCAAATCGGGGGTTGATCGCGCGGGTCTTTGGGGGTGCTGATGATTTGGGTCAGTTGCGAAAGCGCGCGGCTTGTGCGTTAATGGAAGCCATGAAATGCAGGTCATTGGCGGGGATTCTTCTTATTTGGGGTTGGGCTCTGGCCTTGGGCGGGGCTTTCACCGAGGTTCGAGCGGGAGCGGTGACTGCGGAGATCTTCCAGAACCCGAGCGGTGTCTCTGACCTTTCGACCGCAGCCGAAGAACGAGGTGCCCGTCTCGCGGATCAGCGATCCCGGGTCTTGGGTGGGGCGGCGGTGATGCTGGCTGCGAACAAGGCGGTGGACACTCCGAGCCGGGGGGGCGGTCCGCCTGGAGTGATGATGGCGGAGGCTCTCTCGACGATTACGGGGATCGCCATCTCGCCTTTGCTGGGGGTTGGGGCTGTTGGGGCCTGGCACTATTTTCAAACTCCGTCTGAAAAACGCGGCCGTCTATCGTGGTACGCCCAGCCTTGGTTTTGGATCCCGGCGTTGATTTTGGTTTCGGTTTGTATGGCCAAGGATTCGCTGGGTCCGGTGGTTCCCACCGCCTTGAAAAAGCCGTTGGACGTCGCGGAGGTGTTCGAGAACAAGTTCAGCGCATTGATCGCGACCGGAGCCTTGATTCCGATTCTGGGCACGGTTTACCGGACGTTTCAGATCGATGCGGCGTTCGCGGGGTCCGGTCTGGCCTTCATCGACGGGGCGCAACTGTTCAGCATTCTCATGGCACCGGTCGCTTTCACCGCGTTCGTCGTGGTGTTCCTGGCCTCTCACGTGATCAACGTCCTGATCTTGATCAGCCCTTTTGCCACGGTGGACGCGGGGCTGAAGGTTTTCAGGGCGTTCCTTTTAGGCACCGTGACGGCGACATCCTTCGCGAGTCCGAAAGTCGGCGCCATCTGGTCACTCGTCCTGGTGGTGTTGTGTTATGGACTGGCGGGGTGGTCGTTCCGGGTTTTCATCTTCGGCACGGTATTTTCATGGGACATCGTATCGCGTCGGCGCCATTGGTTTCGTCCATCGGGCGAGGCTGCCTGGGCCTTTCTCTCGCGTGAAGTTGAGAAAGTGCCGGTGCGAACCTTCGGCAAGCTGACGCCGCGCGAGGGTGGCGGACTGGTGTTCGCTTATCGTCCCTGGCTGGTCTTGGCGGAACGGCGGCTGGAGTTGACGGAAGGCGAATGGCGGGTGGGTCGGGGTGTGTTTCATCCTGAGATTCAGGACCGGCGGGACGGTGAATTCGAGACGCTGTTCAAACTTCCACCGCGCTACAAGGGCCACGAGGATTTGGTGGCGCAAGCGTGCGGGCTGCGCGGTTACGAGGAGATCGGGCTCATGGCCGCCTGGGTCTGGCTGAAGGAACTTTTTGGTTTTCGAAGTGCTCGGAATCGAGTGCCAGCCTGACGGATCAGAATTGAAATTCCTGGCCTGCCCTTCAATCCCTGGAGAAGAGTGCAGGAATCCTGGCCTTGGGCCCCACTCCGCCGGGTTCGAAGCACAGATCGAACCCCACGTTCAACCGGCGTTTTAAGGTTAAATCAGTCGTTTTGTTGACATGATTGCTGTGGAGATGTCTGCATTGAGGCATCCCTGTGACCTTTTTGCGGAATGCCAAGCCTGCGTTGAGTGGGAGTCGTCGGTTCAAAGCAGGCTCAATCTTTTCAGGACACTCGCCAACGAGAGATCTGCTTGGCTTCGTTCTCGCCGTTCTCCTGAGCTCGGAAGGCTGCCGGCCCGAACTGCAGTCGGCGGAACCGCGGATTCGTGCACTGCACGTTCCGGTTGCGGGGAAGGAAGGATTTCAGTCGCTCGATCCGATTTCCTTGGGCGTGAACTTCACCAATCGGCTGAGTCCGGCGCTGTTGGCGAAGAATGCGAACCTCATGAACGGATCCGGCGTGGCCTTGGGCGACGTGGACGGGGATGGCTGGTGCGACGTGTATTTCTGCAACCTCGAGGGCAAGAACGCCTTGTTCCGAAATCTCGGGAACTGGAGATTCAAGGAGGTGACCCGTGAAGCAGGAATCGAAATCTCCGGCCAACTCTCGCGCGGCGCGGTCCTGGCGGATGTCGACGGTGATGACGACCTGGACTTGCTGGTGACCTTCAACGCGCAAGGGCTGAAGCTTTACCTGAATGACGGGCGGGGCCGCTTTGAAGATTCCACCTTTGCCGCGGGGCTCAGTTCAAGAATGGGAAGCACGAGCGTGGCGCTCGGTGACGTCGATGGTGACGGATTGCTGGATGTGTATTTGTGCAATTTCGGCGAAACCTCGATTCTTCGGGACGGGGGGGGGCGTGCATTACCGTATGGTCGACGGGCGTCCGGTCCCGGTGGGCCGGTTTGCCAACCGACTGCGTTGGATCGAGGGGAAGCTGGTGGAGTTGGGCGAACCGGACACGCTCTATGAGAATCGCGGCCAGGGCCTGTTCAAGGCGGTTCCGTGGGGCACACCGAGGTTTCGAAGACGCGATGGCACCGCCCTGGAAGCGCCGTGGGATTTTGGCTTGAGTGTGCAGTTGCGGGACTTGAACGGGGACCGCGCTCCCGATTTGTACGTCTGCAATGATTTTCAAACGCCGGATCGCATCTGGATCAACGATGGACGGGGCGCGTTTGTGGAAGCCGGTCCGGAGGCGTTTCGCCGAGTGCCGTTTGCCTCGATGGGAGTTGATGCCGCGGATATCGACCGCGACGGGCGGCCTGACTTGTACGTGGTGGAAATGCTGGCCACGGACCCGGTCCGGCGATTGCGCCAGACTCAAGGCGGGAGCCTGAAACCGCCGATGCCGGGGCCGCGACAAGCCATGCTTCAAGTTGCGAGAAACACTTTGTTTTGGAATCGAGGGGATGGAACCTGGGTGGAGATTGCCCATTATGCGGGGTTGGAGGCCTCCGATGGGTCGTGGATGCCTGTTTTTCTGGACGTGGATCTCGACGGTTACGAGGATATTATGGTGACAAACGGGCACACGCACGACGTGAACGATCGCGACATGGCTGCGAAGCCCAAGGCGGAACGGCCGAATGTTTTGTCCTATCCGAGCCTGCAGACTCCGAATTTGGCGTTTCGGAACCAGCGTGACCTTACTTTTCGGACCGCCGGACCGGAGTGGGGGTTTGATTCCAAGAAACTTTCCCACGGCATGGCCCTGGGCGATTTGGATGGGGATGGAGATTTGGATGTGGTCATCAACTGTTTGAATGACGCCCCCTTGATTTATCGCAATGAAACCAGTGAGCCGCGAGTGCACATCCGCTTGAGGGGACGTGGGGGGAACACTCGCGGGGTGGGTGCCAAGGTCACGGTCCGAGCCGAAGAATTGCCGCCGCAATGGCAGGAGATACTCGCGGGCGGTCGTTACCTGGCTTCCGACGATCCGGCGCGGGTTTTTGCGGCGGGCAAGGCGGGAGCCGCTGTGGAGATCGCGGTGGCTTGGCGGGGTGGGGGAGAATCGTTGCTCAAGGGGGTGCCGGCAAACAGCGCGGTGGAAATCGATGAACCCGAGACTGCTTCGGAGGGACAAGCGTCCAGCGCGGGTGAGTCAAGCGCGGCGGGACTCTTCGAGGAACGCCGGATTAACCTGGGGCGGAACACCACGGCGGAGGTTCCATTCAGTGTGGATGGGAATCCGGGATGGCCTTGGCAAGCGGAGCGGATTTTACCTTCGGTGGGGCTTGTGGATTTGAATCGGGAGGCACCTTTCCGTTTGTGGCATGGCGAGAGCGGCCCAGGATCAAAGGCCGTTTGGGAGCGGTCAGGATCGGGGGCCTGGCAGCGCGCCTCGGAGAATGCGACCACGGGTCCGTCGAGCGGAACGGAGGTAGTCGCGATTTTGGAGTGGGCGAGCCAGACCGGCTTGAGTTGGGCCGAAGCCCGGGTGGTGAATTCGGGAACGGATTCACCCCGAACCGAAATTTGGGTGAGTGAGCATGCGGGGCCGCCCCGCTGGCTGGCTGAGCTCGAAACGCGGCAGGTTCGATTTGCGGTGGGCGATTTTAACCGCGATGGAGTTTTGGATTTGTTTTGTGGAGCGGGATTTCGCGCGGGGCGTTATCCGCTCTCCGCGCGCTCGAAACTATTTGCAGGCGGGCGGACTGGTGAAGGTTTCGCGACGACCCTTGGGCCTTGGGAGTGGGACGCGGGTTTAGTTCGCGGCGCGGTTTTTTCGGACCTGGATGGGGACGGGCATGGGGAGTTGGTTTTGGCCACGGAATGGGGGTCACCGCGAATCTTCGGCTGGAGTGGGAACGGCGTGGTCGAACAAACCTCACGGTGGGGGATCGATCGGTTAACGGGGCTGTGGTCCTGTGTGACGTCGGGAGATTTCGATGGCGATGGCCGGATGGATTTGGCGTTTGGGAATTGGGGATTGAATTCAGAGTTGCGGACCCTGCCTGATCGACCCTTGCGATTGGTTCATTTCGAAACTCCCGCCGGCGGGATGAACTGGGTGGGTGTGGCTTCGTTGCACGCCGAGGGGACCTATCCCTTGTTTTCATTGAAAGAAGCCACGGACGGGGCACTGTGGATTTTGGGCAAGTTTCCCACTCATCGAGCTTACGCCGAAGCGGGGTTTGACCGCGTGGTGGCGGCGGAACCGGGGGAGGGCAGAGCATTTCAGGCCTCCATTCTGTCGAGCCTCGTGCTCCACAATCGGGGGAGTCGATTCGAGGCTCAAGCGCTCCCTCGCGAAGCTCAACGGACTCCGGTAAACGGGCTCTCGGCGGGAGATTTCGATGGCGACGGCTAGGTCGATTTGGTTTTGGCGCAAAATCATTTCGGCAGGAAACTGGAATCGGATCGCGAGGATGCCGGGCGCGGGTTGTGGTTGCGGGGAGATGGGAAGGGAGGGTTTAAAACCATGACTTCGACGGAGTCGGGCATGCGCTGGGATGGAGAACAGGCCGGGTTGGCCGCCGGCGACTGGGATCGGGACGGACGCCTTGATCTGGCGGTGGCCCAGACTGGAGACGAGGTCGTTTTGTTGCGCAATCGCAGAGGTGCGGCCGGCTTGCGCGTGCGGTTGGAAGATGGTCCCGGGAATCCCTGGGGAATTGGCGCGAGTGTTCGATGGACCGACACCCTGGGCATGTCGCCCCGCCACGCGGTGCGGGTTGGCCACGGATCCGGCGGCCAAGATGCGGCGGCGTTGATTTTAGCCATGCCCGCGGACGGAGGGTCGATGGAGGTGACTTGGCCCGGGGGTGAGCGCACGATGGCGCTGATTGAGAAAGGCACGCGGGAAATTCATTTGCGCCGTCCTCCGGGCAAAAAGGAAAGCGGCGGCCCAAAGTAGGGCCGCCGCTGTGGGTTTGGAATAAAAACTCCGGGTCTCGTTCGGGGAACGGAATTAACCGTGATACCCTTCTTCGCCGTGTTCCGTGAGGTCGAGTCCCATGGTTTCGACTTCCTCGGTCGGCCGCAAACCAACCACGGCCTTGACGATGAAGGCAATGACGGCGGTTGCCACCACGGGCCAGACGATCGCGACGCCAATGGCCTTGAGTTGCGACAGCAGCAATCCATCCGCCAACCCTCCCACGACCGGATTCGCGTCTTTGGTTGCCAGGAGTCCTGTCATGAGGGCGCCCAAGGTTCCGCCCACGCCATGAACACCGAAGGTATCGAGGGCATCGTCGTAACCCAGGATTTTCTTAAGATAAGCGCAGGCGAGGAAGGGGATGACACCCGCGACGACGCCGATGATCATTGCGCCCTTCGGGGTGACGAAGCCGCACGCGGGGGTAACCACCACCAGGCCGGCGACGATGCCAGAACAGAAGCCAAGGATGCTGGGCTTGCCTTTCAGGACATACTCCAGCATGCCCCAAACGAATCCCGCCGTGCCGGCGGCAAGCGTCGTCGTGGTGAACGCATTGGCGGCGATGCCATCCGCGGCCAGCGCGCTACCGGCGTTGAATCCGTACCAACCGACCCACAGCATGCCGGTGCCGACCATACAGAGCACCATGCTGTGTGGAGGCATCGGGGTCTTGCCGTAACCCAGGCGCTTCCCGAGGATGATGCAGAGGACCAGCGAGCTCCAGCCTGAGGTCATATGCACAACCGTTCCGCCGGCAAAATCAAGCGCTTTGATCTTGGCGTTCGGATTGAGAGGGCCGCACATGAGTCCGTCCGTCGCCCAGACCATGTGGGCGAAGGGGAAATAGACGGCGAACATCCAGAGGAGCACGAACAGTATGATGGCGGAGAACTTCATGCGTTCGGCGATGGCGCCGACGATCAACGCCGGAGTGATAATCGCGAACGTGAGCTGGAAAATGGCCCAGACGTTATTGGAGATCCAGTGGTAGCCTTGCCCGACCCCATTGCCATCGACGCCTTTGAAGAAGGCCATGTCGAGATTGCCGAGGAAAGGCGAGCCCGTGGAGAAAGAAAGGCTGTACCCGCAAATGAACCAGAGGATGGTCACCAGACCCGCGATGCCGAGACATTGCGCCATGACGGAGAGCACGTTCCGTTTGCGGACCAAGCCGCCGTAGAAAAGGGCGAGGCCGGGCAGGGTCATGAACAGCACGAGTGCCGTCGCGGCCATTTGCCAGGCATTGTGGCCGGGTCCAGGGCCGGCGACTTTGCTGGGCGCGTTGGTTTGCCGGGCGACGTTGTTCATGTACGACTCGAGGTCGGCAAGGCGGTCCTCGACCGTCGGTTCTTTGGCCGGGGCATCGGCGGCCAGGCCGATCATGACGGGGAGCAGGAGCAAGGCGAGCGAGAGGGAATAGAGGAAAATCTTTTTCATGATAGGATGGAGAGAGATGTTTTTCGGGGGGGCGGAGAATTAAATGGCCTGGTCTCCTTTTTCCTCGGTTCGAATGCGGATCGCATTTTCAACGGGGGACACAAAGACTTTGCCGTCGCCGATTTTTCCGGTCTTCGCCGCTTTGATGATGGCGCCGACCGCCGCGTCCACGCGTTGATCCGCGATGATCAGTTCAAGTTTGATTTTGGGCAGGAAATCCACGGTGTATTCGCTTCCCCGGTAGATTTCTGTGTGGCCTTTTTGGCGTCCGAATCCTTTCACTTCGGAGACGGTCATGCCCTCGATGCCGACTTCGGCGAGGGCATCCTTCACGTCTTCGAGCTTGAAGGGTTTGATGATGGCTTCGATTTTCTTCATGCGGATGTTCAGTGTTCGAGGCGCCAGCTTCGCGGGCTGGAGCCGGTTTCAAGGCGAACCCATCGGACTCGTTTTCGGAACGGCGAGAGGCTTTGAAAACCGAGGTTCGACGATCGCGGATTCTCCTTTAGCAACCCGTCTGCCAACTCGCATGAATGCTGGACATGGAAGGGGTTAACTCGTTGCCAACACGGGTTTTGAGAAGTTGGAATGAAAACCAACCCCAGGCGGGATGATGGCGCGATTTGAACAGTCTGTGTTTTTTTAGCCAGGAGTGGGTCTGAGGAAGCAGGACAAATCGAAACAGACCCGGTCGGCGATCCATCGTACTGTTGAAAAATTTGGAGTCTTCCGACCTGTCCGCGCGCTGCGGCTGGTCTCCGACACAGCCGCGCTCCTCAAAATGAGAGTGGCGGCGTAAAATGGGCTTGCGTGGAGAATTCGGGCGACGCGAGCATTCCCGGGTCACGAACTGACCTCAACACCACTCCCACTTTATCACCATGAGCGCCGAATCCCGTCTTGCCGAATTGAAACTCGAACTTCCTCCAGCGCCCAAGCCCATTGGGGTTTACAAGCCCTTGGTGATCTGCGGTCACCTGGCCTATGTCTCGGGCCATGGACCTCTGCGTTCCGACAAGAGTTTGATCGCGGGCCGCATCGGGGAAGGTTACGACCTGGATTATGGACGCGCGGCGGCGAGGCAGACCGGCTTGGCGATCCTGGCGACCTTGCGCGAAGGCCTCGGCAGCCTCGACCGGGTCAAACGAGTGGTGAAAGTCCTGGGCATGGTGAACTCGGTGCCGGGCTTCATGGATCACCCCAAGGTCATCAACGGATGCAGTGAGTTGTTCGCTGAGATTTGGGGGGCTGACCTGGGCGTGGGCGCCCGCAGCGCGGTGGGAATGGGATCTCTTCCGGGCAATATCACCGTCGAAATCGAAGTCATCTTCGAATTGGCCTGATGAACGTCTGGCCTCGAATTGCCGGACTGGAACGGGTTCCTTCTCCCGCTCTCTTGCTCGATCGGGAACGCGTCGAAGCGAACCTCGATCGCATGGTGGACATCGCGGGCGGTCCCGACCGGTTGCGTCCGCACGTCAAGACTCACAAGATGGTTGAGTTGATCGGGATGCAGCGCAAGCGAGGCATCCGTCAGTTCAAGTGTGCCACCGTCGCCGAGGCCGAATTGCTGGGGCAAGCGGGAGCGGCCCATGTGCTGATCGCCTATCCGCTGGTGGGGCCCACCGTGTCCCGGATTCTGGAATTGCGCCAGGCCTATCCCCAGACCCGTTTCGCGGGGTTGGTGGACGATCTGGAAGCCTCCCGATCGGCCGCCCGGCAATCCTTGAGTTCCGGGGTTCCGCTCGAGATCTTGATCGATCTCGACGTGGGGCAACACCGGACGGGGGTTTCGGTGGAGTCGGCTTTGGATTTTTGCCGATCGGTGGCGGGCATGCCGGGGTTGAAGTTGGGTGGCTTGCATGCTTATGACGGCCACCTCCACCAAACGGATTTGAAAGAGCGAACACTGGCCTGCCACGCGGCTTTTGCGCTGGTGGAAGGGTTGAAAGACGCGCTCCTGAAGGCGGGTTATTCCGTGCCGCGCGTGGTGGCTGGCGGGACTCCGACGTTTCCGATTCATGCTCGTCGTCCCGGGGTGGAGTGCAGTCCTGGCACATGCGTGTTTTGGGACGCGGGATACGCGAAGGCCTTCCCGGATCTGCCGTTTGAAATTGCGGCGATGGTTCTCGCCCGGGTGATCAGCAAGCCGGCGGCGGACCGGCTTTGTTTGGATTTGGGCCACAAGGCGGTGGCCAGCGAGATGCCCCATCCCCGGGTGATTTTCCCCGAACTCCCCGACGCCGTTGCCGTGGGGCACAATGAAGAACATCTCGTTCTCCAAACGGAACGCGCGGGCGCATTCCCGGTCGGGAGCATGCTCTTGGGTGTGCCATGGCACATTTGCCCCACCGTGGCTCTTCATCAGGAAGTCTGGGTTGTCGAGCATGGCCAAGTGAAGGGGACCTGGCAGGTGCCAGCGAGGTCTCGTCGCATCGGCGTCTGACTCCGTCAGGCCTTGGCCCGGATGGGACGCCGGGTTGGATGGCGTGCGCTTCAAAAAGTTCAGAGGGATTGATCAGGAGAATATTCTATTTCTTGTTTTCCCGAGGCATGCTAGGTAAACAGCCGTCCACTCCCTCAACGTCTCCACCGAATTATGAATCGACTTCATTCCCCCTGGATTCGGATTCTGCCGGCGCATCGGTTCCAGTCCGTTCCCTCTCTCCTCGTTTTTGGCAAGCGTTGCCTTCTGCTGCTGTTGTCCGTCGTCTGGTCGATGGATGCCGGCGTCGCGAGGGCGGCCGAGCCGATCATCCCGCCGGGCGCGAAACTCGAAAAACTCTTCGAGGGCATCACGCTGACTGAAGGAGTCGCGGTGGCGATGGACGGTCTGGTTTACTTCAGCGACATCACTTTTTCGCACGTGTCGCGGAACGATCGGGGACAAATCCATGCCGGCCACATTTGGCGGTTCGATCCCGCGACGGGCAAGACGACGATTTTCCGTTCGCCCAGCGGGATGTCGAACGGCATCAAATTCGACGCGGCGGGCGACATGATCGTTTGCGAAATGGCCGACTTCGGCGGCCGCCGGGTGACCCGCACCGATATGCGGACGGGCATGAGCTACATTCTCGCCGCGATGTATGGAGGGCGCCCGCTCAATTCCCCCAACGACGTGACCCTGGACGAAAAGGGCCGCATTTACTTTAGTGATCCGCGCTATCTGGGTCATGAGCCGATTGATCAACCGGTGACCGGTGTTTATCGCATTGATCTGGATGGGTCGATCCACCGCATTATTTCCGACGCGGGCAAGGCGAATGGGGTCTGCGTTTCACCGGACCAGAAGTCGATCTATGTCGTCAGCAACGAGAATGGAGCGACCGGTTTTGAGCGGCTTGACCAAGGCGTGAAGTCGCCGGGAGATAAAATCACCTCGCCGCTTCGCAAGGGCTTGATGGCACTCCTGGCTTACGACCTGCACGCCGATGGAACGGCCACGTTTCGAAAGACCCTCGTGGACTATTCCCCCCAGGACGGTCCGGATGGATTGGTCTGCGACCGGGAGGGTAATCTCTACGTCGCGGTGCGCGCCGAAAACCGGCCGGGCATCTGCGTCTACTCGCCCGAGGGGAAAGAGATCGCCTACCTCAAGACCGAAATTCCGACGAATGTCGGATTCGGTCGCGGCCGAGATGAAAATCTGCTCTACATCACGGCGGGCAAGAGCCTCTATCGGATTCGTCTGAATAGCCGGGGCTACCATCTGCCCTCACGATGAAGGGCAGGGGGCCAATGCAGGAATCGGAAGCAGCCCGACCGTCCGGGCCGACGCGGACGCGTTACTGGGTGATCGTCTTCGCGATCACGCTGGCGATCATCACCTACGTGGACCGCGTCTGCATGTCGCAGGCCAAGCCGGACATCCAGGGAGCGTTTGCGCTGACCGACAAGCAGATGGGACTGGTGTTTTCAGTTTTCGGACTCGCCTACGCGCTGTTCGAAATTCCCATGGGCTGGCTGGGGGATCGTGGCGGGCCGCGCCGGATCCTGATGAAGGTGGTCGTCTTGTGGTCTGTCTTCACGGCGGCCACCGGGGTGGCGACGAATTACGTTTCCCTCCTGGTTTATCGATTTCTGTTCGGCTTGGGCGAAGCCGGAGCCTTTCCGAATATCACCAAGATTTTCACCCTCTGGCTTCCGGCGGTCGAGCGTGTGCGCGCGCAGGGCATCATGTGGATGAGTGCGCGCTGGGCTGGCGCTTTCACGCCGTTGTTGGTGGTTTGGATGATAGGGATCATGGGGTGGCGCTGGACGTTTGTTTGTTTCGGCATGGTGGGCGTGGTTTGGGCTGTAATCTTCTACCGTTGGTTTCGCGACAACCCCCGGGATCATCCGTCCATCAACCAAGCTGAACTGGCGCTGATCGGGACCCCAGAGGCCAACCTCGCCGGCCACGCAGCGGTCCCTTGGAAACGATTCCTATGGAATCGCACCGTTTGGATGTTGTGGCTTCAATACTTCTGCATGGCCTACGGTTGGTATTTCTACATCACATGGCTCCCAACCTATCTCAGGGAGGCCCGGCAGTTGGATGTGGGCAAGAGCGCGCTGCTTGCCGGGCTGCCCCTGTTTTTCGGTGGAATCGGCTGTCTCGTCAGCGGCCTGATTCTGAATCATGTCGCCCGCTGGCTGAAAAGCACCGCCGCGGCCCGGCGTTTTATGGCTTACTTCGGGTTGACCGGTGCGGGCGTGATGTTCGTCCTGGCCGCTTACCTTGAGAATCCAGTCCTGGCCATGATTGCGATGGGACTCTCCAGTTTTGGAAATGATTTGGTGATGCCCGGCGCGTGGGGTGCCTGCATGGATGTCGGCGGCAAGTTCGCCGGATCGCTCTCCGGCAGCATGAACATGATGGGCAATTTTGCGGGTTTCCTGGCACCCATGCTGCTCCCTTGGATTCGGGAAGCCGCCGGTGGCCGCTGGGAACCAATCTTCTGGGTCTCCGGGATCATTTACCTGATCGGCGCCATTTCGTGGGTTTTCATCGATCCGGTCACTCCGCTGGACCGGGATGAACCGTCCCGAGCGACCGGATGAAGACCCAGGCTCTCCAACGGCTTCGGGAAAAGCTCCAAGCGGATGAACCGATCTTTGGACTCTGGGTCACTCTGGAATCCGCGAGCATTTCGGAAATGGCCGTGGCGCTTGGACTCGACTGGATTGTCGTCGATGCCGAACACGGGCATTTGGATTGGAGAGAGATCCTTGAGCACGTTCGCGCCGCGGTGCGCAGCGAGACCGTGGTGCTGGTGCGCGTGGCCGAGTTGAACGGCGGCCTGATTAAGCGTGCCCTCGACATCGGCGCCGATGGCGTCGTGGTTCCCTGGATTGAGACCGCGGATCAACTCAGGCAGGCTCTGGCCTTTTGCCATTATCCTCCGCAAGGCGTTCGAGGAATTGGGGCGGAACGCGCGACGGCGTGGGGACAATGCCTGGCGCAACACACCCGGGAAGCCAACGACCACTTGCTGGTCGTGCCCATCGTCGAATCCGTCACTGCGGGAAGCAATATTTCGGCTCTTGCCCAGGTGGACGGCGTGGAAATGGTCTTTTTCGGTCCGGCGGATTACTCCTCCACGGCCGGTTTTCGCGGTCAATGGGAGGGGCCGGGAGTGGCGGAGGAACTGCTTGCCATCAAGGACACCTTGCGGGCTCATGGCAAGCACTGCGGCATCCTTGCGACCAGCCACGAAGACTTGATCGAACGGCGGTTTCAAGGCTTTCGCATGTTGGGGCTTGGGACGGATAGCGGGCTGTTCCTGCGCGGACTCCATGCGGCGCTCGGGATGGTGGGCCGCGACCGGGCTATGTCTCCGTCGTTTTTCCCGGAGGAAGAGTCTCTGCCCATGACGCCGTTGCCGCGACCACCGGAGCCTTTGCGTGTTGCCGGCTCGGAAGAAACGAGGGTGACCGGGAAAAGTCCGCCCGCATGAACTCCGGGCCATTCATCGTCGCTCTGACCTCCGACTTTTACGACAGCAGCGGCGCGCCGAGATATGCGGACATCGGCTTGTCGGTGCTCGCAGAGCATCCGCGCATCAAGACACGCGTTTTCGAGGAGCATCGCAAGCAGATCGGCGCGGACCAAATTGGCGATGCTCAAGGGGTGATGGTGCTGACGCCGGCGGTCACGGTCGATAGCGTGTCGAACGCGGACAACCTGCTCGTCATGGCGCGGTTTGGGGTGGGCTATGACGCGGTGGATGTGAAGGCGTGCACCGCCGCCGACGTGCTCGTGACCATCACTGCGGGCGCGGTGGATCGACCCGTGGCGGAGGCCGTCATTGGCTGGATGATCGCGCTGAGCCATCATATGCGCCGCAAGGACGCGCTGGTTCGTGGCGGCCAGTGGGATGAACGCTCGAAGTACATGGGACGCGAGTTGCGAGACCGAACCCTTGGGGTGATCGGCCTCGGAGGCATCGCTCGCAAAGTCATCGAACTGCTGCGCGGCTTTGGCATGAAGATCCCGTTGGCCTACGACCCGTTTGTGAGTGAGGCGAGCGCCGCGGACCACGGTGCGCGCCTGGTCAGTCTGGAACAGTTGCTCCGGCAATCGGACTTTGTTTCCATCCATTGCCCCCTGACCGCCGCGACGCGCGGCCTGCTTGGCTCCCGGGAACTGGCCCTGATGAAACCGGACGCGTATCTGTTGAACACGGCCCGCGGCGGGATCGTGGATGAGGACGCGCTCTATGCCTGGCTCGAGAACCGCCGCATCGCGGGGGCGGCCCTGGACTGTTTTGTGGAGGAACCGGTCAACGCGCCGAGTCGCTTCCGCGATCTGGACAACGTGTTGCTCGCTCCGCATAGCATTGCGTGGACTGACGAATTGTTCCGCGACATGGGCCGCGCCGCGTGCCAGGTGATGGTGGATCTTTCACACGGCGTGAAACCGAGCGGGGTGCTGAATTCCGAGCTCTTGGACCGGCCCTCGTTCAAGGAGAAGTGGGCGCGTCATGTGAAAGGCTCGCCGATCCCAGGGTAAACCGGGACCCCGAACCATCGGCTGCATCTCAACAGGGCGGTTGTCCGCTCTTGCCGGGGTGGGTCATGGAGTCCAAAATCCGGTCTCAATCCATGGTCATGCAAATGGCGCATTTCTTTCGCACCGCCTCGACCCTGATCCTGTCCGGTGGGTTGGGGGTACTCCTGGGGCAGATACCCGAGCCCACCGACGCGCCGAAACCCCGTTCTCCCGAGGAAAGTGCCGCGTCGTATCGCATGCCGGAGGGCTTTCGCATGGAGTTGGTGGCGGCAGAGCCGATCATTGCTTCGCCTTCAGGTGTGGCTTGGGATGAATACGGTCGTTTGTTCGTCACCGAACTCCATGGTTACAATCTCGAGGGCCAGCTTGACATCGAGGAACTGAACAAGAGCGGGAAGCTCGATACCGTGGTCCGGCGAGTGCAAGCCGAGGAGCGTTTCAAGAAAGCCGCCGACGCGGGCACCTACGGGGCTGTCAAGTTGCTTCGCGACACCGATGGCGATGGCCGCATGGACCGGGCCGATCTGTGGTCCACGAATATGCCTCCCGCGTACGGGTTGGTTCCGGCGCGGGGCGGGGTCATTGTGGCCTGTGCTCCCCACATCCTTTTTCTCGCGGACCCAGATGGTGATGGCCGCGCGGAGGTGCGGGAGATTCTGTTCACGGGATTTAAGACCGGGGCGTTGGAACGTGGCATCAACGCTCCTCAATGGGGATTGGACGGATGGATTTACTTCGGACGCGGCGCGGGCGGGGGACGCATCGTGGGACCGCGACTGGCCGAGCCCGTGGAGTTGCCAGGGACTGATTTTCGCATTCGAGCCGACGGCACCGCCATCGAGCCGGTCACCGGCGCGACGGGCACTTTCGGATTCGCGATGACGGAAAGTGGCGACCGTTTTGTGATGTCCACGGTGGATCCGGGGCGTCAGGTCGCGCCTTTGCCATGGAGATACCTGGCGAGGAATCGAGAGGCGGCGTTTACGGGTTTGGAGGCGGGCGGTGCGGACCGGCGTGTTTTTCCTCTGGCTCCAGCGCATCCTTGGAGGACCAAGCGCGCCGGGGATGCCGCTTACTTCAAGTTCTACCGAGACCGGTATGGTCCTTCCGACAGTGACGCCGCGGGGTGGTTCACCTCGGCGTGCAGTCCGATGATTTATCAGGACCGGGCGCTGCCAGGCTTGCACGGCCATTACTTTGTTTGTGAACCCTCGGGAAACTTGATTCATCGGGCGGTGATCGAACCCGACGGAGTGCTTCTCAAACTTCGGCGTGCCCCGAATGAGGCGGGCGCCGAATTTGCCGCTTCGAACGATTCCTGGAGTCATCCCATGAACCTGGCCCATGGACCGGACGGGTGTCTTTGGGTGGTGGATTATTATCGCGAGATTATCGAGGATTACTCGGCGATTCCCCGGCATTTGCAACAGCAATACGGACTGTACGCGGGACATGATCGGGGGCGGATATACCGGGTGACTCATCGAGACATGCCCCGGCCCGATCCCGCCGACATGAGTCGACTGGATCTCCCGGCCTTGGCCAGAGAACTGGGCAGTCCTTCGTTTTGGCGGCGTGGCACGGCGCAACGTCTCCTGGCCGAGCACGGTCGCGGCGGTCCGGAAGAGCCCGTCACGATCCTGCGACGGTTGTTGAAAGACCCGCGTTCGACGTCGGTCACCATCATTGCCGCCCTGCGCACGCTTGAGATGTGGGGCAAACTTGGCGAATCCGACCTGATCGAGGGGATGTCGCATCCCTCCGAGCCCGTTCGAGTACACGCCTTGGAACTCGCCGAAAGCGGGTTGAGATCGATGGTGGACGCTCAGCTTCTGAAGGCGGTCCTGGCGTCCGCAGCCGTCGAACGGAGTCCGCGCGTGTGTATTCAATTGGCGTTGACACTTGGGGAGTCCAGAAGGGCGGAGGTGGTGCCCGCGCTGGCGGCGCTCTTGCGAAAGCACGGTTCCGTTCGCTGGATCGAGGCAGCGGTGTTGTCTTCGTTATCCGGGCGCGCCCTGGAAATGATGGTGGAATGGGTGAAAGACCCTTTGTCGCCCGCTGGATTTCTGACCCCTCTGGCGCAGTCCTTGGCGGCTCGCCGCAACGACGGAGAACTGGAGCAAGCCCTGTTGACCTTGCGCCAGGCGCCACCCGCCATGCAAGCGGCGGCCTTGAAGGGATTGGCCCAAGGCCGGAAGAACGCGCCGCGCCGTCCCACCACTTTGGTGATGGCACGAAATCAATCCGCGCCCTTCCTCTCAAGCGATTCCGAGGAGGTCAGGACGGCGGTTCGCGAATTGGAGGAAATCCTGCGTCCGGAAAGCTGGCGAGCCGCAGCGCATGGGCCCGGGCCTGGGTCTGGGGCATTGGAGAAGATTTCGGAGGATCGCTTTCGCCAATTCACCGGTGCGTTGCAGGGTGCGCGCGACTTGAATCGTGGACGAGAGGTTTTTCGGCAGGCCTGCGCAACGTGCCATCGCGTGGGCGAGGAAGGCCACGAGGTGGGGCCGGACTTGTTGGGCCAGTCGGCCATGGCGGAAGAGAGTCTGCTCAAGGAGATCCTCCTGCCGAGCGAGCGAATTCGGCCCGGCTACGAAACCACGGTGCTGGAGTTGAGAGAGTCATCCGCCCTCACGGGAATTTTGAAGGAAGAAGGCGCGACCAGCCTGACGTTGGTCCTGCCGAATGGAGTCGAGCAGACGATCCTGCGAAAGGAGATCCGTTCCGTGATGATTTCAGCCGGTTCGCTGATGCCTTCCTTTGCGGAGACCCTCGCGCCGTCCGATGCCGCCCATCTTCTGGCGTGGTTGAAACAGCAGAAACCGAGCGGGACTCCGGATGCAACGCCGCGGCAGTGAACGTCCAACTCCGGGCCTCTTCGATCCGATCGGGAGGGTTTCCGGGAACCAGCGGTTGGGGTTCATGAACGTTGGGTGGCGCCTTTTTCTTGTGGGATGGATGTTTTGGAGTGGGAGCTTGGCGGCCCAGATTTCACGAGAGATCCAAGCAGTTGAATCGATCCCGGACATGCTGGAGCGATTGGCAGACCAGGCCGATCCAGAGCAGCATCCATTCTTAAATGAGTTGCGGGTGGAGCGTTACGAGTCGAGCCTCCGCCAGATGAGGCAATCGGGGTTTGAGTATGCGCGAACCCTGGAATCGTGGGCGGAGGAATTGCTCCGATGCGGACGGGCGGAAGAGGTGGCGGTTCGCTGGGGGGAAGTGGCACGCTTGCGCGTCCAGGGCATGCCGGGCCGGGATGGATCGAGATCGGTTTCCGGTCCGAGGCTAGCGGAAGCCGTGGCCTGGATGCGTCTGGGTGAACAGGAGAATTGTCTCGCGGGGCACTCGCCTTCCGCTTGCATCCTGCCCTTCGACGCTGAGGCTGTGCATCGCCGCCGGCGCCCCATGCAGGAGGCGATTCGGATCTTGCAAGTGCAGTTGGAAGCGGACGCCTCGGATCTTTCCGCCCGCTGGCTGTTGAATCTGGCGTGGATGGCGGCGGGCGGTTATCCGGATCGAGTGCCGCGAAAACATTTGATTCCGCCCGAGGTTTTCCGTTCGTTCCGGGATGTGCCGGGATTCACGAATCGAGCGGCGGCTTTGGCATTGGACGACGCGAGGCTTTCCGGGAGAGCGGTTGCGGAAGATTTTGACGGGGATGGAGACATCGATTTGGTGGTGACTTCGCTCGGAATGCGCCACCCGATAAAGTATTACCGCAACAACGGGGATGGCACTTTCACCGAAAGAGCCAGGGAAGCGGGGTTGGATCGGGAGTGGGGAGGATTGAATGTTCAGCAAACGGACTACAACAACGACGGTTTGCCGGACCTATTTGTGTTGCGGGGGGGATGGTTCGGAGAGGATGGCCGGTTGCCGAAGTCATTGCTCAAGAATCTGGGGGGCGGCGTGTTTACGAATGTGACACGTGAGGCGGGGCTGTTGAGTCTGCATCCGACGCAGACCGCGGCCTGGGCGGATTTTGATGGGGACGGCTGGCTTGATGTGATGATCGGTCATGAAACGCGGGGCGGGCATGCTCATGCGTGCCAGCTTTTTCGGAATCGTGGAGACGGCACGTTCGAGTCGTGTGGAGAAAGTGCAGGGGTGGGAGTGAGTGCCTGGGTCAAAGGCGTGGCCGCGGGCGACTATGACAATGATGGAAAGCCGGATCTCTATCTGAGCGTGTTGGGCGGGAAGAACGTGCTTTTTCGTAATCGATGCCGTCCCGGCCTGATGCGGTTCGAGGACGCCTCCGAGGCTGCGGGAGTTCAGGAGCCTTGGCATAGTTTTCCCACCTGGTTTTTCGATTTTGACCAGGATGGGTGGGAGGATTTGTTTGTGGTTATCAGGCGGCGCACGTCGGTGAAGTGGCGGCGGATTATTTGGGGCTTCCTCATGGAGGCGAGAAACCGCGCTTGTATCGCAACGGAGGCCAGGGCCGATTCCAGGATGTGACCAGGGCGGCGGGGCTGGACCGTCTGTTGCTGGCCATGGGGGCGAATTGGGGGGACTACGACAACGATGGATGGCCGGATCTTTATCTGGGCACGGGCGAGCCTGATTTATCGTCCCTCATGCCGAACCGGCTGTTTCGCAACGGAGGCGGTGGACGGTTCGAGGATGTGACGACTGCGGCGCGAGTGGGGCATTTGCAGAAAGGGCACGGGGTCGCCTTTGCCGATTTTGATGAAGATGGTGATCTGGACATCTACGCGGTGATGGGCGGTGCCTTTTCGGGGGACACGGCGGCCAATGTATTCTTCGAAAACCCCGGGGCTGAGGGAGCATGGGTGGAAATCGAACTGCGCGGGATCAGCGCGAATCGTCCCGGGTTGGGTGCGCGATTGCGGTGTCACGTGCAAGAGGGGCGGGAAACGCGGGTCATTTATCGGACCGTGACGACGGGTGGTTCGTTTGGGGCCTCGCCGTTTCGGCAATGGATTGGCCTGGGCAAAGCAGGGAAGGTGGATCGGTTGGAGATTGATTGGCCGGGCAGCGGGACGCGACAAGTGGTGCGGGAAGTCCCGGTGAGAAGGCGCATCACGATAACGGAAGGAGACGGCACGCCGGTGGTGGTGGTCCCCGCCAGGTGGGGAAGGGCTCGCGAATGAGGAGACCTTTGACGGTCAAAGGTTTCGCTTCTGGGCGCGGCGCTTCGCGGCGAGAAGCTTGCTGGTCGTGCCCGCTTCTTCGCCGGCTTGCTCCGGTGCCGAGACGGTTGCTTGACCTGTCGGGGTGGAGGGCTGGGCGGTGGGTTCCGAGCGCGGCGTGGAGAAATCCCCCAGGACGGAGGCGTTCGAGCCGGCAGGATCCCGGGGTTTGAAGATTTCAGGATCCGCCGCGGTGGAGGCGGGACGGCGGGCTCGCACTTCATCGCGACGGGCGAGCAGGGCTCCCAAAGATTCCTCCGCGTCGGGAGTGACGGCGGGTTTCTCCCAAAAGAATAGAAATCGCCGCAACGAGCGCGTTGCCTTTTTCCATTCTTCCCAGTCGGGCTGGATGCGGCGAACGGCGATGTCGAGCGGGAAGAGGACGATGGCGAGTTTCAGGAGCCATTCCCAAAGGTCGCGGGGTTGATGGGTTTTCTTGCGATCATGGAGGAATGGGCTGTCCTCCGGACGTTCCAGATCCAGCATTTTTCCGCCGGTCGTTTCGGCGAGGCGGCCGAGCAGGGGGGTGTTGGGTTCGGAAGCGTTGAATTCCGGGGAGTAATTGACGCTGGTGCCGAGGCTCTGGCGCGAGCGCACGACGCCGTCTTTGAAATCGAGCAGGTTGAGCAGATACATGCCGACTTCTTTCGTGGGGAATCGGGCTTCATAGTGACCCGGGCCGGATTGTTGGAGCCGGACGGTTTGTTTTTCCCCTTTGGGGCCGACCACGACGGTTTGCAGGTTCAGGAAATTGCGGAAGTTGCCCTGGCTGTCCACGGCTTCGACGGTGAGGATGCCTTCTCCTTTCTCGATGGAAATGTCGGTGTTGAACTCGGAGTTCTCGAGGCGACGCAAGCTCCATTGCGCCACTTGGATCCAGAACTGACGGTAGCGATCCCAGGAGAGCCACGGCGCGGCCCAGCGGGCTTTGGCGTCGGAGGTGAAGGCCACGGCACGTCCAAGCCCGAACTGCCAGTGTGCGAGGACCGGATCGCCCTTGTCGGACACGAGCGGCACCTCGGCCCTGGGTTTGGGGGAAGTGGCGACGTAGCCGCGGAGCATGGGAAACTCCGCGCCGCCGATGCCGCGGGTGAGTTCGGAAGAGGAGGCCAGTCGAGGCTTGAATGGCTCTTCAAAAATGGCGGATTTGAGGATGACCGCGGCTTCTTTGACGAAGATTTGGGGCAGTGACGCGGGAGAACGGACATCGTAGAACTGGCCTTTTCCCTTGGTCGCCAAGTCCATCATCGTGTCGGGATTGACATGTCCCCCGATCATGACGGTGCTGAGGGTAATGCGATTGCCGACGATTTCGGACATGAGTTTGGCGTCGGGAGCGCCAGGATCCCCGTCACTGAAGACCACCATGTGTTTGATGCTGGCGTTGGATTTCTTGAGCCCCTCGTTGGCCATTTCCATGACCCGCTGGAAATTGGGCATGTCGCCAGGATTCATTCCCGCGATGGCTCTTCCCATGGCTTTCTTGTCCGCGACTTTGGCCAGTTCGAAGAGCCAGCGGTCGGTGCCGTCCCACATGACGATGCCCATCTCGTCCTGGGGACCGAGCGCGTCGAGGGCGGCGAAGGCGATATCGCGCGCCCATTGATTGCCGTTGGGGAATTCGGTGGCGTGGCAGACAATGACCATGGCGCCGCTCGGCAGCACCTTCTTGCTGCTGAGTTCCATGTCGAGGGGAAGCGCGCTTTCCAAGGGGGTTCCACGATAGCCGCCGGCGGCGAAGGCCTGGTCTCCGCCGATGCAGACCAATCCGATGCCGAAGTCCCGCACCGCACTTTCCAACAAACGCATGAGATCGAGGCCGAGATCTCCCGCGGCGACGTTCGAGAGGAAGATCGCGTCATAACTCTGCATCTCCGCCAGATTGCCCGGAAATCCGTTGATGCCGGCGACTTTGAGGTCGAACTGAGCCGAGCGCAGGACGTCGGCGAGGTTGGCGTCCTGTTCCGGGGCGGAAGAAACGAGCAGGATGCGAGGATCTCCTTTGACGCTGGTGAAACTGGTGGCGCGGTTGTTCTGCGGGACCATGTCGCCGGGCGCGTCGAGTTGCACTTCGTAACTGTAGAAACCGGGTTCGGTGAGCGTTTGAGGGAAGGAGAAGAGATTCTTTCCGGCATCGAGTGTGACTTGCTGCTCCCCCAGCAACTGGTCGTTGCGGTAGAGGCGGACCTTGCCCGACTGCAGGCGGTCGGCTTGAGCAAAGATTTTGACATCGAAAGTTTGTCCCTTCTTCAACTGCGGCGGGAGGCTGAGCTTCTGAATGGATGTATCATTCTTTCTTGCCGCGCCTAAAGGGAGGACGTCGATGCTGATGCCGAGAGGCCCTGCCGCATAAGCGGCGGCGGCGGCGTCTCCTACATTCTCATTCCCGTCCGAAATGAGGACGATGCGCTTTTGTCCGGTCTCGGGGAAGGCGGCGGCAGCCAGCCGGATGGCGCCAGCGAGATCCGTCCGCTCCGTCGAAAGGACGGAGTGAATCTTCTGCAAGTGGACGACAGGATTGGCGGACGATTCGATGCTGGCCGAGCTGCCAAAAACCACGACCCCACCGCGATCCTCCTTTTTCTTCAACGCGGAAGTTTGGTTGACGAATTGCCGGGCTGCCTCCTGCTGGGGAGAAGGCACGCTGTCCGAACGATCCAACACGAAGAAGACGTTCATGCCCTCCACCGGTTTGAGGTGCTGCAGACCAGCGATGGACAGCACGGTGAGGGTGACAATGAAGAGCCTCAGGCCCAGGGCGAGCCACTTGCGGAAGGCGCTCATGCCGACATCCGACCGGAAGTGGAAGTACAGCGTCCAAGGCACGGCGACGAGCCAGAGGAGCAACCACCAGGGATCGGTCAAGCGGAAGTTCAAAACGTCTTCGTCAGGTTGGTGAGACTCGAATCCGCAGTGGAAGGCCTCGCGACTGGGGCGAGAGGGGTGGAGCTGCGACGTGAGAATTTTTGGAGCCGATGATTGAGCGCATCCGCGACGTAGAGGTTGCCCTCGGCGTCGAGGGCGATGGACCAGGGATTGTTGAACTGTCCGGGGCGCGATCCGGCACCGCCCAGAATTTCCACTGACCGATACTGGGAATCGAAGATTTGCACGCGGCTATTGCCAAACTCGCACACGAAGATCATGCCTTCCGCGTTCACCTTCACATCGTAGGGGTAACTCAGCTTTCCGGGGGCGGTCCCCGCTCCGCCGAATGAAGCCAGGGGTTGACCGTTCGAGTCGAAGACCTGGATTCGATGGTTGCAGGAATCCGCCACGAAGAACCGTCCATCAGGTGCCACAGCCAACCCCTCGGCACGATTGAATTCTCCCGTCGCGGCGCCACCCTGACCCCAGGACCGGACGAGGCTTCTTCCGTCGTTGGAAAAGACCTGCACACGCTCCACCCGGCTATATTCGGAAACAGCCAGCTCGCCTTTCGGCGTCAGGGCGATGGACCTGGGAAACGCGAGTTGGCCCGCGTTTGTGCCTTCCACACCCCAAACCTCCACCTTGCTTCCCAAAGCGTCGAATCGTGTCACACGGGTATAATGAGGTTCCACCACCCAAACACCTCCCTGGGCGGCGGCCGCCATGCCCTTCGGCTTGCCTTTGTCCGTGACTTCCAACTCCCAAAAACGCTCAAACGCTCCATCTTGGGCAAACTTCACGATGCGACCGGTCATGTCCGCCGCATAGACGCAACCCATGGAGTCCACCGCCAGGGAGCGGGGTTTGTTGAACTCGCCCGGTCCCGTGCCGCGTTTTCCCATGATCTGGACGGATTCAAAAAAGCGGCTGCGCCACTGGACCTCGTCAGGATTGGCCGAGCCGCAGCCTGTTCCAGCGGTGACTCCACTCAGCAAGAGCAACAGCGCCGTCCGCGTGAAAAACGCTGAACCCAGCCATCCCAGGTATTTTCCGAGGGCGCCGAACACGAGCGGAGCCAGCGCCATCATGAGCAGCATGGCGCAAATCGAATAGACTTGGGTGTTGTGTCCATAGTGGAGCAAGTGGAACACACGGAGAGCGAGGGTTTCACCTCCCGGCGGCACAATCAGAACGCCTGTTTCCACATCCCAGAGCGCGAGAAGGAAAACCAGCGTCCAGGCTGCTCCGGCGCGCGATCGCCATTGCGGCCATTGGATCTTGTGAAAATGCAGCCACCCCCTGAGCCCGTCGAGCTTTGCGGCATCCAGCAGGTCGCGGTCCTCCGTTCGCCGCGCTTCCACAAGCATCAAGATGGGCCAGCCGGCGTAGCGAATCACCATCAGGAGTCCGATGAGGAGATTCGACGGATACCATCCATCGAATCCGGGACGATTGAATGCGGCGATGCTTGTGATTCCAAAGAGGAAGCCGGGCATGAGGAAAAACACGATCCAAGCCGAGCAGACTTTCCACCGGGACAGGATCCAGCCCAAACCGGTGGCACAGGTGGCCGTGGCCGCCGCCAGAACGAAACTTTGTTTGGCCGCTTCAGCACTCGCCTGCCCTGTGGCGGGCAACTCGATCCACGTCCTGGCATCGAACATCAATCCGCCGAGTGGAAGTCCAATCGAGACGAAACCCAAGGCGGCGCAGAACACCGCCGCGCCCACTTTTTCGGGCGAATGCAAACAGCCGCGAAGCCACGCTCGCAGCGGATTCCAATTCGATTCGGATCGTTCAGCACCAGACGTTGACCGGGCCGTGTGGTGCCGCTGAGCTTCGAGAGGTTGTGCGAAGGTGCGCCACTTCAAAAAAGGAGCAAGAGTCAACCCCAGGAGGACCAGCGGAAGGGAGTGGAGCAAGGCGGTGCCGGTGTCGAAGCGGGTGTTGAAAGCGATCCAGGCCGCTTCGGGCAGAACCTTGATCTGCAGCACGGTGGGGATGGTGAATTGATTCAATGCCAGGATGGCGGTCAGTCCCGCCGCGGTCCACCACGCCCCGCGAGCACAGGGCCACAACATCGTCCGGAACTGAATCCACCCTTTGATGGCCGGATCTTGTTCAAGCAAACCCGGGCCCAAGCGCGTCCACGCCGCCCGCACCGCCAGAGTGGTGATCGGCCAGAGCCAAAGGGAGAGCAGGAAGACGCCTCCCGGAAGCGAGAACAGATAGGACGTGCCACCTCGCACACCGGGCACGGTCCCTCCGGTTTGCCCGATCCAATAGGAGAGCAACAGAAACGGAGGCATGGCCAGGACGAGCAGTGCCAAAACATGCATGGCGTTTTGAACAACGCGCGGCAGGGTGCGCGTCGCGAGCGCGGCGGCGAGTCCCAGACCTCCAGCGGAGACGGCCGTCCCGGCGGCGACCGCCAGGCTGTTCGCGAGAATGGCGCCCGTCGGGGTCATCGGGTGAACAGTTGCCGGAGGAAATCCATTCCCGACGTCGCATCAGCACCGGTTGGCCGGACGGTGGACGCGGCCAGGACGGCGACGGTGCGGGAGGGTTCGTTGCTTTCGACCTCATCAAACCCTCCGCTCGCCACGAGAGCCCTCGCCACCTCTTCGCCGCCGAGGAAATCGGCAAGACGTCGAGCGGCGGGGGATTCTGGACGTCCCGAAACGATTCCGACGAAGGCTCGCAACTTCATGGGCACGTCCTCGATGGGCACTTCCCCGACCGGCAACCCTTCGCGTTGTCCGGCGCGTATGTCATCCGAGTCGGTCAAGCCAGCCGCGGCGCGTCCGAGTCCGACCATTTTCACGACCATGGAATTCCCGTCGAGCACGAGTGGCTTCTGGGCCGCGAGCGTGCTGGCCCAAGCCCTCCAACCGGCATCGCCCATGGCGGTGCGGGCGGCGAGGAGGTGAGCCCCGGTGGTTCCGAAAAGCGGATAGGCCAGGGCTAATCGCCCTTGCCACTCGGTGTTGGTTAGAGAAGCGAGGAAGCGGGGCGCCTGGTGCCGAGCCACGAGATTCGTATTGATGACCAAGGCTCGATGTCGGCAGGCGGTGTGGGAGCCCTTGAATTCGGCGAGGATGCCTTGGCTTGCGAGTTCGAACGCGCGGTGGGATTCGTTGCTCCAAAAGACATCGCAGCGAGGATGGCTCCTCTCCGCCCGTAATCGATTGGCCAATCCGACGGTCTTGACGGCTTCACTGTCGAACACGGTCCGCACCCGGATCCCGGTGGATTGCTCGAACCGCTTGAGGAGGGGTTCAGCATAGATCCGATCCTGCGAGGTGTAGAGAGTCACGGATGATTCCGGCCCGTGGCTGCCGGAACACCCGGCGGCAAGCCACGCGGCCAGAGCCCATGTGAGGATCCATGGCATGGAGCGGCAGTTCACGCGGTGCGTTTGTTGAAATACCACCATTCGCAGCACATCAGCACGAGCGCGGCTGCGGCAATCCAGCGCCAAAGTTCGAGGCTGGCCTTTTTCAGCGTCGTGGCGGACACCTCGCCGTATTTGCCGAGTTTGATCTCCTCGCGCGGCGCGATGTCGCTCTCGGGAGAATCGAGTAAATTCACGGCAAACAGGGTTTCTTGGGTGCCCGCCTTGAGGTGATAGACGCCTTGCCGGGAGGTGTCGCCCACGACGATGTCGCGGGACTGGGGTTCCAAATCCAGGGAACGCGTGGTTCCGTCGGGGAAAGTTACTTCTGCCTTTGCGACGCCCTCCGGCTTCGGCAGTCGGAACGGCTCGCCGGCGCGAATCGAGAGTGGACTGCCTGAAAAGGGATTGAGCCACTCCACCGCGTTGACCATGAAAATGATGAAGGACGGGCGTCGCGGCCATGAGCTTTTCAACACGTCGAAGCCCACCCAGACAATCCTTTGGCGCTCCCGTTCTCCAGCGAGAATCAACGGCGATTGCTGCGAATCGAGGATGGACACCGCCCAATCCGGCGTCCGCACCGCATTCGCCTGGGCGATCTGGACGTTGTCGAAGCTGACAAATCGCATCAGCGTGTGGCTGGTTTTCCAGTCCACAATGGCCGGGGCTTCCAGGGGCGCGGGGGGCGCAGAAAACCAGGCCGGGTTCGAGGTGTGAATCGCCAGGACGTTCTGTTCCGGCCATACCGAGGGCGTGAGATCGTCCAGCACCACCAAGTCCGTCTGAGGCGGCGTTTTGATGTCTTCCACGATGGTCAATTCAACCTGGCCCGCGGCACGGAGGGCCTTCTCCAGAAAACGGTTGCCGCGGGTGACGAGAAGCACCCGGACCGGCGAGGGCAACTTGCTGATCACGGAAGCGGAGTTATCCACCGCGAGGTCGTCGGTCGTTTTCAGGCTGACCGTGAACTTGCCGATCGGCACTTCAGGCGATTGAGCGGCGACGAAGACGACGGGTTCGGACCTCCGCGGATCGAGGGTAATCGGTTTCGAGTCGAGCACCTGATCGTTGAACCTCAACTCGAGCTCGGCTTGCAGCGCGTTTGAGGAGTAATTGGCGATGCCCGCGAAGATGGCGCGCTGAGCGGGATTCTCCGGGTTGGCCTTCACGTCCAGGGCCACCACGCCCGCGTTATGGTTGGTCGTTCCGACACGGTGATAGACGAGCCGCATGCCTTTGCTCTCGAAGTCCGCCAAGTCGGAGGCGGCGCCATCGCTGAAAAGGTGCGTTTCCGCGTCTGCCTGCTGGTCGCGGGTCAAGGTGTCCGCCAGTTTGAAAGCATCTGAAAGCCGCGTGGGTCCGTCACTGACGTGGCAGGCTTGCAGGGCGCGGCGCAGCGCGGATTTATCGCTCGTCTTGGATTGCTTGAGCTCCGTCACGGACCCCGCCAGCACGATCACCATTTCGCTGGTGTCCTCCAGGCCGTCCACCCATTTCAACGCCTCCTGTCGGGCTTTTTCGAACCGGTTGGGCGCGACGTCCGTGGCTTGCATGGAGGCCGAGGCGTCGAGAATGACCACTTGAAGGCGTCCGCCGCGAACATCCTGGCTGAGGAACGGACGAGCCAACGCGAAGATGGCCAGCAGCAGGAGGAGAATTTGCAGCAGCAGCAGGAGATTCTTGCGGAGTTTTTGAAAAGGGGCGTTGGCCTGGTTTTCAGCCAGAAACCGCTGCCACAGGATGGTGCTGGGAACGAGTCGAACCTGTCGCTTGCGTTTGAGCAGGTAGAGAACCACCACCGCGGGGAGGGTGGCGGCGAACCAAAAGGCGGAGGGGTCGAGGAAATTCATGGCCGGCGCGTCATTTCCAAACCTCCGCCCGCCTCAATTCTTTGAGGAGAAACGCGCCCAAATCGGTGTCGGATCGCGCGAGGAACCAGCCCATGCCGCGTGTCTGGCAATACTCGCGCAAACGCAGGCAGTATCCCTCAACCATTTTCCGGTATTCGGAGAGCCGGTACTTGCCGAAGGTGACTTCCTGCACGGCGCCCGTCTCGGAATCCACAAGGCGCAGATCCCCGAAATAATCGGGCTCGATTTCCTCGGCCGCCAGGATTTGCATGGCATGCACTTGGAAGCCGCGTCCGAGCAGCGCGGTCAGTCCCGGTTCGTAGCCCTCCGGATCCAGAAAATCGCTCAACACGACCGCCAGGCCCGCGTGCGGCGATTGAAGGGCCGCCTGCCGGAGTGATTCGTTGAGTCGCCCCGGGCCTTTCGGTTGCAACCGCCCGAGGGTTTCGAGAAAACGCAGGGAACTCTTGCGTCCGCGAATGCCTCGCAAGGCCATGCGCGCGCCCGCGTTCTCGGGCACTTCCGGAAAGGGCATGACCGTGACGCGATCGAAACCGCAAAGTGCGACATGGCCCAGGGCCGCGGCGACTTTGAGGGCGAAGTCGAGCTTGCGCGCCGCCCCGAAGCTCATGGATTCGCTCGTATCGATGAGCAGGAGCAGGGGCAGTTCGCGCTCTTCCTCGTACAGCTTGACGAATAACCGGTCCAGCCGCCCAAAAAGATTCCAATCCAGATAGCGAAGATCGTCGCCGGTGGCGTAATTGCGGTGATCGGCAAACTCCACCGATTGTCCGCGGGCCTTGCTCCGGCGTTCCCCGCGAGCCGCGCTCTGCGATTTGCGGCGGGCCAGCAACTCAAACTGTTCAAGCCGGCGCAGAGTTTCAGGCGATAGCAGCGCGCTCATGCCCTCAGGCGGTGACAGGCTGGGGATCTCGCGGCACTTCCTTGAGGACTTGGGCGAGCACGTGATCGGTGGTTATGCCTTCCGCCTCGGCTTCGAAATTGACGATCAAGCGGTGGCGCAGGGCTGGCGCCACGACCGATTCCAGATCCTCGAAACTGACGTTGAACCGTCCTTGAGCCAGCGCCCTGACTTTGGCGCCCAAAAGCAGGGTTTGCGCTCCGCGCGGACTGCTGCCGAAACGCAAATACTGATTCGTGATCGGCAGGGCGGTGTCGGTTTTAGGATGCGTGGCCAGAACCAGCCGGACGGCAAAATCTTTGACATGCGACGCCACCGGGACTTCGCGCACGAGCCGTTGCAATTCCTTGAGGCGCGCGCCTTCGATCACTTTGCTCAACTCCGCCCGGCCTCCCTCGGTGGTTCGATTGAGCACTTCCGTCAATTCGGAGGCCGAGGGATAGTTGACGACCAGTTTGAAAAAGAAGCGGTCGAGTTGGGCTTCTGGCAGCGGATAGGTTCCTTCCTGATCAATGGGGTTTTGCGTGGCCAGGACGAAGAAAGGGTCGGGTAACTTGCGAACTTCACCTCCGGCGGTGACGTTTCTTTCCTGCATGGCCTCGAGCATGGCGGACTGAGTCTTGGGGGTGGCTCGATTGATTTCGTCCGCCAGCACGATGTGCGCGAAAATCGGGCCCTTCTGGAATTGGAACTCGCGGCGGCCATCCGGAGATTCCATGACGAGATTGGTGCCGAGGATGTCGGCAGGCATCAAATCGGGGGTGAATTGAACCCGATTGAAGGAGAGGTCGAGCACTTCACTCAACGTGCGGACGAGGAGCGTTTTTCCCAGGCCGGGCACCCCTTCGAGGAGCACGTGGCCGCCTCCGAAGATGGCGGTCAGAGTGCCCTCCACAATGGCATCGTGGCCCACAATCACTTTGGCGATTTCCTGGCGGAGCCTCGTGTAAGCGTCGCGAAAGAGGTCGATTTTTGCGTCCTGATCCATGGCGTCGAGTGTTGATGTGACGACGCGCCGCTCCGGTTCCCCGGTCCTTACGCGTCTGAGTGTGCTGCGGGGTCAAAGTAGACTTGCTCCTGACAACTGGCAAGTTGGGAATCCCCGTGTGCGCGGTGCATCCCGATGTTGCCGGTGATGCAGGTAGGGCGCGTCCGTCCCGGCGCGCCGCCGGAGCATGATGTTTTGCATCCAGTGGGCGGCGGGCTGGGACAGGCCAGCCCTACCAACAACATCGGGATGCACGGCCGTGTGCGAGGAGTGGGAACTCGCCCCACGCCTGACTCGATGAGATCATCTCCTTTGGGTCGCTCGACTTCGGAGGCGCATGCCCCGGATCGAAGGCCCTCCATCCGCCCCATGCAAGCACGCCGCGTTGAAAAGACGTTGTCCGTGGAGGACGTCATCACTCTACGCGAGACTCCATTTCGCCGCGGCGAGTCTGTCGAATCATCGTCCGCGCATTTTTGGCTGTCGCTTCATCAAGTTCCCGCCACCCGCTTGTCGGCACTCCGACGGATTACCACCAAGCCATGCGCTCGACACCTTCTTTGCCGTCTTCGCGTCTTTTGCGTGAGGAACCTCATCTGCCTCGCGCAAAGGTCGCAGAGGACGAACCGTGCCTGGCATGAACATCGCAGGACGACCTTTCCCGGTCCTTCTGCCGATTGCCATCGACCAAGTTGACTTGGTGGCTGCGCCACTCTGCCGACCGCATCGGGATGCCAGGTATGGGTCCAGCGTCCAATTGGAACGCATCGCTGGACTGAACTGTCCGTGATGCGATTTAAGTTCCAGTCTCCTCGACCCAACCACGTCGCCTTGCTCGACCACGCCGGAAAAGCGCCAGAGGGCTGGCGCCCTCCAAGACCTGGCGGATCCTCCACCCGCCTCGCCGTCGCGAAGCGTCTTGGACTGCGGTAGCCCTCTACCGGTAGAGGTAGGTCCCCGGGGTGATTGATCGAAACTTGAGATGGGCCTTAGCCGCCCAGATCTAGCGAGAGATCGATGCTGATCAATGGCCGTTTCCAGAGTTACTGCCGCTCGTACTCCCCTTTGCCGGTTTTCTTGAGCACGGTGAATCCGGCTTTCTTGGCGTCGATGATGGACAACGGCTTGAGTTTCATGGGTGAAAACACGTTGGAAATGATTTTCCGCACCGGCTTGCGGCAGGCCGGGCATTGTTTCAGTTCCGGCGCGCTAAGAGGACGGCGGAGCGTAAATTTTCCACCGCAAACCACGCAGTTGCCGTCGCAAAGTTCGTATTCGTAAAGAGGCATGTTACCGTTCGTTCAGTGTTAGGTGTCAATCTGCTCCTGCTTCCCTGGAAACGCAATCGATCAACGGCTGCCCTCATCTACTCAGAAGGAGATTCAAGGCCGCGGCTTTTAGATGAGCACGAATCGGGACGGTCCTCCTGACGCGCTGGAACTCTCTTCCGATTCTCGACCGCCTGGATGAAACGACTCATTTGCAAAAATTCCTCGGTCGATCTGTGAAATCCGTATCATCCGTGGTTTCGCAGCCCCGAGCGTATCAGAGCGCGCAACCCTCGCCAGCCTAGCCAAATGAAAAAGGGATGAGCGACGACAATCAGCCAGGCGATCCAAAACTCCAAAGGTCGATCACCGAATTCCCGCACGGGTCGTTCGGTGCCGTCCGTTCGAGCCAGCAACCAGCCCGCGCCCAACGACGGAAACACCCAAAGAATCGACATGACGGCGAAAAACAGCGAGCGACGCTCTTCGGGTGAAAATTCCCCTGTCTTCAAACTGAAACCCTCCCGTTGACCGTGGGCCGATTGAATTCCCATCGGAACGAATGACGATGGCGCGGCACCCGAAAGATCAAGTTGCGAGGAAGGTGCATGGGTGGAACTCCGCCATCCGGATTAAGCCACGCAAGCCAGAAGGCCTTCGGCAAGTTCCTGACGGTCGAGATCCCTACCGATGAACACCAACTGGCTTCGGCGCGGTTCACTCGCGTTCCAAAATCGATCGGGCATGGCTTCAAAATGCGTTTGCACGCCGTGAAAAACGATCCGTTTTCCTTGTCCTTCGATGTGAAGGATGCCTTTGCTTCGGTATAAATCCCCGCCCTTGTTCGTGAGCAATCTGCCGAGCCATTCCTCTGTCTTCTTCAGATCCAGCGCCCGCTCCTCGAGCAACGCAATCGAGCTGACCCGGTCGTCGTGACGAGCGGTCACAGGCTCATGTTCGTGTTCGTGATCATCATGAGCATGATCATGATCATGCCCGCAACCGCAATGCTCTCCGTGCTCGTGATCGTGGTCGTGGTGATGTTCGTGCGTCTCCGCCTGGGCAGGCGCGGAATGAATTTCGAGCGGCTTCGACAAACTTCGGGCTCCGAGGGCGAGGAGCGACCCGACCTCGACCTGGGATCGAACGGTGCGGCGGATGGCAGCCAGCGAGTTCATCGCCCGCAACCTCCGTTCGATGGATTCCAATTGGACGTTCGAGACGAGATCGCTTTTGTTGAGGAGAAGGAGATCGGCATAGGCGATTTGGGCGGACGCCTCCGGAGCATCGTTCAGCTCTTTCTCGATATGCGGCGCGTCCACCACGGTGACGATGGCGTCCAATTCGATGCGATCGGCAAGATCCTCCCCTTGGAAGGTGGCGGCGATGGGACCGGGGTCGGCCAGTCCCGAAGTTTCGACCATGATGTAGTCGAAGCTCTTTTGATTCCGGAACAGTTCGGTCAGGCTGCGGATAAGATCGCCGCGCACTTTGCAGCACAGGCAGCCGTTGCTCAACTCCACGACCTCCTCCTCGGCCCCCACGACCAGTTGATGATCGATGCCGACCGAGCCGAATTCATTGATGATGATGGCGCATTTATAGCCGTGAGGCTGGGTCAGCAGGTGGTTGAGAAGCGTGGTCTTGCCCGCGCCGAGAAACCCCGTCAGAAGGGTGACCGGAATTCGATTGCGTTGCGTCTTCATTGTCGTCGAGCCCCTTTCTTATCGAGGAGGGGGCAAGGTGGCGAGGAATTTGCAGTGAGTTGGCCGCGAATCAGACGAAGCTGCGGATCACCGACCTTGGGTGACCTCATCATGTCTTGACCCCATTGCGTCACCGTCATCAAGCAATGTGTCGCGGTAAAGGAGGGCGAGTTGAACGCAACAGGCGGGATTCGTGAGGCTGGTCATCATTTCTCCAGCACCCATTCCAGCGGGAAGCGCGCAAAGACAAGGCCGGCGGTGTCGCCGCTTTCGTAAAGGATGCCGATGCGCCCGTCGCGCAGCACGGTCATGCACGAATACATCGAGAAGCCAGGATCGAGCAGCTTCCCATCGCTCCAGGTCTGCCCGTTATCCGTGCTGTGGCGAATGGTCAGGTGGTCCCGGCGTTTCGGGTTGTTCGGATTGGAAAGCAGGAGTTCGCCGTGCGGATGGCGAATGAGGCTGGCCTGACAGGTCGGATCGGTGACAGCCAGCCGGGGTTCGCTCCACTTGCCGTCCTTCCATCTTGCCCACGCGCGCTGCCCGGCACGGGCTTCATTCCGCATGGAGAGCAGCAGTGAGCCGTCGCTGCATTCGGCAAGCTGCGCTTCGCTGGTCGGTGGCTTCGCGGGAATCGCGGGCGGCGAGATTCTCCACGTCGCGCCCGCAGCGCGTTGGGCGGTGTGCTCCGAGGATTCTGGCGGAGCCAAGCCTACCTCTGGCTGGGCGTCTTCTACGTGATCTACCTCGCGATGGACATGGCTTCGCGCCGTAAACGACTGTGGCGGCTTCGAAATCCAGAATCCACACCTCAAACCTCCCAGGGGCGAGCGGAATGGGGCATTCCAGTGATCGGGGCCGTCCTCGGTCTTGCGGTTGGCAGTGGTTTGGATCACGTGGCAAACATTCTCCTGACGCTCGCCTTCCCCGGTGTCGGTCTCGTCTGGGCGGTCTTTTTCGGGGGGAACCCCTGGATCGGCGCGGCGCATCTGGCCCTCCTTCTGGTGGCGTGTGGTTTTTTCTTGGAGTGCGCCGCCACAGAACTGGATCTCTTGCGTTGGAGCGGAGGGCTCAACGACGCGGCTGCCGGTGAAAAGCTCACCGAAGCCACCCGACCCGAGGTTCTCTCCGACCCAGAACCCATCCCAAACACCGCACCCCCGGCTCTCCTGCCCAGTCCGCATGTGGAGGTCCGACGAGCCGCCGCGCCGCATTCGTCTCGATCAACCTTCTCTCCCATCCCAGGACCTGCCTCGGCGTCTGGTTCTTCCGAACCTCCTGCCTCTGTGCTCAAGCACGAACTCATGGCGAAGCTGTTGCGCATGGATTCTTCAGCCCTGGCATTGACTTGGAGTGCCGTTGCATTTTTTGCACTCCGTCCCTTTTTCCTGAGTGAAACCAGTCCTGCGAGCATCCCCACCCATTGGCTTCTGTGCGAGTTTGACGTAAGGAGGCTGTTCACGGCGCTCGTCTATCTCGGAACGATTTGGCATGTGTGTCGCGCCGCGCTCAAACTGCAAAGGTCCGGAGTCTGGGAGTTGATCCGAGTGAGTCCGATGGAGAATCGTGACTACCTCGAGCTCACGCTGCACCAGGCTATTACTCGATCTCTGCTGAAACCGCTCCTCTATACTCAACTCGCCGGACTGGTCCTGCTCGGACTGCTCCAAGGAGCCGGGCTTAATCCGCGAGGCCCCTTGGAAATCGTTTTCTATGGCTGGTGTTCGATCCGGTCGCTGATTCTGGCGAAGATTGTTGGATGGGCGAGCCTTTCTGCGTCCATGCGAACTCAAGCGGAAACTCAGGCCGCTGCGGGAGTTTTCTGGAAGACGCTGGTTCTGCCTTGGCTCGCCATGTTGGCCTGCGCCGCCGTCACGGGACCATGGGGAACGGCGATTCTTGGGTTTCTCCTGGATTTAGCTCTTTGGCACCATTTCCGAAATCAAGCGCTGTTCCGGATGCGCCGCCCCATGGAACCCGCCTCAACTCCTGCCGCCTGGAATCAATCGGCGCTCGCCATGGGCGGGCGCGCTTGTTAGGGAAGGTCTTCGAACCTCCCGACTGACTTGATGCTGAAGTTACTCGCCGTTCCGCACCCCGGCCCGGCGGAGTTCTTTTGTTTAACCCGGCCATGGATCATCCTCAACCTATCGCAAGATTTTGCGGCAGGGGCTTTCTCAAGTTTCGATGGATCACCTGGCGGATTCGCCCTGAGGCGGAGGCGGTCAAGCGGGGGGACTTCAGTTGGCGCCGGTTGAAGCGGTGCCCTTTCTCAGTTCGAGCAGCTTGATGTAGTCGGTCAGGATCGAGACCGTTTCTCCGAGGTGCGGGTCGAGTTTGGTGACATCATCCAGTTCTTCCTCGTCGGCCTCTTCCTTGGGCAGGGGTGTTTCGTTGGAGGCGGTAAGGGCTTCGGTGGTCCTGGCGGAGGACAATTTCAGGGGTTGATCCTTGTCGACCATGGCGAGGCTGAGATCGAAGATCTTCACGGGGTTGTTCTTGCGGGCGGCGCGTTCCTTCTTGCGCGCTTCGTCCCGGTCGCGGATTTCCTGAAGTTCCTTGAGCCGGGTGGCTTCATTGAGGGAGATGGTGCGGTCGGCCAATTGCTTTTTGAGCAACTCGATGTCTTCGTTCAGATAAACGAAGTCGGTGCTCTTGCGAACGCGATCCGCCGAGGCGATTTTGAGCGGCTCGAGAAAGGGGGTGACACGGTCCTGGCGGGCGAAGGGGACTGGAGTGGTTCCATCGGCCGGCAATGCATCGGGCAGGCTCGATTCCCCCAGTTCCATATAATCGTATCGTGACGGGAGAATAATATCCGGGGTCACACCGATCTTTTGGGTGGTGGTTCCCGCGACGCGATAGAACTTGGCAACCGTCAGCTTGAGTTTGCCCGGGTCGGGACCGAAGTCGTCATCGACGAAGGATTTCAAGGAGAGAAGTTTTTGCACCGTGCCCTTGCCGTGGGTGGCCTGGTCCCCTACCACGACGGCGCGTCCGTAATCCTGGAGCGCTCCCGCCGCAATTTCGGAGGCTGAGGCGCTCAAGCGGCTGACGAGCACGACGACCGGGCCTTCGTAGGCGACCTTGGAATTGGTGTCGGGATAGACTTGAGCACGGGCTGGGAGGGGCTTGTCGCGAACTTGGACCACCGGGCCTTTGGGGATGAAGAGTCCGGTCAGGGACACGGCTTCCTCGAGAATCCCGCCACCGTTGCGGCGAAGATCGAGGACAATGCCCGTGACATCCTCTTTCTTGAGCCGTTCAATCAGTTTTTCAATATCGCGGGAGCAGTTCTCATAAAACTGGGGCAGGGTGATGACCCCGACACGGGCGGTCTTGCCGTCGGGACCGGGTTGCTCGATCACGCGTGCTTTCGCGAATTGTTCGGTCAATTTGATCTCGTCGCGGATGATGGTCACCACCTTTTTCTCGGAACCGCCGATGGAATCAGCCGGAATAATGGTGAGGCGGACTTCGGTGCCGCGCGGCCCTCGAATGAGTTGAACCACATCCTTGAGGGGCATCTCGACGACATCGACGGCTTCACCGGCGCCTTGGGCAACGGCGACGACGCGGTCACCGGTCTTGATCTGTTTGCTGAGGTCGGCGGGCATGCCGGGGACGAGGCTGACGATTTTGGTGTAGCCGTCCTCCGATTGGAGAGTGGCGCCGATGCCGGTGAGGGAGAGCTTGATGCTCTTGATATCGAACTCCGCGGCGTCCGAAGCGCTCATATAATCGGAATGAGGATCATAGGCTCGTGACAGGGCAGTCAGGTAAAGCTGCAGAATATCATCGTTCTTGAGTTTCTGCATATTCTTGAGCTGCCGGTCATAACGCTTCGAAATCGTTTTGAGGGTCTCGGCCGGATCATAGGCGGGCGGTGTTTCCTCTTTGGCTCCTGATTTCTTACGTTCCTCGGCCTTCTTCCGCGCCTTGTCCAGAAAGGCGAGGCGGTCCTGCAGCAATTCAAATTTGATCCGCTGCCGCCAGAGCATTTCCGCCTCGGCTTCGTCTTTGGGCCAGGGCGCTTTGCTTCGAGTGATCAGAAATTTTTCGTCGCCGGTGAAATCGGCAGTGGCCGGCTCTTTGATCAGCCTCTGGGCGAGTTGATTTCGTTCCGTGAGACGGGCCAGGTACTGGTCGAAAATCTCGAAGGCAGGCGCCGCATCCCGCCGTAGGGTGTGCTTGTGAAGGACGCTGCCGTACTTCGCGTTCAAGGCGTCCACCTCCGATTGGAGGAGCACCATGTGGGTGAAATCGAGGGCGTCGAGATAGTTTTTGAGAAACGTCTTCGAGATGTTCTCGTCGAAAATGGCGTGTTTGTAATGCGCCTGCTCGAGGATGCGGCCCACCCACTGGGCGATGCGTCCGGAATCCGCGCGGTTGAGATCCTCCGCGGCGCTCAAGGGGGCCAGTGAAACCGCGGCGAGAAGAAAGACGGCAAGGACGTGGCGCATGAAAACCATGTGCCCAATGTGCCTCGAAAATCCGCGGAATCAACCCAGAAAGAGGGATTGCCAGGCCTGCCCGTGTATCCCGATGTTGTTGGTAGGGCGGGCCTGTCCCAGCCCGCCGCCCACGGGATGCAAAACATCATGCTCCGGCGGCGCGCCGGGACGGACGCGCCCTACCTGCATCACCGGCAAC
>Ga0194132_10001356_pt1 | contig 49521 bp, 31 predicted proteins | sample TA2KigOf80mmetaG_FD_148612 | JGI IMG/M metagenome (GOLD analysis project Ga0194132, IMG submission 148612) | Freshwater microbial communities from Lake Tanganyika, Tanzania - TA2015054 Kigoma Offshore 80m | ecosystem: Environmental > Aquatic > Freshwater > Lake | place: Tanzania: Lake...
GCGCCGAAGCCCTGCGCGCCGACGAGGTCCTCTATGCGCTTGCCCGGCCGCACCGCGTTAACGTAGCCCTTGAACCAGAAGTACTTCTGCTGGCCCCAGTTGGTGTCACCCTGGATGCGGGCATAGGCCATCTGGTTGCCCTTGCCGGTGCGCAGGTCGAGATAGGGACCCTCGATCGCCGGGCCTTTGCCGCCCTGGCTGGTCAGTTTGGCAGCCGCTTTTTCCGACCAGGCACCGAGCGCGAGCGCTGAAGCACCCAGTACGCCCACGGAAGCGAAGGACAGTGCGTCCCGGCGAGTCGTCTGCATGTGGAATCCTCTGTCGGTTATTGCTTGTGCGGATCGGCGACGGCCCTGTTTATCAGCCAATGATGACCGGCGGCGGCGGCCGGAAGCAACCTGCGTTTCACTGCGGCGTCGCGGTGGTCTGCTGGGGTTGGCGCCGTGCGTACCAGGCCAGCATCACCAGCGCGGCCACGACGAGCACCGCATTCGAGCCCGCCATGTAGAGGAACGGACCTACAGGGCGCCAGTTGTCGAAGAGCCAGCCGCCGACGAGGCCGACGACCATGATGCCGAAGGCCCCGAACAGGCTGAACAGCCCGAGCACGGCACCGCGCCCGCGATCCGGCGCCTCCTTGCCGATCAGGGATGTCGCAGAAATGTTCGCGCCCATCTCGCCAGCGCCGACGAAGGCGGCGGCGATGTACATCTCCCAGCTCAGCGGGTTCTCGAGGAAACCAAGGGAGGCGTAGCCGACGAAGGCCACGCCCATGCCGAGCGCAAGTCCCTTCAGGCGATCGATCTTGTCGAGAACGATGCCGAAGATGACCGCCCAGGGCAGCGCGAAGGCCTGGATCACGATATAGAAGGTGGTTGCCTTGATCGTTGCCTCGGCGACCGTCATGCCCTGCGCCATGCCCTCGCGCACCAGCCACAGCGTGAGGAACTGACTGACCACGGCGAGATCGGCGCGCGAGACGAAAGCTGCGACATAGCCAAGGGCCACGCGCGGGTTGCGCCCGGCCGCGAAACCGACCTTGAGCGTCGCCAGCATGGGCTCGCGCTTTTCCGCCGGCTTGCCGGGCACGCCGCGCTTCAGCCCCCACAGCAGCACCATCGCGAGCATCACGCACGTGCCGGCGAGGCACCAGTAGGCGAAGCGGCCTGCGGTGATCGAGTCGTAGCCCATGTCGATGAAACGCTGCGGCAGCCCGCCGATCAGCCGCGGCAGGGAAGCGATGCCGATGCCGTTGAAGATGAACACCGCCGCGATCATCTTCGCGCGGGTGCGGTCGACCGGATAGTCGTTGGCTATCGTCGACAGCATTACGTTGATGCAGGCCACGCCCGAGGCAATGAACAGCCGGAAGAGCACCAGCTCGATGGTCACGGCGTCGATGTCGCCGGTGGCCAGCGGATACAGGCAATAACCGATGGCGAGCAGGATGAAGCCCGTCGCGAACACGGGCGGGCGGCCCGTCCTGTCGGATACGGCCCCCGCCACGCCGACCAGCGCGATGACCACCAGTTCCTGGACCACGAGCAGGGTGCCGGTGAGGACGCCCTGCTGGTTCGCCGGGATCTTCAGCATCTCGTTGAACAGGTAGGCCTGCATGATGCCCACCGAGTTCATCATCGCGATGCCGAAGAACGAGACGAAAAACAGGCTGTAGACGTGCTTGTAGGTGACGCCCTCGCGCATGCGCAGCGGGCCAATGCGCAGGCCGGTCTCGTTGTCGGGGCTTGCGGCGGCGGGCGTTGCGCTCACTGGGGGATTCCTGCGATCTGGGGGCACCGGCATGGTCACCGATGCCGGCCATGGAGACAACCGGTCTGGACGGCGCTGACCATACCGCGATCCAGCCGCCGTTGCCCGGCTATTCGCCGCGGCAGCCCCCCCGGTTTCGGCTGACGGCTGTCGGGCGGAGGATTATCCTGCGCGAACCCCAAATGCCCGGAGGCCACAGGCCATGCGCATGTTCAAGCGACTCCTCAAGATCGTCGGCGCGCTGGTGCTGGCGAGCATCGCCGTTTCCGTCTGGCTGCTCGCCCGCGGCGGGTCATTCGACGCGATCGAGCCGCATTTCGCCGGCAACTGCGAAGCCCTGCCCCTCGAGGGCAGCGGCGAGGACATCCTGATCGACCACGAGCGCGGCTACGCCTACCTCTCGCTGCTCGACCGCAAGGGCAAGATCGAGGGCAAGGACGTGCAGGGTGGCACGGTCGCCCGCATCGACCTGAACCAGCGACCGTTCGTGGCAGTGGACGCGCTCGTCACGAAGCCCGGCCCACTGCACCCGCACGGCCTGAGCCTGTACACGGCGGCCGACGGGACGCGGACGCTGGTGGTCATCAATCATGGCGCACGGCGCGGGGTCGATCCGGAAGCGGTCGAGATCTTCACCGAGTCGGCGCCCGGCGAATTCACTCACAGCGAGAGCGTGGCGGGCCCCGAACTGCTCTCGCCCAACGATCTGGTCGCGGTGGGTCCGCGCCAGTTCTACGTGGCGAACGACAAGGTGCTGGGCGGCGGACTTGCGGCCGGGCTGCAGCAGGTCGGCATCGGCGGCTCACCGCTCACCTGGTTCGACGGAACGAGCCTGCGTTACGTGCTCGACGACATCGCCTCGGGTGGCGGCATCAACAGCTCCGCCGACCACCGCACGCTCTACGTCGCCGAGACCTCGGGCAAGCGCGTGCGCGTGCTCGACCGCAATGACGCCGGCGACGTGACCGAGCGCGCCAGAATCGCCGTCGATACCTCGCCGGACAACATCGACGTCGCCACCGACGGCAGCCTGTGGGTCGCGGGCCACGCCAACACCCTCAAGCTCATCCAGCACTTCGTCCGCGGCGCGCCCGCGCCGAGCCAGGTCTGGCGCGTGGCGCTCGGCGAAGATGGCGTGAGCGAGCAGGAAGAGGTCTACCTCGACGACGGCACCAACATGTCCGCCGGCAGCGTCGGCGCGACCTACGGAAACCTGCTGCTGGTAGGCTCCATCACGGAGCGCAAGATCCAGATCTGCGAGATGGCGGGGTGAAAAAACAAGGGCCGCCCTCGCGGGCGGCCCTGTCGTGGCACGACCCTTCGGTCCGGCTGGCGCGCTTACTCGCCACCGAAGCGGTAGCTGAGACGCACGCCGTACTGGCGGCGATCCGGCAGCGTGACCGTCGCCTTGTCCATGAACAGGTTCGTGCTCTGGAACGCCGGGATGTCGCCGTCGGCGAATCCGGTCTTCACCGTGTCGTCGTCAAAGGCGTTGTCGATGTAGGCAATAGCGGACCACTGGTCGCCGACGAGACCAGCACGCAGGTTGAACAGCCAGTACGACCCGAAGACCATCTGGTTGTTGTCCTTCGCGTAGCGATCGGACTGGTACTCGAAATCCGCGCCGTGCGTCCAGTCGAGACCGTCGGTGATCGGATACCGGAACGTGCCGCTGCCGACCAGGACGTGGTCCGGTGCGCCTTCCAGTTCGTTGCCGGAGTAGTCGGTGACACAGGCCGCCTGGGTCGGACTGACCCCGGTAGCGACCAGCGAAATGCAGTTACCGACGTAGGCGATCTGACCGACGCCGCGCGTGATCGCCAGGTATTCGGTGTACTCCGTGTCGAGCCAGGTGTAGCTCAGCGAGAACGTCATGTTCTCGTTCGGGTTCCACAGCAAGTCGATCTCGGCGCCCCACACCTCCGCCTTGCCTGCGTTCGTCGTGCGCGGCACAAGCGTCGCACCCTGCTGGACCTGGGTCGATACCTGCTTGTTCTTGAAGTCCTCGAAGAACAAGGCGCCGTTCAGGCGCAGCCGGTTTTCGGCCCAAGTGGTCTTGGCACCCAGCTCCCATACGACCAGTTTCTCCTGCTTGAACTTCGAGCCCTCCGGATCGAAGGACCCGGCGCCGCCGGTGAAGCCCTGCACGCCCTCGGGCTTGTAGGCCTCGGCCCAGGAGAAGTAGTAGTTCTGGTCGTCCGTGGCCTGCCAGGCAATGGTCGCCTTGGGCGCGAAGAACGAGTCGTCGACCTTGGCCGTGTTCAGTCCCGACACGGTGGTGACGAAGCCGCCGGGACCAGGACCGTCGGCGTCGACCGTGCCCGGACCGATGGACGGACAGGGTGTGAACGGCGGGCCAAATGCACAGGGGAAGGTTCCGGACGGATCCCAGAGGCCGGTGGAAACACTCGGGCCGCTGTTCTCTGTCTCATCCCAGGTCTGGCGGGCCTCGACGCTGAGGGTCAAGGATTCGGCGAACTCCCAGTCGATGTGCCCGTAGATCGAATAGTGCGTGGTCTCGCGAGCCCAACGCGCCGGATTGAGCGGCACCGCCATCGGGTCCGCCAGCGGAATCGGGGCGCCCATCGGCAGCGGACCGCCGACCACGACGTTGCGCCAGGCGGCGCCGCAACTGCCGTTCAGGGACGGGAAGCCGCTGTAGTCGAGGCAGGTGGCCGAACCGTCGGCGACATCGACGTCCTCGTTCCAGTACAGCGCGCCGACGACCCAGCGCAGCGGGCCGTCGCCCTTCGACAACACGCGGAACTCCTGGCTGAACAGGTCCGTCTCGTTGAAGACGTGGAGTTCACCGGTCGCCGTGCCGGTGCTGGCGCTCTGGTCCTCGGAGCCTTCGTGCTGCTCGGTGTCGGTCGTCGCGTAATGCGAGAGCGACTTCAGGGCCAGCGTACCGAGATCCCAGTCGACGGTGAGCGAACCACGGGTCACCTCGCGATCGGTGCCGGGGTAGTCACTGCATCCCGCGAGCGAATCCGGGTAATCCTCGCCGCAGGTGCGCGGATCCTCGCTCATGCGCGGCTGCAGACTGTCGGCACCCGGCACTTCACCCTTGATGCCGAGAATGGCTGTCTGACTCGTTACACGCGACAGGTTGCAGGTGGGGTTGCTTTCGGGGCAGAACTCACCGACCGCCGGGTCGTACTGCGCGAGGTCCGGGACGGCGAACAGGTGGTTCAACTGCACCCGGCTGTTTGCGTTGATCAGTGGTGCCTGGCCCAATCCCTGGGCGCCGTCACCATCGGGATAAAAGCCGTTGGCGAAGGGCGTGATTTCGAACTGGTCGTCGCTGCGTTCGACGCGGGCCGTCAGGGAGAGGCCGTCCGTCACTTCCCAGACCAGCGTGCCTGAGACGGCGTTGCCGTCGCCGCCGCCCATTCTTCCGCCGGTGATCGAATTGCGATAGAAACCGTCGTGGTTCCAGAGCACGCCGGAAAAGCCGAGTTTCAGGCTGTCGGTCACCGGGCCGCTGACGGCGCCGCTGATTTCCCGTTGGCCCTCGGTGCCGAGATCGCTGGACACGCGGGCCTCGAAGGTATCGCCGGGCTTCTTGGTGATGAAGTTCACGGCACCCGCGAACGCCGATCGGCCGTAAAGCGCGTTCTGCGGGCCCTTCACGATTTCGACGCGCTCGATGTCGAACAGGCGCGGATTGATGAGGAGCGAACCACCGGCCGTGGCGCCGAGCGTCTCGCTCGAGATGTCGATGTCGTCGACCAGCACGGCGACGTTCTGCCGGCCGCGTGTCGGTGACAGTCCGCGGATCACGATGCGCTGGTCCTGCGGGGCGAAGCCGCGGTCGAGGATGACGCTGGCCGACTGGCTCAGCAGGCTTTCCAGGTCCACGATGCCCTTGGTCGCGATGGTGTCTGCCGTGATGGCTTCGACCGCGACCGGTATGTCCTGCAGGCTCTCCTCACGCTTGCGCGTGGTGACGACGATCTCCGCAACCGCCGACCAGGCCTCGGTCGACAACCCGAGCGCTGCGAAGACGACGAGCGGTGCGCCGACGGCGCGCCAGGCGATTCGTTTAGCGTGACCCATGACATTCCCCCCCAACCGTGAATGGTTATTACCACCGGAACGCGGCGCGATCGGGAGGACGCAGCCACTCACCCTCACGATCCCCATGAGCCGCAGGCCGTGGTATGCATGCAACGGCCCGATACTGCTATGGATGTGTAGGGATCGTCAAGAGTTATTGCTACTTATAGGGGTCAGGCCCGCGCCAGCGCCGGCCAAATGTCGCGCTCAGCCGACAGATGGGGCTAGCGGGTCTAAAGCAACAGCTTGTCGAGAATCGCCGCGGTCAGCAGCAGCCCGAGCTGCACGATGGACGCCGCGAACACCCGCCAGCCCTGGGCGATGGTGGGCTTGCGGATGAGCTGCCAGCTCGAGGCGACGAAGTAGACGCCGCCGGCGGCAGCGCCCGCGAAGTAGATCCAGCCCATGCCGTAGGCGACGGGCACGAGCGACAGCAGCACCAGCACGGCGGCGTGCGCGAAGATCGTGCGGGTGGAGATGTCGTCTGAGACGACGGTCGGCAGCATCGGCACGCCGGCTTTCTGGTAGTCGCGCTTGCAGGCGAAGGCCATCGCCCAGAAGTGCGGCGGCGTCCAGAGGAACAGCACGATCGCGAGGATCAGCGGCGCGGGTTCGAAGGTGGCGTCGACCGCGGCAGCGCCGGCCATCACGGCGAAGCTGCCCGACAGGCCGCCGATCACGATGTTCCACCAGGTGCGCCGCTTCAGCCACACGGTGTAGACCACCCCGTAGGTGAAGGCGCCGAGGAAAACATAGAGAGTCGCTTCGAGATTCGTCGCCCAGGCCGTCGCCGCGAGTGCGCCCACCAGCACCGTCACCAGTCCGATCGGCCAGCCGGCGCCGGCGCCGAAGCGGCCCGTCGCGAAGGGGCGCGTCTGGGTGCGGGTCATCTGCGCGTCGAGGTCGCGCTCCCAGAACTGGTTGAAGGCCCCGGCCGCGGCCGAGGAAGCCAGCACGCCGAGCCCGAGCACCGCCAGCTGCCACGGCGCGAGTCCGGCCGACGGGCTGACCGACACGCCCGCGATGGCGCAGGCGGCAATGAGGAAGCCGAGCCGCACTTTGGCAGCCTGGTAGATCAGTCGGATGGTCTCGTTCATCGGGGACTCTGCTGGAGCTGGCCGTGCGCTCCATGGGAGCGCGGCGGCGGGCATGTTACCTGAGCGCCCCGACGCTGGACAGGCAAGCATTTCATCCCCGGAAATGAGCCCGAAGCGCAGCCACGCAACCCTGTATGTCCTGCAGTCGCCCGATGCTCAGCCGACACCAGGTCGCGTAGGGCGGGAACGGTCGACCCACGATGTAACCGCGGGTGCGCATCGCGCGGCTGAAGTCGGCGACCCGGCCACCGGGACAGGGTCGCGGTCATGCTGGACTCCTCGCGCCTGCGCTGGGAAAAAGGCCGCTTTCCAGGGTATGCGGACGGGTTATACCGGGATAACAACAACTACGTTCCCGGCCCCGGCGGTGCTTCGTAAGTTAGCACCTGGAGTCCTCCCATCCAGGGGACAGAAAGACTCATGTCACCCCCGACCGCACAGCTGAAGATCGTCCGCGAGACCCTGCCGACCCTGGCGGACACGGTAGAGCGTTTCGCCGTGAGCGAGGACGATTCGCGCGCCCGGGCGGTTGCCCACTGCAATGAACTGCTGGCGGCCCGCACGGCCGAGGAACGGATCATCTGGGCGCTGGAGAACCTCCCAGCCAACGCGGCGCTGAGCTCGAGTTTCGGCGTACAGGCAGCGGTATCGCTGCACCTCGTGAACCGCCTGCGACCGGGCATCCCGGTGATCTTCATCGACACCGGCTACCTGTTTCCCGAGACCTACCGCTTCGTCGAGGAACTGACGGAAAAACTCGACCTGAATCTCAAGACCTATCGCGCCGAAATGAGCTCCGCCTGGCAGGAGGCCCGCTACGGCCGGCGCTGGGAGCAGGGCCTCGAAGCGCTCACCGCGTACAACCAGCAGAACAAGGTCGAACCGATGGAGCGCGCGCTGCGCGAACTGAGTGTCGGCACCTGGTTCGCCGGCCTGCGCCGCAGCCAGTCGAAGACCCGCGCCGGGGTCGACTTCGTGAGCTGGAGCGGCGGCGAGCGCTGCAAGGTCCATCCGATCGCGGACTGGACCGATCGCGACATCCACCGCTATCTCGTGCAGCACGGGCTGCCGCGGCACCCGCTGTGGGAACAGGGTTACGTCTCCATCGGCGACGTACACAGCACGAGGCCGCTGCAGGAAGTCGATCACATCGACGAAACGCGCTTCGCGGGCCTGAAGCGCGAGTGCGGCCTGCACGAGATCAATCTCTCCGGCCTCTGAGGTCGGACAACCTCAGCCCGCCTGCGGCGGGCCGCTGCGCAAGGGCAAGGGTGTTGCCGCGAGCAGCGCGTCGACATCTGCCTGCGTCGGCAGCTCGGCTGCCCGCCGGATCAGCTCCGGCGCAAGGTGCGGCGCAAACAACGCGATGAAATCGGCCATGTAGCCGCGCAGGACGCCGTCGCGCCGGAAACCGAGCCAGGTCGTCACCCGCGGAAACAGTTCCACCGCATCGAGCGCCACGAGATCGCGCTCGTCCGCGCGCTCGTAGGCCATCGATGCCACGACGCCCACGCCCATGCCCATCCGCACATAGGTCTTGATGATGTCGGCATCGCGTGCCGTGAAGACGACCTGGGGCTCGAGACCCTGGTCGGCGAAGGCGCGCTTGAAGGACGATTCTCCCGTCGCATTGAACACGTAGGTGATGAGCGGGAAACCGGCCAGTTCTTCCACGGTGATGGGGCCCTGATGGTTCGCCAGCGGGTGGCCCCGGGGTACGAGGACGATCCGGTCCCACTCGTAGCACGGCAGGATCGTGAGCGTCGGGAACAGCTGGCGCGACCCGGTGGCGATCGCGAAATCGGCCCGGTTGGCAGAGATCAGCTCGGCGATCTGCTCTGACGTGCCCTGGTGCAGCTCGAGGTTGATCTTCGGGTAGCGCTCGCGGAACTCGCGGATGACTTCGGGCAGTACGTAGCGCGCCTGAGTATGGGTCGTGGCGATCGAGAGCGTCCCCTCCTGCTCGCCGGACATCTCGCGCGCCAGGCTGCGGATGTTCTGCACCTCGCGCATGATCTTGCGCGCACGGGTGATCACGTCGCGGCCCGCCGGCGTGATCGCCACCAGGCTCTTGCCCTTGCGGGTGAACAGCTGCACGCCGAGTTCCTGCTCGAGCAGCTTCAACTGCTTGCTGATGCCTGGCTGGCTGGTGTACAGCCGTTCTGCCGCGGCCGTTATATTCAGGCCGCTGTCAGCTATCGCCAGCAAGTACTTGAGCTGTTGAAGAGTCATGGAGTTATTAACAGGTGCCCGGACACCAACTATATAACCATCGGTTACAAAGCCCTGTCAATGGGGCCGGGGCCGGCTGGCCAGTCCCAACGGTTATAGGCAGCCGCTATAAACGCAGAAAGCGGCAATATTTTCCAACGGGTTAGCTGAAGTTTAAGGTGTCCGCCCCAGTTGCCCGGATGCCCCATGGACTACCTCCCCCTCTTCGCCCGGCTCAATGGCCAGCCGTGCCTCGTGGTGGGCGGCGGCGAGGTGGCAAACCGCAAGGTACAGCTGCTGCTCGAGGCCGGCGCCCGGGTCGTCGTCAACGCGCACGACCTCGTTCCGGCGCTCGCCCGACTGGCAACCGCCGGGCGCATCCGCCATGTCCCCGGCCCATTCAACCCGGCGTACGCCGGCGAGGCGGTATTGGTGATTGCCGCCACGGACAGCCACGAGGTGAATGCGGCAGTGGCCGCCGCTGCCCGGACCTCCGGCCGCTTCTGTAATGTCGTGGACGATGCGGAGCACTCGAGCGCCATCCTGCCCGCCGTGGTGGACCGCTCCCCGGTGATCGTCGCGGTCTCCAGCGGCGGTCTTGCACCGGTGCTGGCCCGAAGACTTCGCCAGTATCTCGAAGCGCTGCTGCCGGCGCGGCTCGGCCGACTTGCTCTCTGGGCAGGACGCTGGCGCGAACCATTGAAGAAAGCGATCCCCGGGATCGAGCGGCGCCGGCGCACCTGGGAGTCGTTGCTCGGCGGTGAGGCGGCCGCTGCCGTACTTGGCGGCGACGAGACACGCGCCGATACGCTAGCAGCGGCGGCAGCCGATGGTCCCGGGCCTGCCGGGCACGCCTGGCTGGTGGGCGCGGGTCCCGGCGATCCAGGGCTGATTTCCGTGCGCGGTCTGCAGGCATTGCGCGAGGCCGACGTCGTCCTGCACGACCGGCTCGTCGCACCGGAACTGCTGCAGGCCGTGCGGCGCGAAGCGCTGCTGATCGACGTCGGCAAGGCCGGGCACGGCGGCTCGACCGCGCAAGCCGACATCAACGAACAGCTGGTCGCGCAGGTGCGCGCCGGCCGCCGCGTCTGCCGGTTGAAAGGCGGCGATCCGCTCATCTTCGGCCGCGGTGGCGAGGAAGCCCTTGCGCTGGCGCGTGCCGGTCTGTCGTTCGAAGTCGTGCCAGGGATCACCGCGGCGAGCGGCTGCGCTGCCGCCGCCGGCATCCCGCTGACCCACCGGGGCCTGTCCTCTGCCGTCACTTTCGTCACGGCGAGCGCCGCGCCGGGCCAGAGGCAGCCGGACTGGTCGCGACACGCGTCGGCTGGCGCAACGCTGGTCGTCTACATGGGCGGCGCGCAGGCAGCCGCGATCGCTGCCGCACTGGTCGCGGCGGGCCGCGACCCCGCCACGCCGGCTGCCGTGATAGTTGACGGCACGCGGCCGACGGCGCGCCAGCACCTCACCAATCTGGCAGAACTCGCCGCGGCCGGCATGGATCACGACGGGCGACGACCGGCGCTGCTGATCGTCGGGGAAACGGTTGCGCTCGCGGCCGAACTCGTCCCGACGGCGGAGGAGCCCTTCACGCTGGCGGCAGTGCCCCGCGCTCGGGGAGAATGGCCGGAAAGCGCCCCCGCACCAGGGGCCCGGTGATGACGGTAGGGCTGTCATGATCTACAACAACATCCTCGAGACCATAGGCGACACGCCGGTCGTGCGCCTGAATCGCATCGCCCCGAAGCACGTCGAGATGTACGTGAAGATCGAGGCGTTCAATCCGGGTTCTTCCGTGAAGGACCGGCTTGCCTTCGCGATCATCGACGACGCCGAACGCCGCGGCGCGATCCGCCCGGGCCAGACCGTGGTCGAGGCGACGTCCGGCAATACCGGCATCGCGCTCGCGATGGTGTGCGCGGCGCGGGGCTATCCCTTCGTCGCGACGATGGTGGAAACCTTTTCGATCGAGCGACGCAAGATCATGCGCGCCTTCGGCGCGAAGGTGATCCTCACGCCCGCCGCCGAGCGCGGCACTGGCATGGTGCGCCGTGCCGAGCAGCTCGCGAAGGAGCACGGCTGGTTCCTCGCGCGCCAGTTCCAGAATCCCGCCAATCCCAGCTATCACCGCCAGACGACGGGGCCGGAGATCCTGCGTGACTTCGCCGGCCGGCGACTCGATTTCTGGGTCACGGGCTGGGGCACCGGCGGCACGCTGACCGGCGCCGGCGAGGTCATCAAGCTCGCCCGGCCGGACGTGAAGATCATCGCCACCGAACCCGCCGGCGCATCGCTCCTCGGCGGCGGGGAATGGAAGCCGCACAAGATCCAGGGCTGGACACCGGACTTCCTGCCCGATGTCCTGCGACGCGACCTCCACGACCAGCTCGTACCGGTCGCCGATGACGAAGCCAGGGCCACCGCCCGCCGTCTCGCCGCCGAAGAAGGCATCTTCGTCGGCATCTCGGCCGGGGCCACGCTGACGGCTGCGCTGCGCGTAGCGGAGCAGGCACCGCAAGGCTCGGTGCTGCTCGCGATGCTGCCGGACACCGGCGAGCGCTACCTGTCGTCCTATCTCTTCGACGACATTCCCGATGGCTCTGACGATGCCTGGCTCGCCGGCCTGGCATCGGGCAAGAACGGCTGACGGGAGCGGCATGTCGCAGCAGCGCACACCACTCGACCTGCACGCCCTGTGGGTCGGCCACTGGCCGAAGCCGGGCGTGAGCATGCCCGGCATTGCGCGCGGCACCGGCATGGCACTCGACACCTGCCAGCGCAGCCTCTACGCGACGACTGACCACGCCCTGGCGCAGGCACTGGCGCCGCTCGCACCCGCTGTCCACCGCGCGGCAGACGCCTACGGCTTCCTGCTCGAGGTCGCTGCGGGCCTGTTGAGCGCAATCCCGGGCGAGACGAACGTGTTCGGCCAGTTCAAGCGCGCCTGGCACGCCGCGGGTCGCGAAGCGAGCCCGCACACGCTCGCCACGCTGGCACCGCTGATCGCGCAGGTCGTGTGCGACACGCGCAGCTTGCGCCACGACTGGCTGCAAGGCATCGGCGGCGCATCCTATGGCTCGCTGGCGCGACGACTGCTGGCGCCTGCCGCCGGCGAGCGCGTCCTCATCGTCGGTGCGGGCGACCTCGCCCGCTCGCTGCTGCCGTTCTTCCGGGGCAGCACGCTCGGCGTATGGAATCGCCACCTGCCGGGCCCGGTATTCGCCGCCGCCGCGCAGGTCTTTGCTCCGGCCGACGCGGCACTTGCCGCGTCGGCCGCGGACTGCGTGATCATGACCACGCCCGCCGATGCGGCTCACGACCGGCAGTGGGGCCACTGGCTGTCGGCGAGTCCTGCCCGCGTCGTCCTGCACCTGGGCCGTCGCCGGCACGATCCGCCAGCCTGGCAGGCGGGCCCGCGCATCCTCGACCTGGACGACGTGTTCGAGCTGCGGCAGTCGCAGGACAACGTGCGTTCGATCGGCATCAAGCGCGCACGCCTGGCCTGCCGCGAGATCGCCGCCGCGCGCGCGGCGCTGCCGGATCCCGCCGCTCTGCGCCGCGCCGCCGGCTGAGCCGACACCATGCCGTCGCGCACCGCCCTGCGGCTGGGCACCCGTGATTCCCTGCTGGCACGTGCGCAGAGCCGGCTCGTGGCGCGTGCCCTGCAGGCTGCGGATCCCGGGATCGAGATCGAACTGGTAACGATCGAGACACGCGGCGACCGCGACCGGGCCACGCCGCTCGGCAACGTGCGCGATCCGGGATTCTTCTCGGCCGAACTGGATGATGCATTGCTTGCGGGCGAGGTCGACTTCTGCGTGCACTCGCTGAAGGACCTGCCCCTGGAACCGCGGCCGGGCATCGTCACCGCGGCGATTCCGCAGCGCGAGGATCCGCGCGACGTCGTGCTTTTCCGGCCGGAAGTGCTGGCCCTGCTGCGCGGCGACGAGCGACTGCGCATCGGCTCGTCATCCGACCGGCGCGTCAACGCCGGGCTGGAGTTCCTGCCGGAAGCGCTGCCCAAGCTCGGCAGCAGCCTGCCGGCGCTCGATTTTCCGCCGTTGCGCGGGCCGGTGGACGATCGCGTCGCGCGCCTGCGCCTGCCGCGCAGCGACCCCCGCAGCCTCGACGGCGCCGTCCTCGCACTGGCCGGTCTCGCTCGGCTCTGGGGCGACCGCGAAGGCCATGCGCGGCTCGCGCCATTGCTCGAGGGTACGCGGTGCATCGTGCTGCCGCTCAGCGAGTGCCCGGCAGCTCCAGGGCAAGGTGCGCTGGCGATCGACTGCCGTGAGGCAGACACGCGATTGCGCCGCCTGCTCGCCGAAATCAACGACGCGCCCAGCGCCCGGCGCGCCCTGCGCGAGATCGCCCTGTTGCGGGCCCAGCCGGAAGCCGACCGCGGCGGATTCGCGGCAACGACGCTGCGCCACCAGGCCTGCGGTACCCTGATGTTCACACGCAGCCGCGCCGGCCAGCACCTGATCTGGCAGCAACCGCCGCGCCCGCAGTCGCCGCGCCGCTGGGACGGGGCCGACTGGGTGCACGCCAGCGATTACCGCCCGCTGCCGCGGGTGGACTTCGGATCGGCTCCAGCCCTGTTCCTCGCCCACTGGCGCGCGCTCGTGCCTGGCAGGACGCTCGCCCCGACAACGCGCGTATGGGTGAGCGGCGTCAAGAGCTGGCGGCGCCTCGCGGCGCGCGGCGTATGGGTCGAGGGCTGCGCCGACGACCTCGGATTCGAGGCGGTGCGGAACACGCTGCTATCGAGTGTGCTCAGGCTGCCGCCACTGCGCGACTGGACCGCCCTCACCCGCAGCGACGCGACGGAAACATGGGCTACCAGCGGCGTCGGCCGTGTGCTGGCAACCTATTCCATGCTCAAGCCCGATGACGACGACGCGCTCGCCGAGATCCAGCGCCATGTTGCCCGCGCCACCCACTTCTACTGGGGCAGCACCGCGCAATATCGTGCGCTCGCGCAGTGGCTGCCGCCGGACTCGCACCATGCCTGCGGTCCGGGCAAGACGTTCAGCGCGCTGCGGGCCGCAGGTGTCGCCAACCTGCAGGCCTTTCCCTCGCGGCGGGAGTGGCAGTCATGGCTGGCATGACGCTCAGGCGAATGCGCCAGGACCGCCATGTGCGGGCGCTCGCGCGCGAGGTGGAGCTCCCGTCGGACAAGTTCATCCAGCCGCTCTTCGTCGTCGAAGGCCTCACCGCGCGCACGGCCGTGCCGGGCCTTGCTGGCGTCCATCGCGAAAACGCGGACAGCCTCGCGCGGCAGGTCGAGGCGGATGTCGCCGCAGGCATCACGAAGTTCCTGCTCTTCGGCGTGCCCGGCGACAAGCGCGAGCGCGACTTCGATGCTTCTTACACCGCCACCCAGGTCGCCGCGCTGCGCAGGCGATTCGGCGCCGACATCTGGCTCGCGGTCGATGTGTGCCTCTGCTCGAGCACGACGCACGGTCACTGCGGCATCCTCGACGACACTCGCGAGCACATTGCCAACGGGGCCACAGTGGAGGCGCTTGCCGCGGCCGCGATGTCCTACGCGCAGGCTGGCGCCGACTGCGTCGCACCCAGCGACATGATGGACGGGCGCATCGGCGCGATACGCCGGGCACTGGACGTGGACGGCCTCGAGCGAGTGCTCGTGATGAGCTACGCGGCAAAGTTCCACTCCGGCCTCTACGGCCCGTTCCGTGTCGCCGCCGACTCGACGCCGGGAGCCGGATCGTCGCTGCGCGACCGCGCAACCTACCAGATCGACCCGGCACGGCCCGCTGACGCACTGGCCTCGGCGGAACGCGACGCGCGCGAGGGCGCCGATATCCTGATGGTGAAGCCCGGCCTGCCCTACCTCGACGTGCTGGCGTCGCTTTCGCAGGCGCTGCCGCAGCCCTGGGCGGTGTACCAGACGAGCGGCGAACAGGCCGCGCTGGAACTGCTCGCCGGCGCCGGACTCGGCGACCTCGACCGGTTGCAGCTCGAGACCTGGACCGCGTTTCGCCGGGCCGGCGCCGACATGATCATCAGCTACGCGGCGCGGCGCGCGCGGGCGCTGCTCGGCGCGTGAGCGAGGAACTCTTCCGCCGCTCGAGCGCGGTCACGCCAGGCGGCGTGCATTCCCCGGTGCGCGCATTTCGCGCGGTGGGCGGCACGCCCTTCTTCACGCGCAGCGCGCGCGGCGCCCGGCTCATCGACACCGGGGGGCGCGAACTCGTCGATTTCTGCATGGCCTTCGGGCCGCTGATCCTCGGCCACGGGCATCCGGCCGTGGCGGCCGCTGCGACGCAGGCGCTCAGCGACGGCTGGAGCTATGGCACCGCCGACCCCTACTCGCTCGCGCTGGCCGAGCTGATCGCCTCGCGCATCCCCTGGGCCGAGAACATCCGCTTCGTGAACTCGGGCACCGAGGCGGTGATGACGGCCCTGCGACTCGCGCGCGGCGCAACCGGCCGGCGGAAACTGATCAAGTTCGCCGGCTGCTACCACGGGCACGCCGACTCGATGCTGATCCGCGCCGGATCAGGGCTTGCCGGGACTGGCGCCGCGGACAGCGCCGGCGTTACGCCGGGCGTTGCAGCCGACACGATCGTCGTGCCGCTCGACGACGAGACGGCGCTAGTCGCGGCATTCGCTGCACACGGTGCCGATCTCGCGGCTGCAATCATCGAACCGCTGCCCGCGAACCACGGGCTCCTGCCGCAACGGCCGGAGTTCCTGCGCGAGCTGCGTGCGCTCTGCTCCAGGCACGGCACATTGCTGATCTTCGACGAAGTGATCACGGGATTTCGCCTGCAGTTCGCCGGCAGCGCCGGCGCGAGCGGCATCCGGCCGGACCTCGTCACCTACGGCAAGATCGTCGGTGGCGGCTTTCCGGTCGGCGCGGTGGCCGGATCCCGCGAACTGATGCGCGAGCTCGCACCGCTCGGCCGCGTGTACCAGGCCGGCACCCTGAGCGCGAATCCCATGGCGATGCGCGCCGGACTGGCGACGCTGGAAGCCCTGCTCGACGGCAGCGTCTATGGCGAACTGGAATCGCTCGGCGCGACGCTGGAGTCAGCCGTTGCCGCGACCGGCCTGCATTGCGCGCGCTCGGCCTCGCTGGTCTGGCTGCCGGGCGGGCCGCGTGCGGCGCAGGCCATACGCTCGCCGGCACAGATCGACGCGGCGCTCACCGCGCCTTTCCCTGCCATGTTCCGTCGCGCGCTGGATGCGGGCATCTACCTGCCGCCGAGCTGCTACGAAGTGGCTTTTCTCTCGACGGCGCACAGCCGCAGCGACATCGAGCGACTCGCGGCCGCGATCGCGGCCTGACGCCTACCGCTCAGGCGGCAAGCATGCTCTGCATATCCTAGATGTCCTGCTGGCTCGCAGGCAGCAGGTCGATGAAATTCGTGGAACCGAAACTCACGGCCGCGAGAACTGTTTCGGCGCCGGGCGGCGCTGCGCGGAAACACGGCTCGTTCGCAAGGCGGTGACGGAGCTTTGCCGCCGAGAGCAGCCGTGGCAGGGGCTCGAGCTGTGAGGGATCGCCGCCCGGCAGTCCCCAGCCGTTCAGGATCGACTGGCCGAGCTTCGGTTGCCAGTCCTCGACGATGGCAGCGAATTGCGGATCGGCGTGCGTCATCTGCAGGCGCCGCACGACATCCGGGAATGCGGGCAGGTCCACGTCCTTGCCAGGCAGGTTAGCCAGCAGCTGCCGGACGAACGCGAACGCCTTGCTGACATCTGCCGTCATGATCGCGCCTGCGGTCCTTGCCGCGGCCACCCCGGGAAGCGTCCTCGGTTGCGGCGCTGGCGCGATCTGCCGACGGATTCTCAGAACAACGGTGGACCTGTCCCGCGCCGCGAGCGCAGGGCCCAGACCGAGACGATGATCACGGCCCCGACCATTACCAGGGTACTGATCGCCAGGAACATCTGCATGGAGTACGCGAGCGCGAGGCCGCGCACGACGTTGATCAGCAGGTGCCAGAGGATCGCCATGAGCAGGCTGCCGGTGGTCTCCATGAGCCAGGTGAGCCAGACCGCGGCCGACAGCACGCCGAGACCGAAAGCGACGAACTGCGGCAGGCCGAACTCGGGCCTGCCGAGGAACGCGGGCAGGTGCCAGAGAAACCACACCGGCCAGAGGATGAGCGTCGCCGCCAGCACTCCGCGCGTCGCGCGCAGCTGCGGCAGCATGAATCCGCGCCAGCCGGGCTCTTCGCCCAGGCTCTGTACGAGCCCCGAAATCACGAACAAAGCCACCCAGCCGCCGGCCGTGGCGAGCTTGCCCGTCTCGAGCGCAGCGGGATCCGGCCAGGCGCCGCTGCTCGCGCGCACGACGATCGCCGCGCCGGCCAGCAGCACGAAGGGCGTCGCAACACCCGCGGCCCAGCCGCGCAGCCCGATACGCCAATGACCCATCGCGGCGAGGAGCTGGCGCACCCCCGCCGATCCCTGCAGGACTCGCGCGAGGAGGAAAGCTGCGACCAGCGGCCCGAAGGCAGCCAGCATCTCCCAGTGCTCGGAGACCTCGGTCTCCATCCAGCCGCGCCGGGACGCGAGCAGCGGCAGCTGTATCCCCCAGGTGAAGAGATAGGCGAGCCCGACGAAACCCAATACGGGATGACGCGCGAGGAAAGAACCGCTGGCAGCCGTCATGGAATCTCCAGTCCCCTGGTCCGCGCGGATCATGCCGGAAAAACCTGACCCCGGTCACGCCCCACCCGCCGCTCGCTCAAGGGTGCGGCTGGATTGCCGATGCCAGTCTCGTGGAGCCCCGCGTCGCGGGGCCGTGGCACCGTGGGTAGGGCCGTTCATGCAGGAATCGCGAAAAGGGCTTCTACGGGCGCAGCTACCGCGTGAAGGCGGACATCACGGCCGAAGACCTCATGCAGCGGCTGCACACGACGGCGACGCTGGACGCCTGGAACCGCATCGGCTGAAACAGGCAAAAGCAATTCCTCTATGATGTCGCCCGCCCGCCGCGGGCCCTGAGGAGATCGCCCGGTGAGAATCGTCAAGCGGCTGCTGGTCGCGGTCGCCGCACTGCTGCTCCTGTCCTTCGCCGCTGCCTACCTCGCCAGCCCCGTCGTGACGACGCGCGCGCTGGCCGGATTGCGCGGCGGCCCGACCGGCGTCCTCGAGACGGTGAAGGGCGGGCTGCCGGCGGAAGTGCCGGTCGCAAGCGCGGCGGAGCGCGCCATCGACCAGGCGACGCTCGACGAGGCGGTCGCCTGGGCCAGTGCCAACGACAGCCACAGCCTGCTGGTCTGGCACAACGGCGCGCTGCAGCTGGAGCAGTACTTCCCCGGCTACGATCGCAACACGCGCTCGCCGACGCAGTCCATGCACAAGTCGGTGCTGGCCCTGGTCATCGGCGTCGCTATCAGCGACGGCTTCATCGCCTCCGTCGACGACCCGGCCGGCCGCTATCTCAAGGAATGGGCCAAAGACCCGCGCGGCGCGATCACCATCCGCCAGTTGCTGCAGCAGGCGAACGGGCTCGACTTTCCGACGCTCGACCTGGCCAGCGGCGGCGAATTCCTGTCGCTGATGCTGGGCGATCGTCTCGCCGAGGTCGTGCTGTCGCAACCCCTGGCCACGACCCCGGGCACTTTCTTCGAGTACAACAACGTGGGCCCCGAGGTCCTCGGCATCATCCTGGAGCGCGCCACCGGCCGCCGTTACGCCGACTACCTGTCGGAATCGCTGTGGTCGAAGATCGGCGCCGATGACGCCCAGGTCACGCTCGACTCGGAGGAGAACCGCCTCGCGCGCGTGTTCTGCTGCCTCGACGCGACGGCGCGCTCCTGGCTGCAGGTGGGGCTGCTGTATCTCAACGGCGGCATGGCGAACGGCGAGCAGATCGTGCCGGCCAGCTGGATGCGTGAGGTCACGACCCCCTCGCCCGCCAACCCGAATTACGGTTACCTGACGTGGCTCGGCACCGAGCACGTGCCCATCCGCAGCTACAACAGCAAGGCCGGCAGCACCGCATCACACTCCGAGCCCTTCGCCGCCCCGGACGTCATCTACTTCGACGGCTTCGGCGGCGCCCGCGTCTACGTGATCCCTTCCGTCTCCCTCGTCATCGTCCGCACCGGCGCCATCGTCGGCAAGTTCGACGACGCCTGGCTGCCGAATCTCCTGACCCGGGCGGTGGACTGAGATTCATCGACTTCACGGCTCCCGAAAAGACAACGGCCGCCCGAAGGCGGCCGTCGCAGTCGCGTTGCGCGGAACCTGTCAGCGGCGAAGGCGCGCTCGCGTGCCGGCGAGGCCAAGGGCAGTCAGGAACAGCCAGGCGGCGGCCGGCAGCGGCACGGCAGTCGCAGAGCCGTAGCCGAAACCTGCTATTGCATGGCCGTCGCTGAGGTTGATGAACGGACCCCAGCGGCTTTCAGGACTCGGGTTCATCGTGATGGAGCCGGCGCCGCTGACCGATACCGTCAGCGTACCGAGCGAATTCGAGCTGCCGCCGAGGCCAGAGAAGGCACCGATGTAGATCTCGAAGGGACTGCTGCCGGGCGGATCGCCGAAGCCGCTGAAGTCGGTGGAGCCGGTCGGATCGGTGTCGAAGGTGTTGAAGTATACCGAGGGCGCGAAGCCTACGAAGATGACGCCACCACTGAAGGTCAGTTCGGCGCCACCGCCCTGGGCCTGTACGCCGACCAGGTCGAGGATGATCTGCAGCTGCACGGTGCCGCTGTTGGGGAACGTCGTCGCGTCGAAGCCGATCGACGCGGCATTCGCCGTACCGATCGACGTGAGGCCGAGCACGGCGAGAGCTGTAGCGATTCGGGATTTCACGTTGACTACCATCGATTTTCTTTTTGGCCGGCCAGGCATCCATGGCCCTGATCGGTCGCGGGCCCCCCGCCCCGCTTTGCGATCACTGTAGCCCAGCCTCAGGCACCGGGCAATCGCCGATTTGACAATATGCGCGAACTTTGCGTCATCCCGAAGTATTGCCGGGCCCAGGCCCGATTCACGGCGGCGCAGCAGGCCCTGGCGGTTTGCCGAACAGCGCCCTCAGGATATTCAGGTCCGCCGCATTGACCGAATTGGAGCTGTTGAAATCGGCATTCAGCGTCGACGATCCCTGCGCGCCGAAGGACTGCCGGAACAGGTTCAGGTCGGAGAAGTTCACGTTGTTGTCGTTGTTCAGATCGGCGTCGCAGCGGTTGCCGAAACCGTCGCCGTCCGTGTCCCGCTGGTCGTTAGCGAGCTGCGTGCAATTGTCGCAGGCATTGCCCCGGCCGTCGCTGTCGGTGTTTGCCTGGTCGGAATTAGACCGCACCGGGCAATTGTCGCAGGCATTGCCCCGGCCGTCGCTGTCGGTGTCTGCCTGGTCGGGATTCGACTGCGCAGGGCAGTTGTCGAACGGGTCCAGCAGTCCGTCGCTGTCCGTGTCAGCCGACACCTGCAGCGTGACCGTGGCCGTGCTCGTGTCGATGCTGTCGCTCAACTGGTACTGGAAGCTGTCCTGCCCCACGAAATTCTGGCCAGGGGTGTAGAACACACCGATATATGCCTGCCATAGCGGGTTCGGGATGATCAGGTTCAGCGTGCCGTTCGCCGGCTGCTGCAGGATCTGGAATGTCACCGGGTCGGCGAAGCCGAGGTCATTGAAGAGGATGTCCACGAATGTGTTTGGATCCTGGCCGACGACGAACTGATCGTTGCCCGCGACGGCCGGCACGTTGCCCACGTTGATGCTGATGAGCCCGATGCTGATGTCGCCGTCGACGTCCTGCACGCGGAAGTAGAACTGGTCCAATCCCGTATATCCCGCGTTCGGCGTGTAGGTGATGCCCTGTCCCGGCGTACCGGTGATCGGCGACGGGACGGTCAAGGTCCCGTGCGCCGGCAGCGGATTGGTCAGCACCGGGATCGTCACCGTATTGATGCCATCCCCAGGGGTCACGATCACGCTGTACGGCACGACCATCGGCGTGTTCGCCGGCGTGCGCACGGCATAGATCTCCGCGACCGGCTCGAGGGCGGCGGCCGGCAGCGTGAACGCGACGAGCACGGCGGCGGCAGCAAGGCAGACTTTACGGTGCGGGATCATCAGTAGTGCCCCTTCTTGGCGAGAGCTTCGGTCGTGGCGCTGCAGCGCCAGCCCTAGCAGAAACAAGGGCTGGCGAAAAATTGCTCAGGGGTAAAATGTACGCCGGACAGGCTCTTTGCGGCAATCGGCAAACGGTGTCACTTGCGACATAACGCCGGGCGCGGCGCACATCGCCGGCAATGCGCCTGGCGTTAAGGTCAAACGCGCGCTTGTCACCCATCCGGTGATCCCGCAGAGTGGCCGAAATCCATCGACTCGGTGTCAGGGAAATCCATCGTGACCAGCACGCGCCGCCGGGGCGCCTTCAGGCGCCTGTCGCTCGGGCTCGGTCTTCTGGGTGCGGCACGCTTGGCCGCGGGCGCGTACGCCGACGACGTCGGGTTCACGAAACTGCAGCAGGAACTCGGTGCCGGTACGCCGACCGGCGCCGGTGTAGTCGTCAGCCAGGTCGAGGCGGCGGTCACCGTCAAAGGCCAGCTGACCTGGTACCCGGACATCGGCAACGTGCAGTTCGCCGGCAAGACCATCACCGATGTGTCCAATGCACCGGACGGCATCTATTCCGGCCACGCCACCAGCGTCGGCACGGTGTTCTACGGCAACACCGGGTCCGTCGCCCCCGCCATCGACACCATTGCCAGCTATTACGCGTCGACCTGGCTGGGCGGCGAATTCCTCTGGGCCACGGGCGTGCAGCGGCCCGACAGTTCGGCGAGCCGCATCGTCAACCACAGCTGGGTCGGCGACGGGACGACGAGCAATGCCGAGATCCACGCGCGCGTCGACTGGGTCGTCGAGAACGACGACCAGCTGCATGTCACGGGGATGAACAACAACATCGGTGCCAACACGCGGCCGCTCATGGGCAACAGCTACAATGTCCTGGCGATTGGCCGCAGCGATGGGCTCCACCAGACCGGCTCCTTCGCGGTCGACGCCGTCTACACCGGCACGCGGGCCAAGCCCGACCTCGTCGTGCCGGCCGGCAGCACCAGCAACGCGGCACCCGGGGCGTCGGCGATCGCCGCCCTGCTGGTCCAGACCGGGCATGGCAACCCGTCGCTGTCGGTGAGTCCGGCGTACACCAACCGCGCGGGGCTGTCGATCTACAACGCCGAACGAACCGAAGTGCTGCGCGCCGCGCTGATGGCCGGCGCCGAGCGCGTCACCCGCAACACGAGCACGGCCAATCTCGGCATCTACCGCGATGTCGCCGGCAACCAGACGGCCAACGGCCTCGACCGCCGGTATGGCGCGGGCCAGGTCAACGCCTACAACAGCTACCAGATGATCGCCGCGGGCGAACGCAACAGCAGCGAGGACGGTGGCGGTTCGGCCGGGGCGCGCGGCTTCGACTACGACCCGGCGTTCGGCGGCTCAGCCGGGAGCAATACGACCGCGACCTATCCCCTGCCCGCCGCCACAGGCCCGCAGCTGCTCACCGCCAGCCTCGTCTGGAACCTGGAGATCCACGGCGGCACCCAGAACACCTTCAACGCGACCGCCACCTACCGCGACCTGAATCTCTCGCTGATAGACACAGCGAATGACAATGGCGTCGTCGCGAGCTCGCAGAGCACGATCGACGGCACCGAGAACCTCTGGCTGGTCGTGCCGGCGGGGGCGCAGTACGCGTTGCGCGTCAGCCGGGCGGTGGCGACGAATTTCAACTACGACTTCGCCATCGCCTGGCAGCTGCTCACCGACACCGACGGCGACGGCGCGCACGACGGCCAGGACAACTGCATCGGCAGGGTGAACGGCCCGATCCTGCGCGATCGGTCCGGCTTCAGCCAGCGCGACTCGGACAACGACGGCTACGGCAATGTCTGCGACGCCGACCTGGACAACAACGGGACCGTGAACGCCGCCGACCTGAACATCTTCCGCGCGGCCTTCGGCTCGGCGAACGCCGCCGCCGACCTGGATGGCAGCGGCTTCGTCAACGCCGCCGACCTGAACATCTTCCGCAGCCTGTTCGGGTTCGCGCCGGGCCCCTCGGCCTACGCGCCCTAGCGGATCAGGCCGAGGAACTCGTTCCGCGTCTGCGGCTGGGTCCTGAAGTTACCCAGCATGCAGGACGTGGTCATGACGGAGTTCTGCTTCTCCACGCCGCGCATCATCATGCACATGTGCTGGGCTTCGATGACCACGCCGACGCCCTTGGCATGGATCGCGCCCTGGACGCACTCGGCGATCTGCTTCGTCAGCACCTCCTGGATCTGCAGGCGCCGTGCGAAAAGATCCACGACGCGCGCGATCTTCGACAGTCCCAGCACGCGGCCGTTGGGCAGATAGGCCACGTGGCACTTGCCGATGAAAGGCAGCATGTGGTGCTCGCAGAGCGAGTACATCTCGATGTTGCGCACGATCACCATTTCGTCGGTGTCGCTGGTGAACACCGCGTCGTTGACCAGCTCCGAGACGTTCTGGCGGTAGCCGCGGGTGAGGAAGTGCAGCGCCTCCGCCGCGCGCTCGGGCGTGCGCTCGAGTCCCTCGCGGTTCACGTCCTCGCCCAGCAGTTGCACGATTTCGCGAAAATGCCGCTCCATCGCCTCGATGACTTTTCTGTCGCCCGACATCCCCCGCTCCTGCCGTTGTCCAATGAAGTGCGAAGTCTAGCCTGATCGGCTGCCCGCCGCGCTCTGCCGCTGGCGCCGCAGCGCAGGCAGGCCCTCGGGCAGAGCTTGCGAGCGTGTCCGCTCGATCGCCGCCGCCATCCCCGCGATGGTCGGCGACTCGAAGAGCGCGATAAGCGGCAGCTCGACGTCGAAGGCGTCACGCACGCGCGCGATCAGGCGCGTCGCGAGCAGCGAGTGGCCGCCGAGGGCGAAGAAGTCCTCGTGGGAACCGATGGTCTGGCGATCGAGGACGCCACACCACAGTGCTGCCAGCTGCTCGAGCGACGCCGGCGGCAGGTCCGTGGGCTCCGGCATGCGGGCCCGAACTGATGCCCGCGCGGCGTCGAGCGCGGACCTGTCGAGCTTGCCGTTCGCTCGCCGCGGCAGGGCGTCCATCGGCACGAACTCCGCCGGGATCATCGATTCCGGCAGCCGCTCGCGCAGCGCGCGGCGCAGCTCACCCTCGTCCACTGCGCCAGCCGGCGCCACCCAGGCGAGCAGCCTGTCCGCACCATCAGCGCCGCAGGCGAGCGCCACGACCGCATCGGCGCAACCGCATTCCCGCAGCGCCAGTTCGATGTCCGCGGGCTCGATGCGGATGCCGCGCAGCTTGACCTGCCGGTCCCTGCGGCCGGCGTGCACCCAGTTGCCATCCGGCAGCCGGCGCAGCTGGTCACCGCTGTGGAAGGTCCGCAGGCCATGGTCAGCGCTGTCGTCCGCCGGATCGACGTAGCGGGCCAGCACGGCACTCTCGAAGACGAGCTCGCCCAGCCAGCCGTCGACCCGGACGCCGGAGCCGGGCACCGGCCGGCCGACGGGCAGGCGCTCGCCGAGGATTTTCGTGTCGTGGTCCGCGAAGAACTGCAGCGCGGTCGTGCTCTCCGAGAGGCCAAGGCCGTTGACCAGCCGGGCACCGCGTCCGAACCGCAGCCGGAACAGATCGAAGTCGCTGCGTCGCGCCTCCTCGCCTCCCAGCACGACCAGGCGCACGCGCGAAAGATCCTGGTCGCAGGTGACGCGACCGCCGAACAGATGCCGGTAGACCGTCGGCGTGAGGTGCAGCAGCGTCACGCCGGACTGCGCGATGCGATCGACGAGCTCGGGTCCCGACTCCGCGCCACGCAGATCCAGCACCTCGATGGCCGCTCCGGCCACGAGTGCGCCGAAGATGTCCTGCACAGCGGCGTCGTAGCCCAGTGCCGCAACCAGCGCCAGCCGATCGGCGGGTCCGATGCCGAGCTGCCTGCCCCAGGCACGCACATGCGCGAGCGCGCCGGCGTGCGTCTGTTCGATCGCCTTCGGCCGTCCCGTCGTGCCGGAGGTATGCAGGCGATAGGCGGGCCTGCTGCCATCGACGGGTCCGGGCGGCGGCTCGCCTCCTCTGGCAGCGACGAGCGGCGCGCGCGGCAACGCCAGCAGTTCCCGTTGCCGCGCCGCGGGTGCCCAGGGATCGAGGGGCGCGTAGTGGCCACCCGAGCGCAGCACGCCGAGCACGGCCGCAATCATCGGCGCGTCGTGCGTGGCATCGACCGCCACGGCGCCCGGCTCGCCACGCGCCGCAGCACGGATCGCCACCGCGATCGCGCCGGCGCGCGACCACAGCTCCGCGTACGACCAGTCATGCCGGCCGTCGCTGACTGCCGGGGCGTCCGGTTGCTCCAGCACGCGGGCAGCAATGGCCGAGACCAGCGTCTCGCCCGGATCGGCCGCAGCAGGTTCCCATGCCGGTGGCCAGACTCGCTCGTGCTCGGCTGCGAGACGGCACCGCCATGACGGGCCTGCAAGCGGCAGGTCGGCAAGGCGCAGCGCTGCATCGGCAGCCACTCCGTGCAGCAGTTCGCCGTAGCTCTCGGCCAGCAGCGCGACGGTTCCGGCATCGAAGAGATCCGTGTCGTACTCGATCCCGACTTCGAGCCCGCCGGCAGCCTCGATCACGCTCACGCTCAGTTCGTACTTCGCCGTGGCGCGGACGACGCCGATGCGCGATACGGCGAGGCCGTCGGGTGCGAACGCCTGGACCGGCTCGTTGTGGAAGTTGAACAGCACCTGGAAAAGTGGCGTGCGCGCGGGATCACGCACCGGCGACAGCGTCTCGACGATCTGCTCGAGCGGCACATCGCCACGCGACCAGGCGTCGAGCGTCACCGCCTTGGTCCGCTGCAGGATCTCGCTGAACCGCGGATTCCCGCGCAGATCACCGCGCAGAGCCAGCGTGTTCACGAAAAACCCGACGAGTGGCTCGTGTTCCGGCCGCGGTCGGCCGGCATGCGGGATCCCGACCACGAGGTCTTCATCGCCGCTCCAGCGCGCAAGCAGTGCCTGGAATGCGGCGAAGACTGCCATGAAGAGCGTCGCGCCCTCTGCCCTCGCGAGCTGGCGCAGCCGGCCGGTGGTTTCCGGCGGCACGTGCATCCCGAGGCGCGCACCGCGATGACGCTGGCGCACCGGCCGCGGATGATCGACTGGCAGGGCGATCGCCGGCGGCGCGCCGGCCAGGTGAGCACACCACCAGCGCAGTGCCTCGCCTCCGCTGCCCGCTGCGCGCTGCTGGTGCGCGACGTCCGCGTAACGGGTCGGCAGCGGCGACAAGTCCGGCGACTCGCCACGCCTCAGGGCAGCGTAGGCCGCAGCGAGGTCCCCGAGCAGCACCGACAGCGACCAGCCATCCGCGACGAGGTGGTGCACGACGACGAGCAGTGCAGCCTCGCTGCCTGACAGCTGCAGCACAGTCGCGCGCAGCAGCGGCCCGCGCTCGAGATCGAAAGGCAGCGCGACCCGCCGCGCGAGCTCGGCCTCCAGCGCGTCCTCGCGGATACCGGCCTGCTCGAGTACAACCGGCATGGCCGGCAGGATCACCTGTTCCGGCTCGCCGTCGGTCGCGCGGAACACCGTGCGCAGCGAGTCGTGCCGGTCGACGGCGTGGCGCAGCGCGGCTTGCAGCGCCGCCACGTCGAGCTGGCCGTTGATGCGCCAGGCAAGATGCAGGTGCCAGGTACTCGTGCCCGGCTCGAGTTGCTCGAGGAACCACAGGCGACGTTGCTGCCAGGTGAGCGGCGCGCGCGTTCCGCGGGATCGCGCTGGAGCCGGTGCCGCCGTCGCCGGCACATCCGCGAGCAAGGCCCGGAGCGCGGCTACCGTCGGCCGCTCGAACACCGAGCGCAATGGCAAGGCACGGCCGAGCATCGCCTCGACACGGGCGACGAAGCGCGCCGCCGCCAGCGAGTGCCCGCCCAGCGCAAAGAAGTCGGCGTGGATGCCGACCGGCGCGTCGATCGCCAGGACGTCCTGCAGCGCCCGGCAGAGGGCCTCTTCTATCGCGTCACGCGGCGCAACGTGACCGGTCGCCTCACCCCACTGCGGCATCGGCAGCGCGCCGCGGTCGATCTTGCCGTTCGGGGTGAGCGGCAACGCATCGACCGGCACGATGGCCGCAGGCAGCATGTAGTCCGGCAGCATGCGGCGCAAAGCTTCACTCAGGACCGCAGCATCGAGGCGGGGGGCAACGACCCAGGCACAGAGCCGTTCGTCCCCCGGCGCCGGAGCGCGGATCGCGGCAGCAGCAGCCGCGACACCCGGCTGCGCGGCGAGCACTGCTTCGACCTCGCCCAGCTCGATGCGGAAACCGCGCAGCTTCACCTGACCGTCGTTCCGTCCCAGCAGCTCCACCCGGCCGTCGCGGCGAAACCTGGCGCGATCGCCGCTGCGGTACGCGCGGCCGAGCTGCGGTACCTCGATGAAACGCTCCGCCGTGAGCTCCGGCCGTCGCCAGTAACCCGCTGCCACGCCGGCACCGGCGATCGCGAGTTCGCCCACGATGCCCGCTGGCAGCGGCCGACCGGCGGCGTCGAGGCAGGCCAGGCTGGTGTTGGCTACAGGCCTGCCTATGTGCGGCGTGTCTGCGGCATCGAGCCGCGCGACGGTCGACCAGACGGTCGTCTCGGTCGGTCCATAGAGGTTCCACAGCGCGGCACCGCGTTCGGCGAGCGCACGTGCCAGCGTGGCGTCGAGAGCCTCGCCGCCGGACAGGATCCGCAACGGCGGACAGCCGCGCCAGCCGGCAGAGACGAGCGCCCGCCAGGTCGATGGCGTCGCCTGCATCACGGTCGGTGCGCAGGCGGCGATCAGCCGCGCGAGCGCCGCGGGATCGCGCGCCTCCCCGGCGCTGGCCAGAACGACTGTTGCGCCGGCGGCCAGCGGACCGAGCAGCTCGAGCACCGCGATATCGAACGACAGCGTGGTGACGGCAAGCCAGCGGTCGCCCGAACCGATCCCCGGCTCGTGCAGCATGCTCCGCAGGAAATTGACCACGCTTCCATGCCGCACCGGCACGCCCTTGGGTGTCCCGGTGCTGCCCGAGGTATACAACAGATAAGCGCCGTCATCGCCGGACACCGCAGCCTCGCCGGCCGGCGCGAGCGCGCAATGGAGGGGCTGCAGGTCCTCGATGCAGAGCACGCGCCCGGCGAAGGCGGCATGGCGGTCGAGCAGGCGGCGGCTGGTGACGAGCAGGCTGCAGCCACTGTCCTCGAGCATGAAAGCCAGGCGGGCCGGCGGAAACGCCGGATCCAGCGGCAGGTAGGCGGCGCCAGCGCGCAACACGGCGAGCAGCGCCGCGACCATTTCCGGGCTGCGCTCGAGGCAGAGCCCGACGACGCTGCCGCGACCGGCTCCGGCGAGCCGCAGGCGGTCGGCCAGCATCGACGACCAGTCGAGCAGGTCGCGGTAACGCCAGCTCGCGTTCCCGCACTCGATGGCCATCGCATCAGGATCGCGCTGCCCGGCAGCCAGCACGAGGCCGTGCACGGTCGCGGACGGCTGAGGTGACGGTAGGTCCTGCGCCGCGGTGATGACCCGCGCTTCCTCGCCGAATGGCAGTTCGTCGACAGGCATGGCAGGAGCGGCGAGCGCCGCATCGATCAGCGCCGCATAGCGCCGCGCCAGCGTCGCGACCGTGTCGGCATCGAACAGCGCCGTCGCGTATTCGAAGCCGAGCCACAGCTCGCCGGCGTACTCCGTTGCCGACAGCGTGAGGTCGAATTTGGCGGCATCCGGCGCATCGGTCTCGGCCGGCTCCACGACGATGCCTGGCATGCGGCCGGCTTCCCAGGGCGAGTTCTGCAGGATGAACATCACCTGGAATACGGGCGCGTGGGCGAGGCTGCGCGGCGGCCGCAGCGCCTCGACCAGCCGCTCGAAGGGCAGGTCCTGGTGGTCCCATGCCGCCAGCGCGGTCGCGCGCACGGCCGCAAGCGCGGCGCGGAATCCCTCGTTGCCGTCGATACGCGCACGCAGCGGCAGCGTGTTCGCGAAAAAGCCCGCGACCGGCTCGAGTTCGGTGCGTCGCCTGCCCGCGACCGGCGTGCCGATCACCAGGTCGTCCTGCCCGGCATGGCGCCTCAGCAGCAGCGCGAACGCCGTGAAGAGCACCATGAACGGCGTCGCGCCCTCCGCCACTGCAAACTCGTGGATGCGACGCACGGCGTCGCGCGGGAGGATGTGGGTCCACCGGCTGCCCTGCCAGGACTGCACCGGCGGACGCGGCCGGTCGGTGGGCAGGTCGATGAGCGGCGGCGCGCCGGCAAGAGCTTCGCGCCACCAGGCGAGTTGCCGCTCGAGCGCCGCACCGGTGAGCCACTCCCGCTGCCACACGGCGTAGTCGGCGTACTGGACGGTGAGTTCCGGAAGCGCGGACTCCCGGCCTTCGATGTCCGCCGCATACAACTCGGCCAGATCCCGGAACAGCACGCCGCTCGACCAGGCATCGCCGATTGCATGGTGCATCAGGAGCACGAGCACGTGATCATCCGCCGCCGCGTCGATCAGCACGAAGCGGACGAGAGGGCCCGCGGCGAGCTCGAAGCGCTGCCGGGAAACGGCGGTTATCGCCGCGCGCAGCGCGGCATCTCCCTCGACGCTGCGGCGCTCGAGCGGAACAGAAACGCAAGGCGACACCAGCTGCACCGGCTCCCCGTCGCGCGTGGCGATGCGCGTGCGCAGCGACTCGTGGCGCGCCACCAGCGCATCGAGCGCGCGCTCGAGCGCAGCGATGTCGAGCAAGCCCCGCAGCCGCACCGCGAGCCGCAAGGTATAGGCGCTGCCGGTGTCCTCGATCTGCTCGAGCAACCACAGCCGCTGCTGGGCCCATGAAACGGGAAAGACGCTCAAGGCGCGCTCTCCCCGCGCCGCTCCAGTCGTCGCACGGGCGGCAGCGCGCAGGCGCTGCCTGCGCGAGAGGTCCGGATGGCCTCCGCCATTGCGGCGAGCGTGGGCGTATCGAAGATCGTCGCGAGCGGCAGCTCGACAGCGAAGATGTCGCGTACGCGCGCAACGAGACGTGCAGCAAGCAGCGAATGGCCGCCGAGCGCGAAAAAGTCACCCTCGGCCGGCACGGGACCGCAGCCGAGCAGTTCTTCCCATAGCTCGGCCAGCCGCCCGAGCGCCGGTGTCGCCAGCGCAACGGCGGGAGCCGTCCGCCCCGGCGGCGCGTGCAGCGCGCCGGAATCAAGCTTGCCGTTGGGCCGGCGCGGCAGTTCGGCGAGCTGGATGAATCGGGTCGGCACGCTCACCGCCGGCAGCCGCCCGCGCAAGGCTGCGCGCAGCGCTGGCTCGTCGATGGCAGCTGCCGTCACGACCCAGGCGACGAGCTGCGTTCCATCGCCGGCTGCCACGACGTCCACGAACGCATCGCGCACGGTCGGAACCGAGCGCAGCGCAGCTTCCACCTCCGATGGCTCGATACGGATGCCGCGCAGTTTCAGCTGACGATCGAGCCGCCCGGCGTGGGCCCAGTGACCGTCGCTCAGCCGCCGCAGGCGGTCCCCGGTGCGCAGCTCCCGCAACGGCGGCGAACCCGCATAGCGTGCGATCCGCTCGCCGCCGAGCACCAGCTCGCCACACCAGCTCTCGCGGCCGTCACTGTCCTCGACTCTCAGTAGCGTGCCGGGTACTGCGCTGCCGACGGGCAGTCGCTCACCGGCGATACGGGTGTCGTGGTCCGCGAAGAACTGCAGCGCCGTCGTGCTCTCGGTGAGTCCGAGCCCGTTGACCAGGCGGGCGCCGCGCGCGAAGCATCGGCAGAAAAGCTCGAAGTCGCTGCTGAGCGCCGCTTCCCCGCCGAGCACGACCAGCCGCACGGTCGGCACTGCCGCTGCGGCCTCGCCCGCGAAGAGATGTCGCAGCAGCGTCGGGGTGAGGTGCAGGACGGTCACGCCGGCGGCGGCGAGGCGCTCGACGATCCCGACCGGGGAAGACGCCCGCAGGTCGACGACCTCGAGGCAGGCGCCGCTGGTCAGAGCGCCGAAGATGTCCTGGGTGGCCGTATCGAAACCGAGCGCGGCGACGAGCGCCAGCCGGTCGGCCGGCGACAACGCGAGCTGCCGGCTCCAGGCGTGCGCATGGGCGGCAAGGCCAGCGTGCGTCTGCTCGACGCCCCGCGGCTCGCCGGTCGTGCCGGAGGTGTGCAGGCGATAGGCCGTCGCGCCAGGTGTCGGCGTCGGGCCATTCCACTGCGCCGTGCCACCAGCGATGATCACCGGCAGCACCGCACCGGCGAGCCGCCGCGCGACCTCAGCGTGCGCAGGATCGGCGACGATGGCAGCGACGTCCCGCAGCAGTGCCTGCTGCCGCGCCGCCGGCAGCAACGGGTCGACCGGCACGTAGGCGCCGCCAGCCCTGAGCACACCGAGGACAGCGGCCACCATGCCGGCATCGTGGCCGGCCAGCACGGCAATACCGGCTCCCGAGGGCAGGGCAGCAGCGATTGCGCCCGCCCGCCCCCACAGTTCCGCGTAGCTCCAGCACTGGCCGGCAGCAGCGACCGCCGGCGCCTGCGGCCGGGTGGCGACCTGGGCGGCGATCCGCTCGAGGACCGTGCCGCCCGCCGAACCGGTGACCGACGCAGCCGGCGCCGGCCAGACGCGTGCGCGCTCGGCGGCCAGCCTGCCGAGCGCCCGCGGCCCGCAGACGGGCAGGTCGCCCAGGGCCAGGCGACTGTCGGCCGCTGCCGCGTCGAGCAGGCTGACCAGGCCCTCGGCGAGATCCTCGATCGTTCCGGCATGGAAGAGATCTGTGTTGAAGGCGAAGCTCGCCGCAAGCGAGCCGCCCTCCTCGGCCACGTGCAGCGCCAGGTCGAACTTGACCGCTTCGCCCGTCAGCGGCTGCTCCTCGACGGACAGGCCGGAGAGCACCAGCGCTCGGCGCGGCTGGTTGTGCAGCACGAGCAGCACCTGCGCGAGCGGCTGGTGCGCGCGGCTGCGACGGGGCGCGGCGAGCTCGACCACCTGCTCGAACGGCAACTCCGCGTGCGCGAAGGCGTCGAGCATCGTGCGCCGCGCGCGACCGACGACGGCACCGAACGCGGGGTTGCCCGAGAGGTCACCGCGCAACGCCAGCATGTTGAGGAAGTAGCCGATCATCGGCTCGGTCGCGGTCGCCGCGCGGCCGGCAACCGGCGTGGCGATGACGAGATCCTCGTCTCCCGTCCAGCGCGCAAGCAGCGACTGGTATGCCGCGAGCAGCACCATGAAGAGCGTCGCATGCTCCTCTGCCGCGATCCGCCGCAGCGACGCCACGGTCGCGGCCGGGATGGTGAACCGGTGCCAGGCGCCGCGCGACGAGGCCACGACCGAGCGCGGCCGGTCGAGCGGCAGGTTCATCACCGCGGGCGCCCCGGCGAGCGCTGCGCGCCAGTAGCGACGTGCCGCATCGAGCTGCGATCCGCTGAGCAGGCCCTCCTGCCACTGCGCGTAATCGGCGTATTGCAGCGGCAGGGCGGGCAGCCGCGCGCCTTGCCCGGCGTAGGCCGCACCGATTTCGTGCGCGAGTATCCCGACGGACCAGCCATCCGCGATGGCGTGGTGCAGGACGACGAGCAGCACCGCCTCGGCTTCCCCGCAACGGGCAAGCAGGGCGCGCCAGAGCGGTCCGCGACCCAGATCGAAGGCCTGCGCCACGAAGACGGCAAGCGCCGCGTCGAGGGCAGCGCCGGGAGCAACATCTAGTCGCTGCAGCGTCGAGCCGCAGCCGGGTTCGATGAGCTGGAACGGCTCCCCCTCGTGCGCGAGGAAACGCGTGCGCAACGATTCATGCCGGGCGGCGACGGCGGCAAATGCCCTTTCCAGCGCGGACTCGTCGACCGTGCCGCGCAGCCGCCAGGCAACCGGGATGTGCCACGCCGCGTTGCCCGGCTCCAGCTGGTCGAGGAACCAGAGCCGGCGCTGTTGTGGCGTCAAGGGAATCCGCGCCGGCCGTTCGACCGCGACGGCAGCAGGCGCCGCCGCTCGCGGTGCGCTGCGCAAGGCCGCGGCCAGCCCTGCGACGGTCGGCGCGTCGAACAACGCCCGCAGCGACAGCTCGCAGCCCAGGGTCTCGCGGATGCGCGCCACGAGTCGTGCCGCGAGCAGCGAGTGGCCGCCGGCGGCGAAGAAGTCCGTGTGTACGCCCACCGGCCCGCCGCTGCCGAGCACATCGGCGTACAGCTCGGCCAGCAGCGCTTCGACCGGATCTCGTGGCGCGTCCGATCCCGCCGCCCCGCGCGACGGCGCCGGTGTAGCGAGCGCCGCGCGATCGATTTTTCCGTTCGGGCTGATCGGCAGGCGTGCCACGACAGCCACGACATCGGGCAGCGCGTACTGCGGCAACAGCGCGCGCAGCGCGGCGGCGAGGTCATCCGGCTGCAACAGGCAGCCCGGGCGGGGCTCGACCCATGCACAGAGCTGCCCGACGCCCTGCTCCTCGCGCGATTCCACGGCAGCCGCGGCGACACCCGGCAGCGCTGCCAGCGCCGACTCGACCTCGCCCAGCTCGAGGCGGAAACCGCGCCGCTTCACCTGGCTGTCGGCGCGGCCGAGCAGTTCCACGAGCCCGTCGGCGCGCAGTCGCGCACGATCACCGCTGCGGTAGGCGCGGCCGATGCCGTCGACCTCGACAAACCGCAGCGCGCTCAAATCCGGCCGACGCCAGTAGCCGGCCGCGACACCGTCGCCGCCGATCAGCAGCTCGCCCACGGCACCGGTGGCAGCAGGTCGCAGCCGCTCGTCCACCACCGCCAGCCGCGCCTGCGGAAACGGCTGGCCCACCGGCAACGGCCTGCGCAGATCCGGCACGCCTTCGAACCAGCTCGAGTCGATCGTCGCCTCGGCAACACCGTAGGTATTAAGCACCCGCGCATCCGGCCGGCAGAGCGCCTGCAGCGCGCGATACTCCTCCGCCTGCCAGCGTTCGGAACCGACCGCCACGAGCCGCAGTCCGTCCAGCCGCTCGCCGACCTGTCCGATCCAGGCGAGCAGTGGCCGCAGCACGGCTGGCACGAACTCCGCGACCGTCACACCGGCGAGCGCGATCAACGCGTGCAATGCCGGCGGATCAAGCAGCACTTCGCGGGGACAGAACACCAGCCTGCCGCCGGTCGCGAGAGCCCGCAGCCAGTCGCCGTTGAACACGTCGAAACTGCTGGCGGCCATCTGCAGGTGCACGTCCGCGGGTGTCAGCTGCCACGTATCGATCCAGCCTTCGACCGTCGCCGCGAGATTGGCATGCGTCACCACGACTGCCTTCGGCTCGCCGGTCGAACCGGAGGTATAGACGAGACAGGCGGGATCGTCGGGCGCGACTTCGCTGGCAGGTGTGCCGCCGCCATCGCAGCCGTGCATGTCGACGCACTCCACGCCCGCGATCGCAGCAGCCGCGTCCGGCCCGGCAAGGATCAGCGCCAGCTCCGCGTCGCGCGCCAGCATGGCGAGCCTGGCCGGCGGCAGACCCGGGTCGAGCACGACATAGGCCGCGCCCGCGCGCAGCACCCCGAGCAGCGCGCTGACCAGCACGGGTTCGCGCGGCAGCAGCAGCCCGACGCGCTGGCCGCGCCCGATGCCGCGATCGGCGAGGCAGCGCATGACGCGAGACGCTTCCTCCTCGAGCCCGGCACGGGTCAGCACGGTATCGACGAGCTGCAACGCCGGGGCCTGGGGCCCGGACCGGGTGATCGCCGCGATGCGCTCCAGCACAGGCAAACGCGCGCCCTGGCCCGCGCGGCGACCATGCAGGATCGGCGACGTATCGGTGCCGTGCACCCTGAGCGCGGACAGATGCCGGTGCGGCGACTCCATCGCGTCGTCGAGCAGCGCCTCCCAGGCGTCGGCCAGCGCGGCAACGGTCTCTTCGCGGAACAGATCCGTTGCGTACTCGAACACCAGTTCGAGGCCATCCGGAAAGTCGCCGACCGTGAGCGCGAGATCGAATGCGGCCACGCCATGATCGAGGAGCGGTCCGAGGCGGAGCTGCGCGGCGCCGACGCGCGCTGACCGCTGCGGCATGGTCACGAGATTGAAGAGCGTCTGGAAGACCGGCGCACGCGACAGGCTGCGCTCGGGCTCCAGCACGGCAACCAGGCGTTCGAACGGCAGCTCGTGGTGCGCGAGCGCGCCTTCCACCGTCGCGCGCACGCGGGCGAGTATCTCGGTGAAAGACGGGTCGCCCGACAGCTCCGTGCGCAGCGCGAGGGTGTTCACGAACAGTCCGACCACGCCTTCCAGTTCGGCGCTCGGGCGCAGCGACACGGGCGTGCCGATGACGATGTCATTCCCGCCGGTGTAGCGGACCGCCAGCGATTTCAGCGCGGCGAGCAGGACGATGTAGGGCGTCGTGCCCGCATGTCGGGCGTACGCACGCAGCGCTCGCGCACGTCGAGGACCCCAGCTCCGGCGCAGCCAGGCGCCGCGGAAGCTCTGCTCCGGCGGACGCGGGTGATCGGTGGGCCACTCGATCGCTGCCGGTGCGCCGCGCAGGCGCCCGAGCCACCACCCGAGGTGGGCCTCCCCCGCGGTGGTACGCTGGCGCGCCGCGAACTGTGCATAGGTTGCAGCAGGTGGCGACCAGCGCAGCTCCTCGCCGCGGCCGAGTACAGCCGCAGCCTCGGCGATCTCGCGAAACAGGATGGCGTTCGAACCGCCGTCGGTCACCGCGTGATGCATCACGAGCACGATCTCGGCGGGGCAGCCGGCATCGAGGAACAGCGTCGCGCGCACCAGCGGGCCATGCGCGAGGTCGAAGGGCTCGCGCGCCAGCGCGATCCGGCGCACTTGCCGTTCCGCGGGCGTCGCTGACTCGATCGCGAGCCGGATGCAGCCGGCCGGCAGCTCACCGGTGCCGGGCCGGCCGCCACTCGCCGGAAATACCGCGCGCAGCTGCGGATGCCTGGCGACCGCAGCCGCGAATGCGGCCTGCAGCAAGGCGGGTTCGATCGGACCATCGATCAGCACGGTCCAGGCGACGTTGTAGGCCGGGCTGCCCGGATCGAGCTGGTCGAGGAACCAGAGGCGCTCCTGCGCGTAGGACAACTGATCGGCCACCGCAGGTACAGGAAGAGGCAGCCGGACGACCGGCTGGCGACTGCGCAGGACTGCGGCCAGCCCTGCCACGGTGGGTGCCGCGAACAGATCGGCCAGCGTGAGCTCCAGGCCGAAGTGACCGTTCAGGCGCGCGATCACGCCCATCCCGGCCAGCGACTCGCCGCCGAGATCGAAGAAGCTCTGGTTGCGGGACACGGCGCTGCGGCCGAGGCGCGCCGCGAATTGCGCGGCGATCGCCTGCTCGACGGCATCGGCAGGCGGCGTGACGTCGATGTCGAGCGCTGCGGACGGCGCCGGCAGCCGGACGCGATCGACCTTGCCGCTCGGCGTAAGCGGCAGCGCATCGAGGACGACCCAGGCGGCAGGACACAGCGCGCCAGGCAGCCGCTCGGCAATGCGCGCCGCGCAGTCCGCGGACGTCAGCGTCGCGGCGTCCGGCACGACATAGGCGACAAGCTGCGCCATGCCGGCCTCTTCCCGCAGGACGACCGCTGCATCGCGCACCGGCAATTCGCGCCGCAACAGCGACTCGATCTCGCCGGGCTCGATGCGCCAGCCACGCAGCTTCAATTGCCGGTCGACGCGACCGAGACATTCCAGCGTGCCGTCTGCGAGCCAGCGCGCCAGGTCGCCGGTGCGATACAGCCGCAGGCCGGGCTGGAACGGCGCATCGACATAGCGCTCCGCCGTCAAAGCCGCACGCCGCCAGTATCCCGGACCGACGCCGACCCCGGCGACGCAGAGCTCGCCGGCGACCCCGGCCGGCACCGGCTGCATGCGGTCGTCGAGTACGTAACAGGCCATGCCGGGAATCGGCCGGCCGATCGGGACGCGGGTCGCGCCGGAGGCGATATCGGTCGTGTCGAAACAGGTTGCGTCCCAGATTTCGGAGGTGCCGTAGGTGTTCAAGATGCGCACGGCCGGCAACGAGCAGCGCGCGCGATCCAGCAGCTGTGGCGACAGCGGCTCGCCACTCGTGACGAGCCGGCGCAGCGCGGGCAGCCGGCTGCCCGCTACATCAAGCAACGCACTGAGCAGCGACGGCACCACGACCAGGTGAGTGACCGCGGATGCGGCCAGCGCCGGCCCCAGCCGGTTGGCATCCCGCGCAACCTCGGCGGGGAGTATCACCAGCGGCACGCCGTGCAGCAGGGACCCGAAGATCTCCCACAGCGAGTCGACGAAGTTGAGGCTGGTGCGCAGACAAAAGCGCTCGCCGGCGTCGAAGCCGTATTCGCGCCACATCCAGCGGCAGCGGTTCAGGATCGCAGCGGTGCCGAGCAGTGCGCCTTTCGGCTCGCCGGTCGAGCCGGAGGTATAGAGCAGCAAGGCCGCACGGTCGGCCGCCAGCGCGGGCAGAGATGCCTCGGTCGGACATGGCGCATACACATCGATGCGCGGGACACCCGGCAGGCTGGCGCCGGCGCCGATCAGCGCGGCCAGGCCGGCATCGGCGGCGATGAAGTCGCGACGCGCCGGCGGATACGACGGGTCGAGCGGCACCGCCACTGCGCCGGCGCCGATGACGCCGATCAGCGCGGCGACGAGGTCCGGCGAGGGCGGCAGATCCAGCGCGACCCGATCGCCGGGCGCGACACCGGCAGCGACCAGCGCGTTCGAGATGCACAGGGCGCGATCCAGCAGCGCCGCACCACCCATCCGCGCGTCACCGTGCTCGAGCGCAATGCCTTCACCGCGCGCGACCAGCGCCTCGGCGAGCACCGCGGAAAGCTCACCGGCGGGCGCTGCCTGCGCCAGCGTGTTGCACTCCTCGAGTACGCGACGACGCCCGGCATCGTCGAGCAGCGGCAGCTCGTCGACTGGAGTGGCCGGCGCCGCGGCGACCGCCTCGAGCAAGCGGCTGTAGCTGCCGATCATTTCCCGGACCAGGTTCCCGTCCAGCACTGCCGTGGCCCAGCCGATGTGCCCCGCGAAGCCGCCGCCCTCGCCGTGGTCGAGCAGCGAGCACTCGAGGTCCCACCATGAGTCCCGCGGCGCGCAGACCGGCTCGATCGTCCAGGAGACCGCGCCTCTGACACAGCCCGCCGGCGCGGAGTCGAACTGGAAGAGCAGCTGCGAGATGGCCCGGCGTGGATCGGCGCCGGGTGCGCGCAGGGCGACCGCGATGTCCCGCAACGGCGCCGTGCGATGGGCGAGCGCACCGAGCACGGAGTCGCGCTCGGCGGCCAGCAGCCCGCCGAAAGACATGCCCTCGTCGACCGTCGTGCGCAGGGGCAGCGTGTTGATCAGGCAGCCGACGGCGCGTGAGTCGGCAGCGTCCTCGCGCAGGGTCACCGGCACACTCACCAGCACATCGCGCTCGCGCGAGTAGCGAACCAGCAACACCCGCCATGCGGCAAGCAGGACGGTGAACACGGTGCAACCCTGCTCCCGCGCCAGGCGACGCAGGCTCCGGGCCAGCGGCGCTTCCACGGCGAACGGCAGGCGCAGGGACTCGCGCGCCATCGCCCCCGCGACACCCGATCGGGGCAGCCCGTGCCCCTGCGGCGCCCCGGCAAGCGTCGCGCGCCACCAGGCGACATCGGCCTGCACCCTGCCGTCGCGGTCATGCCCGCGCGGGAGACGCGCCGCGGGAGACGCGACCGGCGGCAACCCTGACGCCGGCGCTGCATACAGGGCAGCAAGATCGTCGCGAATCACCGCGACCGAGGGACCGTCGGCCACGATATGGTGCGCGGTCACCAGCAGGCGGTGATCGCGCGGACCGACAGGCACCAGCACGGGACGCAGCAGCGGGCCGCATCGCAGGTCGAACGGCCTTCGCGACTCAGCGGTCGCGAGCTGGCGCCAGGCTGCGTCGTCGAGCTCACCCGCGAGGCTCGGCGCGATCGGCGCAGCGGCGCCGGGTTCCTGCCATACCTCGCCGCCCTCATCTGCGAAGCGTGAGCCGAGCACCGGGTGCCGTGCCACGACAGCACGCCAGGCTGCAGCGAGCCGCTCACGGTCGATCTCCCCGGCGATGCGGATCACGAACTGCTCGTGACTGCCGGCGTGGCCGTGCCAGAGGCGGTCGAGGAGCCAGAACTCGAGCTGGGCAGCGCCGAGCGGCAGTCGGCGGGGCCCGCGTACCAGGTCGAGCAATTCGAGCTTGTGCTGGCGCAGCCGCTCGAGCGTGGCTTCGTCGAGCGCGTCGGCCGGCGCGTCGTATCGCAGCCTCGAACCGTCGGCCCACAGCTCGACGCCCGCGCGATGCAGGCGATCGAGCAACTCGGTCGCGGTCATAGGTCGCCGTGCTTGCGGCGGGCCTCGCCGGCGCCGCGCTGCTCGCCCGACCGCGAACGCGCAGGCCCGTAGAGCCGCCCTACGGCTTGCGCATGGCGCTCGTGCAGGTAACGCGACAACGCGGCGATCGTCGGCGCCTCGAATACCGCGGCCAGCATCACGCCATCGTCGAGCAGTTTCTGGAGCCGCGTGGTCATGCGCACGGCTGCGACGGAATCGCCACCGAGGTCGAAGAAGTTGTCCTGCACGCCCAGCGCCACCGCGCCGAGAACTTCGGACCAGATCGCCGCGAGGTCCGACTCCAGCGCCGTCTCCGGCGCACCGCCGTGGCCGCCCCAGGTGCGCTCGGGCGTGGGCAGCGCGCGCCGATCGAGCTTGCCGTTCGGCGTCCGCGGCAGGGCGTCGAGCAATATCAGGGCATTCGGCAGCAGCGGCTCGGGAAGGCGTTCAGCGAGCCAGCCTCGCAGGCTGCCAGGCTCGAGTGGCGGACGCTGCACCGGCTCGCAGTCGACTGCTGCCAGCAGCCGCTGGTGCAGCGGCGTGCCGCCGCGGACGGTCTCGTGGTGGCGCGACTCGCAGCGGAAACGAAGCTGGCTGCCGCCCTGCTCCAGCGCGGCGCTGATGCGGTAGTCAGGGCAGACACTGTCCGCCCCGCTACGCCGCTCCCAGTCTGCCTCGATGCGCGTGCCGCGGCCGATGTCCGGCGGGTCGACGGGAAGCGGGATGAACACCGGCAGCCAGGCCTGCTGGTGCGCGAGGTAGTCGATCGACACGCCGTCGATCGTCGTCACGACGGTCCACAGCAGGAATCCGTCGAAGCGGCCGTCCCGCTGTGCGCTGAATCCGGCGCGCCCGGCAAGCTCCACGGGCAGCGGGCCCGAAAAATCGAGATCCTCGAAGAGCGCCGGTGAAGCCAACAGGCATGACGTCGGCAGGTTGCGGACGCACAGACGCGGGTCGAACACCCGACGCTGCGACTCGAACAGCCGGCGCAGGTATCGCGCGGCGATCGGGCCGAACGCGGGCGCGTCACGCAGCGACGCGGGCAATTCCACCGGCGCAATCCAGGTCGTGCAGCGCGCCGGGACCGGGATGACTCCCCGGGCGAGACGCGGCCACAGGCTGTTCCAGACGGGAACGATGCCATCGGCGCTGCCGATGTTGCCGACGATGCCCTGCGCGCACACCTCGGCCGGCTCGGGCAGCTCGACCGTCGCGGCATCGCCGGTGAGCACCGTGATCCGATCGGCAAGTCCGGCAGCAGCCACCGCCGCGCGCGCCTGCGCAGCAGCGTCGGGCAGCAGCTCGATGGCATGGACGTGGCGCGCGCCCGCGGCGACCGCCAGCCGGGCGAGCAAGGCATGCGGGCCGGTGCCAACGTCGAGCACGACCTTGCCGCGCGCCTGCCGCTCGAATGCGACGCGATGCGCCTCGACGCGCCGGGCGTCGCTGGTCATCAGCTCGTAGAGAAAATCGTCGTAGACCTGATAGCCGCCGAGCGACGGCCAGAACTCCGGCCGCTCATGGCTCCGCTCGCCATCGGTGCCGGCAACGACGTAGGCAACCAGCTTCTCCTCGCCACCGGCATCGGCACGCACAGCCGCCGCGGCTTCGGCAACGGCCGGATGCGATCGCAGGAGGGTCTCGATTTCGCCGAGCTCGAGGCGGTGCCCGCGCCACTTGACCTGATCGTCAGTGCGACCGCGGAACTCGACGGAGCCGTCGGGACGCAGGCAGACGCGATCCCCGGTCCGATAAGCGATGGTTCCCGGGGCGATCCGCAGGAACCGCTCGGCCGTAAGTGCCTCGTCGTCCAGATAACCCTGCGCGACGCCTGGCCCGCTCACCGCGAGCTCGCCCTCCCCGCCCGGCGCGACCGGCAGGCCGGACGCATCGAGGACATGGAGAGAAACGTCGGTGAGCGGCTTGCCGATATTCGCGGCATCGATGTCGCCGTCGGCGTACTGCCGCAACATGACGTTGCCGCCTGTCTCGGTGATGGCGTACGTATTGAGCAGCCGCGGGCGCGGCCCCGCGCCGCGCGACCACGCCACGAGATCGTCGCCGCGGACAGCTTCGCCGCTCAACACCAGCGCGCGCACGGCGGTCTCTGCCCAGGCACCATCGAAGGCCGTCGAGAGCGCCGTACTGCGCCAGGCAGACGGCGTCTGGCTCAGGATCGTGACGCCCGACCGGCGCAGGTAGTTGCGCATTTCTCGTGCGTCGCCACGCACGGCCGCAGGCGCGATGGCCAGCTCTCCGCCGGAACCGAGCGCGCCCCAGATCTCGAAGATCGAAAATCCGAAGGCACTCGAGTGGATCTGGCTCCACACTTCACCGGGGCCGCGGCCGAGGACAGCGCCAAGGTCGTCGAACAATCGCGCGACGTTCGCGTGGGTGACGACCACGCCTTTCGGTTCCCCGGTCGAACCCGAAGTGAAGACGATGTAGCAGGCGTCGCCCGGAGCGGAGGTGTTCGCGACGTCGGCGGCCGACGCGGCCTCGATCGCGGCAGCATCCCGCTCGAGATGCAGCGTCGGATACGCCGTTCGCCAGTCGCTGTCGACATCGCCGGATGTGACGAGCAGTCCCGGCCTGCCGCGCGCCGCGATCCGGGCGAGCCGCTGCGCCGGGTACCCGGGGTCGAGCGGCAGGTAGGCAGCACCGGTCTTCAGGACGGCGAGCAGCGTGGCGATCCAGTCGACACCGCGCGGCAGGCAGACGCCGACCCGCTCACCGGCGCAGGCTCCACGCACCCGCAGTGCCGCGGCGACGCGGTTGGCGCGGGCATTCAACCCGGCGTAGTCCAGCGTCACCTCCGCAGCAGAAACGGCGCGCGCATGGGGCCGCTCCCGCGCGTGCCGCTCGACGGCCTGACTCAGCGTGTGATCGCGCAGGTCCGCCATGCTGATTACCCGCCAGGACGCCGGCAGCTCAGCCCGAGAACCGGCGGATTCTCCAGGTACTCGCGCCAGTAAGCGGCGCCATGGCTCTCGATGCCTGCCGGATCGACCGCGGGTGCGTGCCAGGCGATGTCGGTGAAGCCAGCCGCGGTCAGCGCCCGCTCGTAGGTACGGCGCTCGTAGTGGTAGACCTCGAAACGGAACAGTTCCCTGCCGCTCACCATCGCGTAGGTGATGGGCGCGCCCTCGCGGCGCGGGCTGACGACCGACTTGCTGAAGCCATAGTCGAGGTACCCGCGGTAGCGCTCCTCCGGCTGCTCGGGATTCTCATTGAGCGCTACGAAGCGGCCACCCGGTGGCAGCCGGGAAGCGATGCCGTGGCACATCGCCTCGAGCTCGCCGACGTCACGTGCGTAATGCAGTAGGTAGGCGGCGCAGACCAGGTCGTAGCTGCCGGTTTCCGCAAGACAACGCGCATCGCCGACGGCAAAACTCAGGCCCGGAAGCAGCGATTGACCGCGGGCGAGCGCGATCATCTGCGGCGAGATGTCGATGCCGTGGACGCATCGCGCGCCGCGGGACGCCAGCAGGCGCGAATAGTGCCCATCGCCGCAGGCGAGGTCGAGCACCGTCAGACCCGACACGTCGCCGAGCCAGCCGAGAAAGCTCCAGGCCTCGACGTAACGGCTGAGGGGCGAATGCTTGGACTGGCTGTAGGAACCGGCGATTGCATCGTACTGGGTAACCGGCGCGAAAACCGCGGGATTAGCGCTCATGCAGACCTCCCGCCCGCCCACGCGCGCAGCAGGGACAGCGCTTCGGTGCGCAGACAGCCGCCACGCATCGCGGGCCCCGCGACCGTCACGCCGAGCTCGCCGCCGGTCAGTGCCTGCATGTCGGCGAGACTCGCTGCGTAAACGATTTCGCCGATGCCCGCGTAGTGGCTGGCCGCCTGGCACATCGCGCAGGGCTCGACGGTCGAATACAACACTGTGCCGCTGAGATCGAGCGTGCGGCCGCGACGGCAGGCTTCGCGAATGAGCATCACCTCGGCGTGCGCGGTGATGTCGAGTTCGGCAATGACGGCGTTGGCAGCCGTTGCGATGACGGCGCCGTCGCGAACCAGGCAGGCGCCGATGGGCGGTTCGCCGGCGAGTGCAGCCCGGCGCGCCGCGGCGAGCGCTAGACGCATGAATGCCTCGTCGCCGGTTACGCCCGGTTCGGTACCAGCGACTGCCGCCATCACCCGCCCTGTCCTTCGTCCTCGCCGCGATAGATGCAGCCCGAGGTGCAGGTTTCGTTGATGACGACCCGCGACAACGCCGGCAGTGCCGGTTTCAGCTGTCGCCAGATCCAGCGCGCCAGGATCTCGCTCGTCGGGTTCTCGAGGCCCGGGATGTCGTTGAGATAGTTGTGGTCGAGCTGGCTGAATATCGGCTCGAAGGCGCGGCGGATATCGGCGTAGTCCATGATCCAGCCGCTGTGCGCGCCGATCTCGCCCTGCACGTAGATCGTGCCCTTCCAGGAGTGCCCGTGCAGCCGCGCGCAACGGTGCCCGCTCGGCACGTTCGGCAGCAGATGCGCGGCCTCGAAGACGAACTCCTTATATATTTCCATCGGTTGTCGCCATTGCCGGACCTGCGCCGCCGGCCGCGGGTAATTCTGGATATTCTTTTTAACTGCTGGTTTTGCTTGTAATCGGCCGCTGACCGTAACGCCCAGGCAAGCCCGCTACCGGCTATTCTGCATGAGGGGTGGCGGGCCGGCCACCACCCCGTCGCTGCCGTGTTCGCGGTGCGCGCGACCAGGCGCCGACGCGGCGGCCGTCCGTGTATCCTGCGGCGCCTTCATCACCGCGGATCACTGCCATGCAGATCGACATCATCCTCGAACCCGACCTGCCGCCTTCGCAGGTGACGGAAATCGCGGTCGCGGCGGAGAACTACGGATTCCGCACGCTGTGGCATTCCAATTACCACCAGAACCCCGACGCTTTCATGATGCTGGTGCCGGCGGCACTGGCGACGAAGCGCATCCGCCTGGGCGTGCTGGCCGTCAGCCCCTACGAGATCCAGCCGCTGAAGATCGGCAATGCGTTGCTGACGCTCAACGAGTTTGCACGCGGTCGCGCGACGGTCGCGATCGGCGGCGGCGGCTCGGTGATGGGCGCCTGCGGCATCAAGCTCGACCCGAAGGCGCTGCGCATGGCGCGCGGCGTGCGCGAAGCGGTCGAGATCACCCAGGCGGTCGTGTCCGGCAAGATGATTATGGGTTACACGGGCGAAGTGTTCAAGGTGTCGCGCCCCTTCAAGCACGGCTGGAAGAAGGCGCCGACGGCCAGGGTGTTCACCTGCTCCACAGGACCGAAGATGCTTGAGATGGCCGGTCGCGTCGCCGACGGCACGCAGATGAGCGATGTCACGCCCGAGAAGATCGACCATCACATGGAGAGCCTGCGCAAGGGACTCGCAGAGCGGAAGAAGCCGGCCGAAGACTATCGCGTCGGCAATTTCTGGGCCTGGCACATCAAGGAAGACCCCGCCAAGTCGTTCTACGAGGCACGCCGCGAACTCGTGTTCCGCGGCGAGCTGCTGCCGCCGGCCTACGACATGCTGCCCTACGTGACGCCGGAAGAGCGACAGCTCGTCATCGACAAGTGGCAGAACTTTGCGAAAGCATTCTGGACACGCTCCGGCGTGATCGAGGACGTGCCCGCATCGATCGTCGACCGGCTGATCGCCGCATGCTCCTCCGCCGGCGGGCTCGATGCCATCGACGCGCAGATCGAGCGGTTCCGCGTGTTCGAGAAGGCGGGCCTCACGGAGCTGTCGATCCGGCTCTTCGACGAGCCGATGGCCGGGCTCAAGATCCTCGCCGAACGCGTGCTGCCGAAATTCGAGAAGTACGAGGGGCCGGTGACGGGGCCGGCGGCGTAGCCCGTCAGCGGGTTACGCGACGCTGGCCGCGGGCCGAAACGCACCTCTACAATGGCGGGATGGCACAACCAACCATCGCCGTCATTGGCGGCACAGGATCCCTGGGCAGCGGCCTCGCCAGACGCTGGGCGCAGGCCGGTTTCACGGTACGCATCGGCTCGCGTGTCGGTGGCAAGGCTGCCGCGGCAGCGGCTGAGCTGGCAGCGGCTCTCGGCGGCGCCAAGGTGACCGGTCACGCCAACCTGGAGGCAGCGCAGGGCGCAGGCATCGCGGTGCTGGCGGTGCCGTTCGCCCATCAGCGCCCGATCCTCGAGGAGATCCGCCCGGCGCTGGCCGGCAAGATCCTCGTCGACACCACCGTGCCGCTGGTACCGCCGAAGGTCATGCGGGTGCAACTGCCGGCAGAAGGCTGTGCAGCACTGATCGCGCAAGGCATCCTCGGCACAGACACTGTTGTCGTGTCGGCGTTTCACAACGTCGCGGCCGACATGCTGGCCTCGGGCGCCGATCCGGAATGTGATGTGCTGGTGGCCGGCGACAAGGCCGAGGCGCGCGAGACCGTCGTGCGCCTGGCGCAGGCCGCCGGCTTCCGCGCCTGGCACGCGGGCCCGCTCGCCAATTCGGCGGCGATGGAAGCGCTCACCTCCGTGCTGATCTTCATGAACCGGCACTACAAGGCCGAACACGCCGGCATTCGTGTCGCCGGCGTCACATGCCGGACGCCCTGAGTTTCCTGCCGGTGCCCGGGCTGCCGCGTGTGCAGCCCGGTGATGACCTGGCTGCGTTGATTGCTGCTGCACTCCGAACCACCCGGCTCGCGCTTGCCGACGGCGACGTCCTCGCCGTCACGCAGAAGATCGTGTCGAAAGCGGAAGGCCGGCTCCGCCGCCTGACCGACGTCGTGCCGAGCCCGCGCGCGCTCGAGCTCACTGCCGGCACCAACAAGGACCCGCGCCTCGTCGAGCTGATCCTCGCGGAGTCGACGCGCGTCGTGCGCACGCGGCTTGACCTCATCATCACCGAGCACCGGCTCGGACTCGTGCTGGCGAACGCCGGCATCGATCGCTCCAACGTCGGGGAGAGCGAGGAGCAGGTGTTGCTGCTGCCCGTCGATCCGGATGCGAGCGCGCGCCGGCTCCGCGATGCGCTCGCCGCCGGCAGTGGCCGGCGCATCGGCGTGATCGTCACCGACAGCCTCGGCCGCGCCTGGCGCAAGGGCACCGTCGGCGTCGCCATCGGCACCGCCGGCGTCGCGCCATTCACCGATTTGCGCGGTCGCCGCGACCTCGACGGCAGGCCGCTGCAGGTGAGCGAGATCGCGCCGGCCGACAGCCTCGCTGCCGCAGCCGTGCTGCTGATGGGTGAGGCCGCCGAGGGCACGCCCGTGGTGCTGATCCGCGGTGCCGGTGCCACGACCGACGACACGCCGGCTGGCGCGGCGTTGCGCCTGGCGGCCGACGACCTGTTCCGTTGAGAATGCCGGCGTGACCACCGAGCGCTGGCTGCTCCTCTCGGGCGGCGTGGGCGGCGCCAAGCTCGCGCTCGGCCTCGACCGCGTGTTGCCGCCGGGCGCGCTCACCGTCATCGCGAACACCGGCGACGACTTCCGGCACCTCGGACTGCACGTCTCGCCCGACCTCGACACTCTGGTATATACGCTCGGGGGCCTGGTGAACCCGGAGACGGGCTGGGGCCGCGACGGCGAGACCTGGCAGTTCATGAACGCAGTCGCCGAACTCGGCGGCCCCGACTGGTTCCGGCTCGGCGATCTTGACCTGGCGGTGCACGTCGAACGCACGCGCCGGCTTGCCGCCGGCGAAACGCTGACGGCGGTGACCGCTGCGCTCGGCGAGCGGCATGGGCTGCGCACGCGCATCCTGCCGATGAGCGACGCGCCGGCACCGACGCGCGTACGCACCGCGAACGCCCTGCTCGACTTCCAGGACTACTTCGTGCGGCAGCGCGCGGAGCCCGTCGTCACGGGTTTCGACTACGGCGGCGGCGCGGCCACGCCGGCAGTGCTCGCCGCCTGCGCGGCGCCCGGGCTCGCCGGCATCCTGATCGCGCCGTCCAATCCCTGGCTCAGCATCGCGCCCGTGCTCGCGGTGCCCGGCCTCGCAGCGGCGCTGCGGACATCGGCAGCGCCAATCGTCGCGGTGTCGCCCATCATCGCGGGCGCGGCGCTCAAGGGGCCGACGGCGAAGATCATGCGCGAGCTCGGTGTCGAGGTATCGGCCACCGGCATCGCGCACTACTACCGCGGCGTCGCCGATGGCCTCGTGCTCGACTCGGCCGACGCCGCCGAGGCGACGCCTGTCGAAGCCGCGGGCCTGCGCGCCCGCACGGCGCCGACGGTGATGCGCACGCTCGAGGATCGCTGCGCGCTCGCACGGGCCACGCTCGACTTCGCGAGATCGCTGCGCCCGTGAGCGGCATGCACGCCATCGTCCCGGTCAAGCTCGGCGGCGCCGCCAAGACGCGGCTCGGTGCCCCGCTCGATGCCGGCGAGCGCCGCGCGCTGTGCGAGTGCATGGCCCGCGACGTGCTCGGGGCGCTCCGTGGCGCGACGGGTCTCGCCGGCATCGTGCTCGCGACCACCGGCGATGGCGCGGATGCACTGGCCGCCGAATTCGGCTGCCGCGTGCTGCAGGACCCGCCGGGTGCCGACCTGCGCTCTGGCGTGCAACACGCGCTCGACCGGCTCGCCACCGAGGGCGCCGGCGGCGCACTGGTCGTGCCTGGCGACCTGCCGGCGCTGACCCCCGGCGATGTCGAGGCCCTGCTCGGCCAGCATCGTGCCGGCCTCACCCTGGTCGCGGCGGCACGCGACGGCGGCACCAATGCCCTCGTGCTGACGCCGCCCGACGCCGTGCCCTGCCAGTATGGCGCTGACAGCGCCCGGCGCCATCTCGAGGCGGCTGCGGCCAGCGGCGTCGCGGCCCGGCAGGTGGACATCGCCGGTTTTGCGCGCGACCTCGACACCGTGGATGATGTGCTCTGGCTGTGCGGCCCCGGCGGCCGCGGCCACGCCCGCGAGTACCTGCTCGCGAGCGGCATCTGCCAACGACTCGCTGCCGGCAGCGGCGGCAACACGAAGACATCATGAACGACTGGCAATCCCTGGCGCAGCACGAGATCGAGGCCGAGGCCGCGCGCCTCGAACTCGGCGAGCTGATGTCCGCCGCAGCCGCAGTGCGCGATGCCGGCAAGGGCGCCGTGGTCACCTGGTCGCGCAAGGTGTTCATCCCGCTCACCGAACTCTGCCGCGACGTGTGCCACTACTGCACCTACGCGAAGACGCCGCGGCGGCTCAAGGGCGCCTACATGACGCCCGACGAGGTGCTCGCCATCGCGCGAGCCGGCGCCGCCGCGGGCTGCCGCGAGGCCCTCTTCACGCTCGGCGACAAGCCGGAGCTGCGCTATCGCGTGGCGCGCGAAGCGCTCGCGGCTCTCGGTTACTCCTCGACGCTGGCTTACCTGCGCTCGATGGCGGAACTCGTGCTCAGGGAGACCGGCCTCCTGCCGCACCTGAATCCCGGTGTGTTGAGGCCGGACGACTACCGCACGCTACGGCCCATGGCGCCGTCGATGGGCCTGATGCTCGAATCGGCCTCGGCTCGACTCGCGGCACGCGGCGGCCCGCACTACGGCTCGCCCGACAAGGAGCCGCGCGTGCGGCTGAAGGCGCTCGCCGATGCGGGTGAGGCACAGGTGGCGATGACCACGGGCCTGTTGATCGGCATCGGCGAGACGCGCGCCGAGCGCATCGGGAGCCTGCTCGCCATTCGCGAGCTGCATGAGCGCTACGGCCACGTGCAGGAGATCATCATCCAGAACTTCGTGCCGAAGCCCGGCACGAAGATGGCCGACGCCGCCGCGCCACCGCTCGAGGAACTGCTCTGGACGCTTGCCGTCACGCGCCTCGCCTTCGGCCCGCAGATGAACATCCAGGCGCCGCCGAACCTGAACGCGGGCCGGCTCGCGGACCTCGTCGCCGCCGGCTCCAACGACTGGGGCGGAGTGTCGCCGGTGACGCCCGACCACGTGAACCCCGAGTCGCCCTGGCCACAGCTCGCGGTGCTCGCGGCCGACACGGCGGCGGCGGGCAAGGTGCTGGTCGAGCGGCTGACGCTGTATCCCGAGTACATTCGCGCGCGCGAGCGCTGGCTGGACCCGGCGCTCCTGCGGAGCGTGCTGGCGTCTGCTGACGCCGAGGGCTTCGCCCGCGACGGCGACTGGACGGCGGGCGACGGCAATGCCGCCGCGCCCGCGCCGC
>Ga0194132_10001357_pt1 | contig 49515 bp, 37 predicted proteins | sample TA2KigOf80mmetaG_FD_148612 | JGI IMG/M metagenome (GOLD analysis project Ga0194132, IMG submission 148612) | Freshwater microbial communities from Lake Tanganyika, Tanzania - TA2015054 Kigoma Offshore 80m | ecosystem: Environmental > Aquatic > Freshwater > Lake | place: Tanzania: Lake...
GCGCTTCGCCATGTAGTCGAAGCTCACCCTGCCGTGCGAGACCGGTAGGCGCTCGACGACGCGAGCGACGACGTTCCGTCCGAGCGCCGGGACGAGCCGGCGGTACCAGCCGGCGAGGACCGTCGCGGGGTACGTCTTGTAGCCGGCGAAGACCTCGTCGCCGCCCTCGCCTGAGAGAGCGACCGTCACGTGCTGGCGCGCGAGGCGCGAGACGCAGAGCACGGGGATCGCCGAGGAGTCGGCGTAGGGCTCGTCGAAGGAGCGGACGAGCTCCGGGACGAGAGAGGCCGCGTCCGGCGTCACGACGAGCTCGTGGTGCTCGGTCTCGAAGTGCTTCGCAGCGACGCGCGCGCGGTCGAGCTCGTTGAACGTCTTCTCCTCGAAGCCGATCGAGAACGTCTTCAGCGGTCCCGTGTGGAAGCGTCGCATGCACGAAACGAGGGTCGCGGAGTCGACACCGCCCGAGAGGAACACGCCGAGCGGCACGTCGGAGACGAGGTGGCTCCGGACCGCGTCGTCGAGTCGCTCGCGCAGCGCCTCGAGGACGACGCCCTCGCTGCGGAGAGACGGGTCCGCGCGCAGCTCGAGCTTCCAGTACTGCTCGGTGCGGATCTGTCCGTCCTCGACGATCAGTCGCGTGCCCGGCGCCAGCTTCCGCGCGTCGCGGAAGATCGAGGCGGGCGCGGGGACGTACGTCAACGTCAAGTAGTCGTGCAGGGCCTGCCGATCGATCGTGCGGTCGAGCCCGGCTGCGACGAGGCTCTTCAGCTCGGAGCCCCACACGAACCGGCGCCCGATTCGTCCGTAGTAGAGCGGCTTGATCCCGAGCCGGTCGCGCGCGAGGAGGAGGCGCTTTCGCGGCGCGTCCCAGAGCGCGAAGGCAAACATGCCCCGCAGATGCTCGACGCAAGCAGTGCCGTACTCTTCGTAGAGGTGGACGATCGCTTCCGTGTCGCTGTTCGTCGCGAAGCGATGGCCCTTCTTCTCGAGGTCGGCGCGGACCTCCTGGAAGTTGTAGATCTCGCCGTTCTGCATCACGGCGAGCGTGCGGTCCTCGTTGAACAGCGGCTGGTTGCCGCCGGCGAGATCGATGATCGACAGACGCCGCATGCCCATGGCAAGCGGACCGTCGAGGAAGATTCCTTCGTCGTCGGGACCGCGGTGAACGATCACGTCGCACATCGGCTTGATGTGCTCGCGTGTCAGCGTGGCCGAAGGGTCGAGGGCGAGCTGTCCTGCGATCCCGCACATTTCCTACTCTCCTCCGCCCGCGCTCGCGGCCTGCGCCCCGCGCCAGCGCTGCTGCGCCGCGTGGAGCAGGTCGAAGCTCCCATCCAGCTTGTGTCGGAAGTCCCGCAGGGTGTCGTCGTTGGCGATGAACGTGCGGCGCAGGCTGAACGGGTGCGTGTCCCGCGTGACGCACCCGGGCATCGTCGTGCAGGCGAGCTCGTAGCCCGCTTCGCGCACGGCGTCCTTGACGCGGGCGTCGAAGTCGCCGCGCGGATAGCAGAACGTCCGCGCCTCGATCCCGGTGCGCTCGCGAATTGTCCGTCCGGACTCGGCGACCTCGTGCCGCAGGCACTCATCGTCGAGCGTCGTCAGGTTCGGGTGCGTCAGCGTGTGCGCGCCGAAGTCGACCCCGTGCCGGGCCATCTCCTCGACCTGCTCCCAGCGGAGAGGCGGAACGCCGCGCCGATCGCGCAAAACAGGAAGCTCGTCCGTTCCGATGTAGTCGACCGTGAGGAAGACCGTCGCGGGGATCTGCTCCTTCTGAAGGACGGGAAACGCGTTCGTGTAGTTGTCGGCGAACCCGTCGTCGAAGGTGACGACGACGCTCCTCTCGGGAAACTCGCGCTTCGCATCGAGATGCTCCCGGACCGCGGAGAGCGGCAGAAGGTGGAAGCCCTCGCGACGGAGGAGCGCCATCTGCTCCGCGAAGGCGCGCTTCGGGACGCAGGAGCGGTGCGGCTCGTCGTCGATGCGGTGATAGTAGATCACGCGCAGCGTGCCGGAGCGTCCGGGCTTCAGCCGTCGCACGAGGACGGCGGCTTCCGAAGCGGCGGTTCGCAGGGCGCGCGAGGTCCTGGATCGGACCATCAGGCGGCCTCCCGCGCGGTCGCTCCTCGGAAGATCTCGACGAGCTCTGCGACGGTGCGCGTCATGTCGAAGTTCTCGACGACGCGGCGACGTCCTTCTGCGGCGAGGCGCGCGGCCTTCTCGGGATCGGCGAGAAGCGCTCCGATCGCGTCTGCGAGCGCCTTCGGATCCCTCTCGGGAACGAAGAGCCCGCTCTTCCCGTGCTCGACGAGCTCCGCCATCGAGGGCAGCTCGGTGCACACGACCGGTGCTCCCGCCGCGAGACCTTCGATCAGGATGTTCGGGATGCCGAAGTGATCCTCGTGGTGCGCCGGAAGCGCGACCACGCTCGTCTCGAGGTAGGCGGGGATCAGGTCCTCTTGCGGCCGATAGCCGGGCAGATCGACGCGGTCCTCGAGGCCGAGCGAGCGGATCAGGGCCTCGAGCGCGGGGCGCTCTTCGCCTTCGCCGATGATCTCGAGTCGCGCGTTCGAGCCGGCGTCGCGCAGCAGCGCGATCGCGCGGATGAGGTCGTCGAACCCCTTGCAGGTGCGCAGCGTGCCGACGCTCAGCACGTGTCCCAGCTGCCGCGTCGCGCCGTTCGGCCGGAAGCGGGCCAGGTCGACGCCGTGGTAGACGGTCCGGATCCGCTCCGCGTGCGCGGGCGCGATCTCCGCGAGGTAGCCCCGATTGTACCGCGTGCAGGTGATCACGAAGCGCGCGGCGGCGAGCTTCTCGGGAAGCATCGCGTGGTGGACGAAGATGTCCGTCGCGTGCCCGGAGAAGCTGAAGGGAAGACCCGTCAAGCGCGAGATCACGAGCGCGGCGGTCGCCGGGTAGGTCGCCCAGTTCGCGTGGATGTGGCGGACGCTGCGCTTCACCATGTCCTCGGCGAAGTAGAGGCTCTGCGGCAGGACCGCGATCGACTTCGCGAGCGCGTTCGGCATCGAGCGGTGACCGGCGACGATCTTCGCGGTGACCCCGAGCGCCGCGCCCGGGTGCCGGCCGAGGGCGCGAAGTGCGGCTCCCGTACGGGCGCCGGGCGATCCGGGGTACACGGTCCGCTCCAGGAGAACGCGAGCGTCCTCGTGCACGCGCCAGCCCTTCGGTGGCGAGAGCAGGGAGTAGATCGTGAAGTCGAGTCCGCTGTCGTGGAGGCCGCGGAGCTCGCGTAGAAAGTAGGCGTCGACCTGCCGCGGGAACTGATTGACGATGAACGCGAGCATGGCTCAGGCGGCCGCGGCTCGCTGCGTGCGGGCGGCGAGCGTTCGATAGAGCCGCTCGGTCTGGTCGACCATCGGCGCGATCGCGAAGAGCGTCTCGACGCGCTTCTGACCGGCACGACCGAACCGGTCGCGCAGGTCGGCGGACTCGGCGAGACGCGTGATCGCGTTCGCGAGCGCCGCCGGATCGCGAGGAGGAACGACCAGCCCGGTCTCGTCCTGCTGGATCACCTCGGCGTTCCCGCCGACGTCCGTCGCAGCGACGGCTCGCCCGGCCGCCATCGACTCGATCACGGTGTTCGAGAGGCCCTCCTTCACCGAGGAGAGCACGGAGAAGTCGACGCTCTGCAGCCATTCGGCGGAGTCGGTGCGGAAGCCGGTGAAGTGGACCCGATCGGCGATGCCGAGCTCGCGACACAACCGGCGGAGGTTCTCCTCCTCGCGCCCGCCGCCCACGACGACGAGGTGCAGGAGAGGGACGCGGTCGCGGATCAGGGCCATCGCCTGCAGCAGCGTGCCGTGGTCCTTCGCGGGCTCGATGCGCGCGACGACACCGGCGACGACGGCGTTCTTCGGGATGCCGAGCTCGTCGCGGCGAACGCGCGGATCGCACGGCGCGCGGAAGCGGTCGAAGTTCACGCCGTTGTAGATCGTCACGACCTTCTCGGGAGCGAGCCCGCCGCGCTCCAGCAGGTAGCGCCGCACGGCTTCGGAGTTCGCGATGATGCAGTCGGTGGAGCGCGCGAGCCAGCGCCCGAGGACGCGCTTGTAGGTCTCCTCCCAGATGTCGACGTTGCGCTCGGAGGCGAGCACGATCGGAATGCCCGCGAGCCGCGCCGCGAGGCGCGCCCAGGTGTTCGCGGTCCAGAGGTACGTCTGGACGATGTCGTAACGTTCGCGACGCATCCGGCCGGCGAGCCGCAGGACGAGCCCGGGATCGGCCTTGAGCCGCTTCGGCTCCTGATGGACCGGGACGCCGAGGGAGGCGATCTCCGCCGCCTTCCGCCCGTAGCGGAAGCAGCACACGTGCGGCTCGAACTGCTCGCGATCGATGTGGCGGACGAGCTCGAGGATCTGCTGCTCGGTTCCGCCGATGTCGAGCTCGTCGATGACGAAGAGGACGCGCAGCGGTGGTCCCAACGGCGAGCTCCGTGCGGGCCGGGGCGTCCCGGGGCGCGGGCGCCACTGAAGGATCTGGGCCCCCCCGCTCCGGTTCGGCGAGGTTTCGTTGTCGTTCATGAATACTACGCTCGAGGCGCGCCGGCCCGACTCTTCTGGCGGCCGGTCCCCGAGAAGGGTTTAGCCGGGCGCGCCCCGCTGTTCGGAGCTGCGGCCGGTCTGCCGCGCCAAGGTCGCGACGCCGGCTTCGAGATCGAGAGCCGGAGCCCAGCCGAGGTCCTCGCGAGCGGCGCGGGTGTCGTAGCGGAGGCTCTCCGTCGCGCGCCGGAGCTTGTAGCGGGTGAGCGGCAGGCTCCGCCGAGCCAGGCGGCTCGCGACCTCGCAGCCGAGTGCGACCGGATAGAAGAAGGCGGAGGAGAGATAGGTCGGGCGCATCGCGGACGCGCCGGACGAAGCGAGCTGGGCGAAGTAGTCGTCCTGCGTGACGGCGCCGTCGATCACGTTGTAGGCGGCGCCTCGACGGCCGCGCTCGCCGGCGAGGGCGATCGCTTCGCACGCGTTGTCGACGTGCGTCAGCGGCAGGAGAGCCTTCCGGGAGCCGACCACGATGCGGCGACCACGTCCGCGCGGCACGGGGAAGGAGAGGCGGCCGAGGAAGGGCTTCGCCTCCGCTCCGTAGAGGATCCCGGGGCGGATGACGATCACGTCGAGCTTCGAGCTCTCCGCGAAGCGACGGACGCGCTCGTCGGCGCGCGCCTTCGACCACGCGTAGGCGCCGCGCTGCTCGATCGCGGGATCGAGCGGCGTGTCCTCTCGGATCTCCGCAGCGGCTGCATCGGATCCGTAGATACCCGCGGAGCTGACGTACACCAGCCGGCGCACGCCCGAAGCCTCCGCGGCTTCGAGCAGGTTCTCGGTGCAGGTGACGTTGTCGCGCTCGAACTCCGCGCGCGAGCCGCCGGTGCTGACGCGCGCGGCGACGTGGTAGATCGTGTCGATCCCGTGCGTCGCGCGGGCGAGCGCCTTCGGATCGTCGAGGCCGCCCCAGACGACCTCGGAGATCTCCTTGGGAATGCGCTTGAGATCGGTGCCGACGCGCACGAGCGCGCGCAGCGATCGACCACGCGCCGCGAGGCGCGCCGCGAGGTGACGTCCGAGATAGCCGGTCGCTCCGGTCAGGAGGTCCATGGTTCCTCTCGTGCATGGCCGTTGCCCTTGCCGGCGTCGGTGGCCGCTCCGGGCGAGAAATGCTTCTCGATGATGCGCAGCAGGCGGACGTTCTCGCGGCCCGCGGCGCCGTCGACCGGCGAGGGATCGCCGCGATCGAGGCTCCGATAGAACTCGCGGATGTTCTGTCCGATGCCGGGATAGAGCTTCATCCGGCGGAGTGCCACGCCGATCACGTTCTCGGCGGTGGCCTGCACGAGCTGCGCCGCCGGCTCGAGGTTCGCGGTGAGCTTGCCGACCAGCTTCGGCAGCTTCCGCACGCGCTCGAGGAGGATCGTCATCGTGTTGAGATTGATTCGAGCGGTCGCCTTCGTGCCGAAGAGGTTCAGATGATTCAGGTAGGGCTGCGCGCCCATCGAGAAGACGACGTAGCCGTAGGTCTGGTCCCCCTCGAGCAGGATGCGGATCTCGCGCAGGAGGCCGTCCGCACCGAGCGGCTTCCCGGCGATCTGAACGCCGTGGACGTCGCCGAGGAACTCGGTCGCGAGGTAGAGCGGGTGCGGACCGAGGTTGTAGAGGGGCGCGAACGGATCGGCGACGCTCCAGTGCTTGCCGTCGCCCGGCGCAGCTCCCCCTTCGACCGGGTTGACGCCCTGATGCGCCTCGACGGACACGATGTCGCCGAGGACGCCCTTGTCGACGAGAGCGCGGGCTTTGCGGATCACCGGGTCGAAGAGCCGGTTGTGATCGATGCACAGCCGGCGGCCGTAGCGCTCGGCGGCCTCGATCATGCGATCGCAGTCGGACACGCGAAGGGCCATCGGCTTCTCGACCATGACGTTCGCGCCGCGCTCCATCGCTGCGATCGCGAGATCGGCGTGCGTGTGCGGCGGCGTCAGGACGTGGACGATGTTAGGCTCCTCGCGCCGCATCATCTCGTCGATGTCGTCGTACGCGTTCGGGATGTTTCGCGGTCGCGCGAACTCCTCCGCGCGGTCGCGATCGGCGTCGCACACGGCGACGACGCGCGCATTCGGTACTCCGCGTGCGTAGCCGTGGTGCACGACCGCGATGCGTCCTGCGCCGATCAGCGCGACGCGATGCGAGCGGTCGGTCATCGATTCCTCTCCCGGGTCGGCGCGCTCATCCGAGAGTCGGGAGGTAGCGCCAGAATTCGTTGTTGAGAGCGCAGCACTTCGCACACTTCGGGAAGAGCCGGCGCTTCTTCAGAGCCTTCCGGAACGTCACGTAGGAGTCGTTGTTCCAGATCTCCCGCACGCTCTGCTGTCGGACGTTCCCGAAGGCCACGTCGATCGAGCAGGAGTAGACGTCGCCGTACGGGCTGATGCGGAACGTCTTCCAGGGGTAGAAGCACTTCTCGACGAAGGCGTACTCGTCGTCGAGGAAGCGGCGCTCCATCTGGTCGGGCGTCGTCAGGGGCGGGCCGAAGCCGATCGGGATGCCGTACTCCTCGCTCTTCTTCTTCGCCTTCTCGGCCTCCTCGAAGAGCGTGTCGCCGTTCACCTGCCGGAGGTACATCGGCAGGTCCTGGTCCTCTTCCTTCTTGTGCACGGGAAGCGGGATCATCTGCTCGGTCTCTCGGTCGTGCTCGGGCGTCGTGTAGAACATGTAGTCGAAGTCGACGGTGTCGACGCCGGTGTCCTTCAGCCAGTCGAGCACCTCGCTGTAGCGGTGCTGGTTCAGCGCGGAGATCGTCACCGTGATGCCGATCTTCGGGCGCCGGACGCCGAGCTCCTGCTTGGCCGCCTGGATGTTGCGGATGCCCTCGAGGAGACGGCGGAAGCTGCCCTTGCCACGACGGATCTCGTCGTGCAGATCGTCCGGTCCGTCGATCGAGATCGACAGGGCGTGCGGTTTCAACGAGACCAGGCGTCGCGCCTCGTCCGGCCGCAGGAACCAGCCGTTCGTGTTCACGCAGAGATGGATCGGCGTCTTCGTGATGTGCTCGACGATCTCGAAGACGTCCTTCCGGAGGAACACCTCGCCGCCCGTGATGGTCATGTCCTCCACGCCCATCGCCGCGATGTCGTCGACGACGCGCTTGATCTCTTCGGTGCTGAGCTCCGCCCGCTGACGCTCCTTGATGTAATCGGGGTGCGTCTTGTCGTGCATCATCCGGGGGATGTCGAGCGGGCACATCTGGCACGACAGGTTGCAGCGGAGCGTCAGCTCCATCGTGACGGACTGCGGCGTCCACGCCTTCCCGCGCGCGACGGTGTACGGGACCCAGTACTTGTAGGATTTGAGGTTGCTCTTCGTGAGCCCTCGGTCCCGCAGCCAACCCTTCATGTCGTCGAGTACGGTGTTTTCGTCGTTGGTCATTGCTGACTCCAGTCAGTCCGTCCTGGGAGATGGCGTACGCGGATCACAGGAAGCGGCGGCCCTGCTGGCGCAGGCGCAGTCCGTCCTCGCGAGTCGGAAAGGAAAAGTAGGTCGCCTGGCTGCGGTCGTTCGGCTGGGTCGTGATCGCCCCCTGCTCGAGGCGGTCGATCGCGTCGACGATCAGCCGGGCGCCCGTCGCCTTGGTCTTTCGAATGATCGTGTCCTGGGTATCGTCCGGCTCGATCGGGACCCGCTCCTGTAGGAGGATCGGTCCGTCGTCGAGCTCTTCGTTCATGAAGTGGACGGTCGCACCCGTTTCCTTCTCGCCGTTGGCGAGCACCCAGAAGCTCGGGAGACGGCCGCGGTACCGCGGCAGCAGAGCTCCGTGGACGTTGATGCAGCCGAGGCGGGGAAGGGCGAGGATCTCGCTCTTGAACTTCTGGCTCGCGTTGATCGAGATCACGAGGTCGAGGGAGAGCTTGCGCAGCGTGTCGAGGTACTCGCGTCCGTTCACGCTCTTCGTCTCGTAGAACGGGACCTCGTACTGCTGCGCGACACCGCGAACCGAGTAGTGGCCCGGGAGGAGGACGCGCGACGACGCCACGGCGAGCGCGCGGCGCGTCGCGTAGCGAAAGGACTGGCGCAGGAACTGGCCCGGGCCGTACAGCGCGAGATGGTCACGCAGGGTCGACGTCCACGTCTGCTTCGGCATCAGCTCCGGGAGGATCGTGATTCCAGCGATGTTCGCGCGACGATGGCGCAGCACCGTGTGGAGGAACTGCGGCAGATACAGGCAGTCCTCCTGCGTGATGATGAAGGCACGTAGTCCCATGCGCGGCCTAGACCCCGGCCGCCATCTTGGTGGCTGGACGAGACGAAGACAAGACGAAAACCCGGCTCACGAGTGGAGCCATCCCCGTTGTGCGAGGACGTCGCGCATGGGGGCGAAACGGAAGTCCGAGAGGAGGCGGCGGAGCTTCGACTCCATCGAATCGAGCCGGATGTAATGGGTCGAAATACCACGTTTGCCGCGGCTCTTGAGGCGCGGCTGCTGCGTATCGATCTCCCACGGATGGAGATAGACCAGCGCCGGCTCGCCCTCGCGATTCACACGGCGCATGCCCCAGCGCATGTACTGGTACGGCAGGAGGCGAAGGTAGGCGCCGCCGCCCAGAGGCAGGTTCCGGCTCCCGAAGCGCGTCGTCGTCATCGGGAACTCGACGAGCTTCCGGCGACCGGCCTGGTGGATGACGAACGGGAAACGAAGCGCGCCGGGAATGCCGTAGAGGGAGTCCTGGACCGGGAAGATGCTCGAATCGTACTCGAGGCCGGCCTCGAGCATCACGTCGAGCGCCCACATCGACTTCGTGGTCACCGAGAAGGACGGGGCGCGATAGCCGTACGCCTGACGTCCGAGGATCTTGTGCAGGATCTCCTGCGAGCGCTCGAGGTCGCGGCGATAGAGGTCGCGACCCTGCTCGTACAGAAGCCGATGCGAGTAGCCGTGCGTCGCGATCTCGTGTCCCTCGGCCGCGATCTCCTCGACGAGAGCGGGATGCCGCTCCGCGTTCCACGTCAAGATGAAGAACGTTCCCTTCACCTTGAACTCGCCGAGGATGCCGAGGATGCGGCGCGTGTTCGCGACGACGCGGCTTTCGTAGCGGTCCCACTCGTCGAGGCGGACCTGATCCTCGAAGTCGGAGACCTGATACCAGTCCTCGACATCGACGGAGAACGCGTTCATCACGGGTTGGCTCTGCGCGGTCATTCGCGAGCTCCCTTCGAGGTCGCCGCGACGGCGCCCGTCTCGAACGGGCGCTCTGCGGTCTGCCAGCGACCGAGCTCGGAACCCGTCAACACCTTCCACCACCCCATCCCCGCGGCGAGATTCGCGATGCCGAAGTACACCGCCGGCGAGAGCCGCCGCTTGAGGCTGCCTTCCGGAAGCAGGAACGCCATGGGTATAGCCGCATACACGAGAAGCTGGCCGGCGAACACGAGCCGATAGAACAGGCCGCCCGCGAGCGCCGCCCCCGCGAAGATCATCAGGAACCAGACGGGCGTGAGATACCGGAGGCCCTTTCGCGAGAGAAGCTCCCAGCCGAGCAGCCACGCGCGCTCGCGGACGATGTCCGGCCAGACCGCGGCGATGCCGCGGATCCCGCGCCCGATGATGCGGGAGCGTCGGCGAAGCTCGTCGCCCAGGTTGCGCGAGCCCGCCTCGATCGAGAGCGCGCCCGGCTCGTAGAGGCAGTCGTGGCCCGCGGCGCCGACCCAGATCGGCTGCACCATGTCGTTGCAGACGTCGTTCGGAATCGGGCGGCAGAGGCCGGTGCGGATCCCGAAGATCGAGCCATTCGCGCCGAGGAGCCGGCCGAGCCCGCTCTCGAGCCGCTTCTGGAGCTGATCGAGCTCCCAGTAGCGGTTGTAGCCTTCCGCGATCGGGTTCTCGTTGAAGTTCCGGTAGACGAGCTCTCCGCAGACGCTTCCGACTTTCGGATCGGCGAAGGGCTGGACGAGCTTCCGGAGAGCGTCCTGCTGGTACATCCCGTTCGCGTCCGTGAAGACGATCACGTCTCCGCGCGCGCGCGGCAGCGTGTCGTTGAGGCAGAGGTTCTTGCCCCGGTTCACGGGGTAGTCGTGCAGCACGACGCCGCGATCGGCGTAGCTCTGCGCGATCTCGTTCGTGCGATCGGTCGAGCCGTCCGAGGCGACGATCACCTCGAGGCGGTCCCGCGGATAGTCGAGCTCGACGGCGTTCTCGAGCTTCCGGTCGAGGACCTCCTCCTCGTTGTAGGCGGAGATCACGAGGCTGACGCGCGGTAGCTCGGCTTCGCTCGCGTAGGAGGCGGCGGTCCGACGTCCGCGCACGAGCGCGATGCCCGCGAGCAGCAGCGGGTAGCCGACGTACTGGTAGGCGAGAGTGAGGGTGCCCACCCAGAAGAGAATGGCGGCGAACGTTTCCATCAGATTCTCGATCCGTCGACGATCGGGTTCACGACCGGCCCGCTTCTCCCGGGCTCTGTCCTCCTCGTCCACGTTCGACGGAGGAGCTGCTCGGCTTGAGGCCCGCGCGTGCGAGCTCGCGGCGGTAGAGCTTGTCGAGCGCCTGCAGCATGGCCTCGAGGCTGAAATCGCGCCGCGCGCGGATCGAGCCGCCGCGGCGCAGCCTCTCGGCGAGGATCTCTTCGGTGAGAACCCGCTCGATGGCCTTCGCCAGGGCAGCGGCGTCGCGCGTCGGAACGACGAGGCCGGATTCGCCGTGCTCGACGATCTCGGCGCTGCCGCCCGCGGAGGTCGTCACCACCGGGCAGCTCGCGGCCATCGCTTCGAGCAGAGCGTTCGGCATGCCCTCGATGACGGAGGAGAGGACGTAGCAATCGAACGCGCGCATCCGGGTCGCGACGTCGTCGCGCTGGCCGAGGAATCGCACCGTGCTCTCGAGGCCGAGCTTCTTCGAAAGCGATTCGAGCTCGCTTCGTAGCGATCCGTCGCCGACGATGTCGACGCGTAGGTTGGGGATTCTCTCCCGCACGAGGGCGAAGGCCTCGAGGGCGAACTCGTAGCCCTTCTTCCAGCCGAGACGGCCGACCATCCCGACGAGAGGGCCGTTGCCGCGTGGATCCGGCTCCGCCTCCGGCGCGGGGCGGGGAGCGTACGCGCTCGGAAGCGGTACGCCGTTCGGGATGAGCTCGATCTTGCTCGGCGAGCAGCGCTCGTGCTCGAGCACGATGTTGCGCACGGCGATGGCGTTCACGGTGACGCGATCGGCGAAGCGATTCGAGAGCCACGCGGCGACGCGGTGATCGAGGCGCGCGTAGCGATCGAGGCTCCGCTTGCTCACCAGCGTGACCGGCCGGCGCGAGAGTCGTCCGACCATCGCGGCGAGGAAGTTCCCCTCGAAGAGGTACCCTTGGACGATCGGGACGTTCCGCGACTGGAGATCGCGCGCGACGCGGCGCACGGCGCTCGCCGTCGCGAGGCTCATCATGGTCGAGCGGATTCCGAAGCTTCGCACGGGCACGCCGAGCTTCTCGAAGTCGGCCGCGAGCTCACCGGGATCTGCCGCGGCGGTCCACATCTCGAAGGAGTAGCGCTCCGGATCGAGACCCTGGACCACCTGGAGAAGGTGTCGCTGGGCGCCGCCCACGTGCAGGTGGTCGATGACGTAGGCGATCCGCGTCATTCCGAGCGTCCGGCGGGAATCGAGGGAGCGAGCACGCGCTCCCTCACGCGCCGATCTTGCCGCGCTCGATGTCCAGCGTGAACTCGGGCAGCGCGCCGTGTCGGCTGTAGATCCCGATGCGCTTCAGCGCGAAGGCATCGTCGCCGGCTTGCACGCTCCCGGTGAGAGACGTCGTGGCGGAATCGAAGTGCGCGTCGCGGACCATGCTCTTGACGGCCTCGGTCAGGTGCGCGCTGCCGCGGCCGTTCGGGTAGGAGAAGTGCCGAACCGGCTCGTTGATCTGCTCCGCGAGCGCGTCGCGCGAGCCTTCAATCTCGCGGCGCGCTTCGTCCGGGGTCGCGTTGGGCAGGTTCGGATGACTGAGCGTGTGGGCGCCGAAGATCATGCCGGCGCGGTGCATCTCCCGAACGTGGTCCCAGGACATCATGATCCTGGAGAGCGGAGAGAGATCGTCGATGCCACCGGCCACGCGCACGGCCTCGAGAAGCTCGAGACGCGTCGCGGTGGGGACGTTCTTCATCGTGACGATCAGCTTCGTGAAGGCCTCGCGGCGCTCTTCGGGCGTCCGCAGCGGAAGCCGGAACGCCATCGGCTCGCGCGTCTCGAGAACGGGAACCGTCGTCGTGAAGATCACGAAGCGAAGAAGCCCAGTCCACAAGACCGCGAGGTTATCGATGCAGTTCGTCGTGACGTAGAACGTCGCGTTCAGGCCGTGCCGCGCGAGGATGGGAAAGGCGCGCGTGTAGTTGTCGAGGTACCCGTCGTCGAACGTCAAGGCGACCGCCTTGGCCGGCAACGGCTCGCCCTCGATCAGCCTCGTCACCATCTCGTCGAGAGAGATCACGCGGTAGTGGCGCTTCAGATACGCGCACTGGCGATCGAAGTGCTCCGGCGCCACCGCGAGCCCCGGATCGAGGCAGAGATGAGTGCCGTCGGCCGCGGTGCTCACGGAGTGATAGCGGAGAATCGCCGCGCGTCCGGCGAGAACCGTACGCGCGAGAGAAGAGATCCCGCCGTGATGGATCGCGAGCTTGGCCAGATTGCGGATTACGCTTCGGATGGTCGTGTCTCCTGCGCTGCGGCTACGGCGAGCGTCCGAAATATGCCGCCGCACGTGGGCGACTAGCTCGTGCGGATGTCGGAGATCAGGCCGAGGACGGGCAGCTCGAGCTCGCGCTCGATGTCGGAGCCGAAGTGGTAGGTCTGGTAGAGGTACTCGAGACCGAACGCTCCGGCGATTCCCAGTGCTGCGCCGGCGATCAAGGCGACCAGGATGGTCAGGAGGGTGTTCTCCCCGCTGGGAGTGGGGGGTGGGTAGGCGCGGTCTACGACGCGGACCGTATCGAGCTTGTTGGCGCTCATCTCCATCGAGAGCGAAGCCTCGTGGGCGTCCTCGATGGCCGCGTTCAAGGCGGCCTGGAGCTGCGTCACGTTCGTCTCGAGCGAGCGCAGCGGAGAGCCGTGCTTGTCGATCTCCTGGATGCGCTCGCGATACGTCGTGACCGTTGCTTCGAGCGAAGCCTTCTTGGCGAGAAGCGCCTCGCGGTTCGCGCGAGCGCGGTGCAGCTCTTCCTCGAGATTCTGCCGGACCGGGTTCCGCTCGAAGCGCTCCGTTCCGATGATTCGCTGCGGCTGCTCCGCGACCTGCGAGCGCAGCTCCGCGATCTGACGCATCTTGTCGCGGACGCGTCGATCTTCCTCGGTATATTTCTGCCGCAGGTCCGACAGCTCGACGGTGAGGATCCCGATGCGCTCTTCGAGGGCGCGCGCGACCGGGTTATTGACCATGTTGACGTCGCTCGCGACGCGCTCGGGCTCGTTCGCGAGGGTGCGTTCGAGCTCGCCGATGAGCTCGTCGGTCTGCGCGATGAGCGCGACCGTTTCCTTCATCGCCAGCTCGCTCGCCATCATCTGGCGGACGGTCTCGTCGAGCTGCTGATCGAGATCGACGATTCCGGTGCGGCTTTGGTAGTCGTCGAGCTCCGATTCCGCGGCGCCGAGCTGTGATTCGAGCTCCGACTTCCTCTTGTCGAAGAAGGTCGCGACCTCGGGTGACTCGTAGAGGCTCGGGTGATACTCGAGGTAGGTGTCGACGAGCGTGTTCACGACCGCCGCGGCGAGGTTCTTGTCGCTGTGGAGGAACGCGACCTCGATCATCGGCGATTTCGGGAACGCGTTGACCTGTAGACCCAGGCGGATCGCGGCCGCGGTCACGCGGGCGCGATCCTCGGGATCCGTCGGCGCGTCCTCGACGATGTCGACCTGGAGACGGCGCGCGGCGGCGAGCAGGAACGAGCGGTTCTGAAGGTTCTCGATCTCTGCGAAGATGACCTGCGCTTCCGGGATCTGCGTGGTCTTGCGAGTCTCCTGCGGCGAGAGGTGCAGGTAGCTGCGGCTCCCGATCACGAGCAGCTTGGCGCGCGCGAGATACTTGGGCGCGCGCACCAGCGTGAAGACGATGATCGGGATCGAGATCGCCAGAAAGGCGATGCCCACGAACCGCTTCCGCTTGAAGAGGATGTGGAGGAATTCGCGAACGGATTCGTTCATCGGTGGTCCTCGGGCGCGGGAACCACGGCGACCTCGATGAGCTCCTGCGGGTTCGTGAGTCGAGCGAGCAGCTCGGGGATGTAGTTCTGTGTGCGATTCAGCACCGCGCCGAGAACGTGCGCGCCGACGCGCTCGAGCTCACGTAGCGAGATCGCGGAAGCGCCGATCGGCGTGCTCTCGGCCTGGACGACGAGGATGACCCCGTCGGCGCGCGGCGCGAGATACGAGCTGTCGGCGTACATCTCCATCGGTGCGCCGTCGATCAGGATGCAATCGAACTCCTTGCGCAGCGAGCTGACCATGTCGTCGAGGGCGCGGCCCTCGAACATGTAAGGAACGCGGGTTGGGCCCTGACCCGTCGGCATGAAGTAGAGATTCGGAATCTCGGTCGGATGGTAGTGCTCGGGCGTCGCCGCGCCGTCGGCGAGGGCTTCGCAAAGTCCCCCGGACGCTTCGCCGCCGAAGATGCGGCTCAGTCCGGGCGTGCGGAAGTTCGCATCGATCAGGATGCAGCGGCCGCCCTGGGACATCGTCGAGCCGAGAAGGGCCGTGGTCGTCGTCGCTCCCTCGCCGTGGCGCGAAGAGACGAGCAGCATCAGCTGCAACGAGCGCGGCGCCTTCGTCGCCATGATGTTCTTGCGCAGCTGCTGGAACTCTTCGATCGTGGTCGGCGGAACGTCGAACGTGAAGGAGCGGTAGCCGTTGCCGTTCCCGTTGCCATTCCCGTTGCCATTCCCGTTGCCATTCCCGTTGCCGTTCCCGTTGCCGTTCCGGTACCCGTTGCCATTCCCGTTGCGGTGACCGTTCCCGTTGCCGTTCCGGTAGTGGCCGTTGCCGTTCCCATTCCCGTTGCGGAAGTGGTAGCCGTTGCCATTGCCATTCCCGTTTCCGTTCGGGCGGCGACGGAAGCGGAACCAGCGACGCTCCGCAGGCGTCGGAAGATTTGCGGAATGGCTCGTCTCGTCGGCGGCGTGATCCGTCGAGATCTCCGGCTCGAGAGCCTTCTTCTCGTCGGCTGCCGGTTCTGCGGGCGTCGCCTGTACGACGATCGGCTCGTCGGCCGCCGTCGTCTCGGGCTTGGCGCTCGCCGCCGAAGCGGACTCCGAGCGAGCTTCGCGAGCCGCCTTGGCCTTACGCTCGGCCTCGGCGCGTTTCAGTGCTTCGTAGGTCTTTCCCACGTTTCAAACTTCCCGGCTGCTAAAAGGCGATCGAGTTGAGGTCGAATCCAGGCCGCGGCACGGTCGGCAGCAACCCTCGAATCCACTGGTCCACCCAGACATCCGCTTTGCCGATCCACGTCCTGGGAACGAAGACCACGTCGTCCGGAGCCATGACGATCTCTTCCATCGACTCTCCGTCAACGACGGATTCCAAGTCAAGCCTTTGTGCTTGGATCTCGTTGCCGATTCGACTGATGTAAAGAACCTCGTCCGACTCCGCCGAATCCGTGAATCCGCCGCGCTCGATCACGGCCTGGAGCGGGGTCAGACCATCCCGGTACGTGACGAAACCCGGGCGGAGGACATCGCCTCCTACATAGACCTTGTGCTCCGCGAGCTGGGCGATCACGACGCTGACCACCGGATCTCGGAGGGTCCGGGTCGCCATCTGGACGATCTTCTCCTCCAGCTCGCCTCCCGTCAGGCCGCCCGCCTGCACGTCGCCGACCACCTGGAGGTTGATGAGGCCGTCCGGACGGACCGGGACACGCTCGTTTTCCTCGGGGTGATACGGAAACTTCACGTCGATGATGTCTCCCGGAGTGAGACGATAGCTGTACTCGTCGATCTCGGGAGTCTCGCCGGCGCCTCCGGTCGCGGCCGTGAACGACGATTCGGAGGACGAGAGCATCATGGCCTCCGCTTGCTGCTGCTGGCGCATGCTCGACCCGCATCCGGTCACGGCCGCGATTGCGAAGGCGCCCATCAGGAGGGTGCCGAAGCGTACGAAGGCCGCTCTCGTGCTCTGCTCAGAACCTGCTTGACGACTCGATTCGCTCGACATCTCTCAACCCAATCCGCGCGGATGAAGTGTTGGCATATGGCGCCGTCCGGCGCTGCTTCGTTCTTCGACCTGGCCTGAGGGGCGGTTGGAGAGCCGGTGGATGCGAGGAGAAGCGCAGGCCGGGGCGCCCCGCTTGCGCGGATTCGACCCGGACGGCGCACCTCTCCTTCGAGGTGGTCCGTCCCATCGCGTAAGGTCGGTGAGCAAAAGGGGCGCCATCTCGCCGCAGCGCGGCACGGCACGGGCCCTGTGATTCCCTGCGGTTTTCGACCGGGAGAAGCGGCGCCAAAGGGGCCCGCGAGCCGCAATGCTGCAGACTCCTGTCGGAATCGTGCAAAAGCACGAGAGCTTGGCGGAGCCGCTAATCATGGCGTTGGATCTCGCAGGATCGGACCGAGCCGCTCGGCAATCTCGACCGCCTCGCCACGGTCGCCGATCCCCCGCACCGAGACCCGATAGAGGTTGGTGCGGCCTTCTCCTTCTACCCGCTCGAGTGACACCGGCTTGTCCAGGCGGTCCTCCAGCGAGGACTGCACGGCAAGCGCGTTGGACAGGGTCGGAGTGGTGACGGCGAGCACCGCGAAGCCGTCGGTCTGGCTCAGCACGCGCGATTCTGGGCCTGGATCGGGGAACACGAGTCCCGAGCCGGCGATGATCAGGTCGATGTCGCGGATCTGGGGGTTGGCGGAGCGCAGCATGTCGAGCGTCGTCAGGTTGGAGGACCCGTAGCGGCGAGCGGCGAGCTCGTGCAGGGTATCTCCGCGGACGACGGGGATCTGCTTCCGCGGCGCGCCGTTCGTCGCGGTCGTCGCACCGCGGCGTCCCGCCTGGAGCGGGATCGGGAGCTCGGTCCGGGCGAGGCTCGCGACCTCGATGTGCCGCTCCGGCTGCGCCTCGGCCGCCGGCTCGACTTCCTCGGGCTCCGCCGTCACGGGCTCGCGTGCGGGCTCGGGATGCGCGGGCGGGGCCGGGGCGGGCGCGCGTACGACCCGGCGCTGCTCGGAAGCCGGCTCGGGCGGAGCGGCTGGAGCTGCAGACTGCGTTGCCGGCTCGGAAGCAGCGCCCGCTTTGGGAGCGACTGCTCGATCGCCAGGCGCCGGCTCGGGTGGCCCGGCCTCGCTCGTCGGCGGGATCGCCGGCGCCTTGCGAGCCGGCGGAGCAGGGGCCGTCGCGGGAGGCGCTGCTCCGTGGTCCGACCTATTCTGGCCGGACGCATCCGGCGGCGACGCGGCGGCCGGAGCGCTCTCCGGGTGGGACTCGACGGAGGGGTCGATCGGCGGATCCATCCGTGGATCGACGGAGGCGTCCTTCGAAGGCCCCTCGTCGCTCGCGCGAGGCGCCAGGCCGACCGAGCCATCTCCGGGAGTCATGGCCGCAGGCACGCCGACCCGTCCGAGCCACGCTCCTGCGAGAAGCAGGACCAGACCCGCGAGAACTGCGGCGACCATCCAGGGCAGCGAGGACCGCCGCGCCGGGTCCGCCCGTGCCGGAGCGATCGGCGGCTTCGTTCGGATCGGCGCCTCCGCCGCGTTTGCCCGCGCCATGCTCGCGGGCGCCGCGGCGCTCGCGGTGGGCTGCGGGCTCGGTGTGACTGGAGGCTCCGCGGGAGGGGGTTCCGGTGCGAGCGTCGCACCGGCCGCGTCGGTCGGCTGGTCGGCGGCCTTGCGCGGACCGGCGAGACCGATGTCGAGATTCTCGAGGTCGCGGATCACCTCCTCGATCACGCCGCGATCGAGGATGCGCCGCCCGAGCGCGTAGCCGACGAGCAGAGCGTTGTCGCAAGCCGTGTTGACGAGCCGCGGGATTCCGTTCGTGAAGCGCCAGATCGGATCGAACGCGTCCGGCGCGAAGATGTCTTGAGAACCCCCGGCAACGGCGAGACGCGCGCGGATGAAGCTCTCGAGCTCCTCGCGCTTCAGCGGCTCGAGGCGGCAGCGCACGGCGATCCGCTGCTTCAGCTGCCGCAAGCCGGGATCGTTGAGCTTGTCGGCGAGCTCGGGCTGTCCCGAGAGCACGATCTGGAGGATCTTCTCCTGCGACGTCTCGAGGTTCGACAGGAGACGCAACGACTCGAGGACATCCGGCTCGAGGTCCTGCGCTTCGTCGATCAAGAGAATCGTGTTCCGACCTTCCGCGAACGCGGCGAGGAGGAACTCGTTCAGACGCTGCAGCATCGCGAGCTTGCGCCCGGTAGGCGCGGTGATGCCGAGCTCGCTCAGCGTGTACTCGAGGATCTCTTCGAAGGTCGCGTTCGGGTTGAAGAGGAAGACCGAGATGATCTCGTCGCCCAGGTCCTCGAGCAGCTTTCGGAGAAGCGTGGTCTTTCCTGTGCCGGCTTCGCCGAGCATCGCGATGAAGCCCTTCCGCTCGCGGATTCCATACGCGAGGCTCGCCAGCGTCTCGCGATACTCGTCGTTCCAGTACAGGAAGCGCGGGTCGGGCGTCTGGCTGAAGGGCTTCTCGGACAGGCCGTAGAACTCGAGGTACATGCTTCGTTCCGACGATCGATAACATCGGCAAGCCGGGCCACGTGCTGAAGCGGCGCGGCCCGCGCCGCGCAGGCCGGGGACGGCTTGCTTTCGATCCTCTGGTCGCCTCTCTCGCCGTCCGCCGACGGCTTGCCTCAGGACGTTCGCGATTCGCCCCCGCGTTGCGCGGGCGCAAGTCCTCTCCGCGGCCCTGATGATACCAGAATTCCGAATGCCAGTGCCACGACCAACCATCCGAAGAGGTCTCCGACCGACTGGTAGATGGTGCCCATCTCGAGCGGACGAACGACCGCGACGGTGCTCTCTTCCCGCCAGGGCGGAAGCTCCAGCACCACGCGACCGACGGGATCGACGACCGAGGTCTTGCCGGTGTTCGTAGCGCGGACGAAGTAGCGCCGGTTCTCGATCGCCCGCCATAGCGCGAGCGATTCGTGGAGCTGCAGCGCCGCGCTGTCGCCGAACCACGCGTCGTTTGCGAGCGTCGCGAGCACGGTGGCGCCGCCCCGTACCGCATTCCGCACGTGTCCCGCGAGGAGGTCGTCGTAGCAGACGAGCGGAGCGACCCGAAGCGCCGGCGTGACGGTCAGCACTTCCGGACCGTCCCCGGGAGTGAAGTCCCCCGTGTTGGGGCTGATCGACTTGATCGACGGGAACCACGTCGCGAACGGCAGGAACTCGCCGAACGGCATCAGCACGAGCTTGTCGTAGCGACCGCGCACTTCGCCCTGGATGTCGCGCAGAAAGGCACTGTTGAACCACTCCGTTCGCTCGCCGTCGCGCCGGTACGAGATCGCGCCGAACAGGAGGGGCGCCCGCGCGTTCGGGAACGGGTCGAACTCCTCGAAGTGCGTCGCCGTCTGCGGAATGCCCCAGCCTACGACGGTCTCCGGCCAGACGATCAGGTCCGGGGTCGGCGCGAGGTCGAGCGAGAGCCCTCGGTAGCGCTCGACGTTCGCCTCGAAGAGATCACCTTGACGCTTCTCGACGAGCGACAGGTTGCCCTGCACGATGCCGATGCTCGTCTCCGGCGTGCGCGCCAGGACTGCATCGATCGTCGCGACGCGCCAGTACCCGTAGACGACGAGCACGAGCGCCGCGGCGAGCGGCGCGATCAGAAGACGCGGGTGACGCAGCGCACGGGTGAGCGCACTCGCGAACCAAGCGATCACGAAGGAGAGACCGTACGGCCCCGTGACGTCGCCGATCTGCACGAGCCACGTGAGCTCGCGTTGCGAGTGCCCGATGCGCCACGGAAAGAGGTTCGGGAAGAAGAACTCGCTCGCGACCCACAGAGAGGGCGCGAGGAGCACCGAAGCGTTCGGCCCGGCCCAGCGGAGGAGCGCGCCGACGATCGCGAACGGAATGCCGGTGTAGAGGACGAGCGAGCCGTAGAAGAAGAGGGCGACCGGCATCGGAAAGCCGCCGAACCGCGTGATCGTTTCGACCAGCCACGCGCAAGCCGGCCCATTCGCGGCGACGCCCATCAGGAGTCCGTCGACGAACGCGCTACGCGGTCGCGGTGCGTGCGGCGTGAGCGCGAACAGGGGCACGAGGCCGACCCACGCGAGCGGCCATGCGCGCGGGTCGAGGAACGCGACTGCGATGGCGATGCCCCCGAGGACCATCCAGAGGCGCCGGATCAACGTGGTCCGAAGGCCTCCGGCGCGAGAGTGGACGGGAGCTTCGCGCACGGCCGCGTTAGGCAGTAGCGTCTGCCCGTGACAGAGTAAAACGGTGGCGGCTCGCGGCGAATTCGACGATCGCGACGAGCTCTTGCCGATTCGTACGCGGGACGCGCTGGTCGATCTCCTGCTCGAGAGCCTCGCCTGCGAGGGCGCCGAAGTGCACCTCGAAGCGGCGCTCCGCTTCGTTCGGGGCGACGAGCGGGAGTCGATCTCGCCGCGTGCGCGCGAGGCGCTCGTCGCAGCGGATCTCCTCGATGGGGCGCAGGCGCGCTTCGCCTGGCACGCGACGGCGCGGCAGCATCTCGAGGCGTACTGCACGGTCGTCGCGGGCGTGCCGCGCGGCGCGGAGCTTCGTGTGCGCCTCGAGCAGGCGCGCTCTCTCTTCGCGGCCGGGCTCTACTTCGAGGTCCACGAGGTCCTCGAGCCCGCATGGATGGAGGCGGACGGAGAGCCGCGCGTCCTTCTGCAGGGGCTGATCCAGGCGGCGGCGGGCTGGTATCACTGGACTCGCGGGAATCGTGGCGGCGCGCGCTCGCTTCTTTCGGCGGCCGCGGAGAAGCTCGCGCGAGCGCCGGCATCGTGGAGCGGCTTCCCGGTTGCGCGCGTGCGCCATGCGGTGGAGGGATGGCGTACCTGGCTCGCGGCCGAAGCCGACGACGACATGCCGCCGCTGCCGCTTCGCGGGGACGGCGACGAAAGCGCGAGTTGAGACCGGACCGCCTCGATCAGGAAACCGTCCAGACGTCGCCGCGCTTCAGCAGGCCGTCGAGGTTCCCGCCGCGCTTCTCTCTCGCGCGCCGCATCTGCTGCTGGACGCCCTCTTCGTACACGGGCCGGTCGACGTCGTAGATCACGCCAATCGGCGTCGGGAACTCCGGCGGCGTCATGTGGCCGAGGAGGTACGCGAGCACGGGGTTCTTGCTGTCGTGGACCAGGATCTCGCTCTCGTTCGTCGAGTCGAGCTGCACGACCTCCGGGCGCATGCCGTTCATGCGGATGCCCTTGTCGCGCTCCTTGCCGAAGATCATCGGCTTGCCCTCTTCGAGAACGAGCTGGTGCTCCGCTTTGATGTCGCGGTCGGTCACGTCGTTGAACGCGCCGTCGTTGAAGATGTTGCAGTTCTGGAGGATCTCGACGAACGAGGCGCCGCGATGCGCGTGCGCGCGCCGTACCACGTCCTGGAGATGTCGCGCTTCGACGTCGATCGTCCTCGCGAGGAACGTCGCCTCCGCACCGAGCGCCAGCACGAGCGGCTTGAAGGGGTTGTCGACGGAGCCGTCGGGCGTGGACTTGGTGACCTTCCCGGGCTCCGAGGTCGGCGAGTACTGCCCCTTGGTCAAGCCGTAGATCCGGTTGTTGAACAGCAGGATGTTCACGTCCAGGTTGCGGCGCAGGATGTGGATGAGATGGTTGCCGCCGATCGAGAGCGCGTCCCCGTCTCCCGTGACGATCCACACCGAGAGCTCCGGCCGCGTCAGCTTGAGACCCGTCGCGATCGCGGGTGCGCGACCGTGCAGCGTGTGGAAGCCGTAGGTGTTGACGTAGTAGGGGAACCGGCTCGAGCAGCCGATGCCCGAGACGAACACGTAGTTCTCGCGTGGAATCCCGAGATCGGGCAGCACGCGTTGGACCTGCGCCAGGATCGCGTAGTCGCCGCAACCCGGGCACCAGCGGACCTCCTGGTCCGATTCGAAGTCCTTCTTCGTGAGCTTCCCGGGCTCCTTCAGGTTCGCGATCGACATCGGTCAGGCTTCCTCTTCCACGAGCTTCTTCACGCGCGTGACGATCTCCTCCACCTTGAACGGCCGTCCCTGGATCTTGTTGAAGCCGATCGCGTCGATCAGGTACTCGGCGCGGAGCACGCGCGAGAGGTGCCCCATGTTCATCTCGGGGACGAGGACGTGCTCGAACCGCCTCAGCACGTCGCCGAGATCGGGCGGGAGGGGATTCAGATGCCGCAGGTGCACCTGCGAGACGGAGAGGCCGTCGCGATGGAGGGAGCGCACCGCCGCCGTGATCGATCCGTAGGTGCTGCCCCAGCCGACGACGAGGACCTTCCCCGACTCGGCTCCGATGATCTTCGTCGGCGGGATCTCGCGCGCGATGCCGGCGATCTTCTTCGCGCGCAGGCGGACCATCTGCTCGTGGTTTGCCGGCGCGTAGCTGATGTTGCCCGTCAAGTATTCGGATTCGAGACCGCCGATGCGGTGCTCGAGGCCCGGCGTGCCGGGGACGACCCAAGGGCGCGAGAGCGTCTCCGCGTCGCGCAGATAGGGGTAGTACCCGCTCGGGTCGGTCCGGAACTCGACGCGGAAATCGGGGAGGTCGTCGATCTTCGGGAGGAGCCACGGCTCGGCGCCGTTCGCGAGGTAGCCGTCGGAGAGCAGGTAGACCGGCGTCATGTACTTGATTGCGATCCGTGCGGCCTCGATCGCCGTGCCGAAGCAATCGGCCGGGCTGCACGCCGCGAGCACCACCGCCGGCGCTTCGCCGTGCCGTCCGTAGAGAGCCGCGAGGAGGTCCGCCTGCTCCGTTTTCGTCGGGAGGCCCGTCGACGGCCCGCCGCGCTGGATGTCGCAGATGATCAGCGGCAGCTCCGTCTTGACGGCGAGCCCGATCGTCTCCGACTTGAGATCGATGCCCGGTCCACTCGTCGTCGTGACGGCGAGCGCGCCACCGAACGCCGCGCCGAGGGCCGCGCCGACGCCCGCGATCTCGTCCTCCGCCTGGAACGTGACGACGTCGTGCTCCTTGTGTCCGGAGAGATCGTGCAGGATGTCGCTCGCGGGCGTGATCGGATAGGAGCCGAGAAAGAGCGGCAGTCCGGCGCGCTCCGCCGCCGCGATCAGGCCGATGCAGAGCGCCGAGTTCCCGGTGACGTTCCGGTAGGTCCCCGGTGCAATCGTCGCCGGCGGCACCTCGTACTGCATCGTGAAGAGATCGGAGGTCTCTCCGAAGAACAGTCCCGCCTTGAACGCCCTGGTGTTCGCGTCGAGGAGCGCCGCGTTCTTGCCGAAGCGCTCCGCGAGGAACGCGAGAATCGGCTCGATCGGACGATGGTAGAGCCACGCCATCAAGCCGAGCGTGAAGAAGTTCTTGCAGCGGAGAACCTGCTTGTTGGACAGGCCGGAGTCCTTCAGCGCGAGCGTCGTCAGGCGCGTGATGTCGACCGCGAAGACGCGGTAGCGGTCGAGCGAGCCGTCCGTCAGCGGGTTCGCCGCGTAGCCGGCCTTCTTCAGGTTCTGCTCGTTGAAGGCTTCCTGATCGAGAATCAGCATCCCGCCGGTCGGCAGGTCCTCGAGGTTCGACTTGAGGGCGGCCGGGTTCATCGCGACCAGCACGTCGGGATGGTCGCCCGGCGTGAAGATCTCGCTGCGGGAGAAGTTCAGCTGAAAGCCGCTGACGCCGGCGAGCGTGCCCGCGGGCGCGCGGATCTCCGCGGGGAAATCGGGCAGAGTCCCGATGTCGTTCCCTGCGAGCGCGGAGGCGGCCGTGAACTGGGTCCCGGTGAGCTGCATGCCGTCACCGGAGTCTCCGACGAAGCGGATGACGACGGTCTCGACTTCCTGTCGCTCCTTCGTGAACGTGGTCTGTCCGTCGCTCATCCTGCTCTCGCCTCCGTATTCATCGATACCGGGGGGTCCGAGCGCTTTCAACGGACCCGCCGGCGAGGGCGTCGCGCCCCGTGCAAAAGGCTCCCGCTCGGCTTGCGAGCGGGCTTCGGTTGCGGTCACCTGTGCGTCGCGTCGGGAGGAGGGCATCGATTTGAAACGAGGGCAGCGCACACAGAACGTCCGCGTCGCCGGCTTCCGGTTCGGAGCCGCCACCTGTGGGATCAAGGCGAGCGGCCGACCGGACTGCGCGGTGCTCGTGGCGGACGAGCCGGCAGCAGCCGCGGCGGTGTTCACGCGGAACCGGTTCGCCGCAGCTCCGGTGATCGTCGGCCGGGAGCACGTCCGCTCGGGTCGACTGCAGGCGCTCGTCGTCAACAGCGGCAATGCCAACGCGTGCACGGGGGCACGTGGCGTCGAGGACGCTCGGCACACCTGTGCGGCGGCTGCCGACGCTCTCGGCATCGCGCCGCGTCTCGTTGCCCCGCTCTCGACGGGAGTGATCGGCGTACCGCTTCCGATGGAGCGCTTGCGGGCCGGGCTCGTCGAGGCCCTGTCGAAAGCGCGCCCGAACGGGCTCGCCAGCTTCGCGCGCGCCATTCGCACGACGGACGCGTACTCGAAGATCGCGTCCGAGACCGTGCTGCTCGGTGGAAAGCGGGTCGTCGTCGCGGGAGTCGCGAAGGGCGCGGGCATGATCGCACCCGACATGGCGACGCTCCTCGTGTTCCTTCTGACGGATGCGGTATTGACGCCGACGCAGACGAGGCTCGTCGCGCAATCGGTCGCGGCAACCTCGTTCAACACGCTGAGCGTCGACGGCGACACGTCGACGAACGACAGCCTCTTCGTCCTCGCGAGCGGCCGCGCGGGGAATGGCCCGGTCGCGCGCGCGGCGCTCGGGTCTTTCCTGCAGGCCGCGTGCCGGGTCGGCGACCGGCTCGCACGGCTCGTCGCCGCGGACGGGGAGGGTGCGACGAAGACGGTCACGATCGACGTGAGCGGCGCGGGCTCTGTCGCAGCGGCGCGCCTCGTGGCCGTGACGGTCGCGCGTTCGCTCCTCGTCAAGACGGCGTTGCACGGTGCGGATCCCAACTGGGGCCGGATCGCGTGCGCGGTCGGATACAGCGGCGCCGCCTTCGACCCCGCGCAGGTGACGATCGCGATCGGCGGCGTGCCGGTGTTCCGGCGCGGAGGAGGCGTCTCCGGTGCCGCGCCGCGCGCGCGCGCCGCGATGCGGCGCGAGGAGTTCGATATCCGCATCACGCTCGGCCGTGGTACCGGGACGGCGCGGATGATCACGTCGGACCTGTCGCCCGCGTATGTTCGCTTCAACTCCGCGTACTCGACCTGAGCGAGCAGATCGCGGCCTCGAGGCCGTCGAGGTCGGGGCAGCAGAGGCAGCGCGTCGCGCCGAGCGTGCGCGCGACCTCGCGGACCCGCGGAGTCTCCTCCTCGACGAGGAGGAGAGCGGGGGTCGAGACGCCCTCGGCACGCAGAGCGGCCAGCATCGTCGCGCCGCAGCAGTCCGGCAGGTGCATGTCGGTGATGATGGCCTCGAAGGTGCATCGGCGGGCGGCGTCGAGAGCCTGCTCGGCGGACTCGACGGGAAGCGCCCCGCGGCCGCTCCGCCGGAGCATCCGCGCGATCAGCCGGCGCTGGTTCGAGCTCCCGGTCGCGACCAGGACCTGCGGACACGAGGTCATTCAAAAAATCATACCGCAGGTTCCGTGCCAGGGGGAACCGCAGAGAAGGTCAAGCCGCACGGAAATCGTCGGCGGGGGACCGGCACGGACGTGGCGATTCGCTGCAGCGGATCGTCGCAGGCCTGTCGCAAGTCACCCGAGCTGGTACTTCTCGATCTTCCGGTAGAGCCGCTGGCGGTCGATCCGGAGAAGGCGCGCGGCCTCGTTCTTGTTGCCGCCAGACTGCTCGAGCGCCGCGGCGATCAGGTCTCGCTCCGCGTCCTCCAGAGGGAGCACCCGCGCAGGCCGGCTCGGGCTCGCCGCCCCCGGAGGCCGCGGGGCGGCGCCGCTCAGGGCGGGCTCGACGTCGTCGAGGTCGATTTGCTCCGCGTCGGAGAGCGCGAAGGCACGCTCGATCACGTTCTGGAGCTCGCGCGCATTGCCGGGCCACGGATGGAGGGCGAGGCGCTCCCGAGCCGCTGGCGTGACTTGCTTCGGCGAGACGCCATACGAGGTCGCGAACTCCCTCACGAAGTGGTCGATCAGCGGGTCGATGTCCTCGGGCCGCTCCGCGAGCGGCGGGAGATGCAGGTTGACCACGTTCAGCCGGTAGAAGAGGTCCTCGCGAAAGCGGCCTTCCTCCACCTCGGCTCGGAGGTCCCTGTTGGTAGCGGCGATCAGCCGGACGTCGACCTTTCGCGGCCTCGTCGCGCCGACGGGCAACACCTCGCGCTCCTGCACGGCACGGAGGAACTTGACCTGCAGGCCGAGCGGGATCTCCGAGACCTCGTCGAGAAAGAGGGTGCCACCGTGCGCCGCCTGGAAGAGTCCCTCCTGGTCCTGCACGGCGCCCGTGAACGAGCCGCGCCGGTGCCCGAAGAGCTGGCTGTCGAGCAGAGATTCCGACACCGCGCCGCAGTTGACGGCGATGAACGGACCGGAAGCCCACGGCGAGCGCGCGTGCAGCGTGCGCGCGACGAGCTCCTTCCCCGTGCCGCTCGCTCCGGTGATCAGCACGGTGCTCTTGTTGCGGCTGACCGCTTCGATCAGCCGGTAGATTTCGCGCATCCCGGGACTCTCGCCGACGAGCGCGCCGTAGCGCTGCTGATGACGGGAGACCTCGCGGCGCAGGTTTGCCACCTCCGTGCGAAGCGCGCGCATCTCGAGCTGGTGATCGATCACGAGCTTCAGCTCGTCGGGATTGCAGGGCTTGATCAGGTAGTCGGCGGCGCCGTGCTTCATTGCTTCGACGGCCGACTGGATCGTGCCGTACCCCGTCAGCACGACCGTCGCGGGCCGCGCCGGAAGCTCCTCGACCTCCCGCAAGAGAGCCATGCCATCCATCACCGGCATGTTCAGGTCGGTGATGAGCAGGTCGACCGGCTCGGCGCGCACCTTCTCGAGGGCGCGCGCTCCGTTCTCCGCGGTCAGGACTTCGTGGCCCTGGCGTCCGAGGATGCGGGAGATCGTGACGAGCTGGTTCGGCTCGTCGTCGACGACGAGGATCCGGGCCGACAACTCAAGCTCCCTCGCGTCCTGCGGAGGGGGGCTCGTGCGGCGAAGCCTCGAGCTCCGCCGGGAGAGCGATCGAGAAGGTCGAGCCGTGTCCCTGATGGCTCGTCACCTCGATCGTTCCGCCTGCGTTCGTGATCACCGAGTGAACGACCGAGAGGCCGAGCCCGGTGCCTTCGCCGGGGCTCTTCGTCGTGTAGAACGGATCGAAGATGCGACCGAGGCGCTCGGGCGGAATCCCGACGCCCGTGTCGCTGACGGAGAGCCCGACGCGGTCGCCGTCGAGCGGCTCGGTTCGAACGCGCAGCTCGCCGCCTTCGGGCATCGCCTGCACGGCGTTGGTGATCAGGTTCAGCAGCACCTGGCGCATGCCGTTCTCGCTCGCCCGGCACGGCATGACCGAGTGGAGCTCGGCGCGCGCACGGACGCCGCTGTTCTGCAGGTACTTGTTCATCAGCTTCAGCGTCCGGCCGATCAGGACGTTCAGGTCGACGGCCTGCACCTCGGTCTGGCTGTCGCGTGAGAACTCGAGCAGATTGTTGATGATCTCCTGCACGCGCGCCATCTCGACGCGGGCGATGTGCAGATCCTCGCGGACCTCGGGCGTCGGCTCGGGCAGGAGCTCGGCGAGGTCGTACAGCGCGTTCATGATGATGCCGAGCGGGTTGCGGATCTCGTGTGCGATGCCGGCCGCGAGCTGGCCGATCGCCGCCATCTTCTCCGACTGGATCAGCTGGAACTCGAGCCGCCGCCGCTCCGAGAGATCGACGTACATCGCCTGCACGATCCGGTTGTCGCCGTAGGTGATCAGCGTCGTCCGGAGGTCGACCGGAAGCGGGTCCTTGCTGGCGCGCTCGAGATGCAGATTCTCCTTTCCGGCGCTGCCGCGCGTGACCGTCTCTCGGAAGAGAGTCCGCACCGCGTCGCGCTCGCCCTCGGGATGGAGCTCCCACAGTGCGCTGCCGACGGGACTTCGCATTGCGGACGCGAGCTGGCGCTCGGCGACGAGGTTCGAGCCGTTGATCACGCCGTCCTCGGGATCGACCATGAAGAGGATCGCCGGCGCGGAGTCGAGCGAGCGGCGGTAGCGCTCGTGCTGGTCGGCGAGCTCCTGCTCGCGCGCCTCGACGAAGAAGTCCGTGATATGGAGGACGCGCTCCCAAAGCGCCTGGTCGAGGAGCGCGAGCAGCTCCGGCAGGTCCGGGCTGTCCCGTTTGTCGCGGCGGAGGAGGTCGCCGAGGATGTGGCGGATCTTCAGCTGGCTCGTCAGGAAGCGCGACGGCGGATGCCGGGCGATGAAGCCGCCGCGCGCGTGCTCGCGGAGCGCCTCGTAGGTCTCCACGTCGTCCGGGTTCCGCACGTGCGCGAGCCAGCGCACGACGGCCTCGCGCATGTCCTGTGCGAGGAAGCAGAGGTCTTCCTCGCTGATCCGGAAGGCGCGTCCGACGGTCTCGGCCCAGATCCGCGCCGTCTCGTCACGGTGCTCCTCCATGAACGCGGCGAGCTTCTGGCGGAGGGGCGTCTCGCTCGCCGGAAAAGCGAGAAACCCGCAGCTCCGGAGGTACTCCTGGACACGACCGAGGTGCTCCTGCAGGGTCGGTAGAGCCGGACGCTCGGCAGCCGGCTCGCGTCCGGAAGGCCCATCCGCCATGGGGGAAGGATAGTGGTTTGTCGCGGCCCCGCAAAAGCCGTAGACCTTCCCCATGCGTCGCGAGGTCTTCCGGCCGGCGTGACGGCGCCCGCGGACGAGCGGACGCAGAAGCCCGATCCCGACGCGGGTCTCATGGCCCGGGTTCGCGAGGGGGATCGCGAAGCGTTCCGCGAGCTCTACGAGAAGCACGGCGCTGCGGTGTCCCGCTACGTCGTCCACTTCACGGCGAATCCGGCCCGCGCCGAGGAGATCACCCAGGACGTGTTCCTGCAGGTCTACCGCGCGCGCGAGCGCTGGGAGCCGCGGGCCCGGTTCACGACCTGGCTCTATACGATCGCGCACAACCTGTGTCTGAACGAGCTCCGCCGCTTCGAGTACCGGGGCCGGATCCGCGCTCTCGAGGGCTCGGAGGACGACGAGGGACCCCCCGCGATCGACCCGCCGGACGAGCGCGCCCTGGAGGGCGCCGCCGTCGTGTCCGGACGAGAGATCGAGGGCCGGCTTCGCGAGCTGCTCGAAGGCTTGCCCGAGAAGCAGCGGACCGCGCTCCTCCTCAGCCGCTTCGAGGGGCTCCGCTACGAGGAGGTCGGGGAAGTGCTGGGCTGCTCGGAGCAGGCCGTCAAGAGCTTGATTTTTCGAGCAACCCAGCGCTTGAAGGAGGGTTTGAAGGGATGGATCGAGGACGAGTGATGGGCTGCGAGGAAGTACGTCCCGACCTGGTCGCGATGCTCGACGGCGAGCTCGATCCCGCCCGGTTGGAGCGGGGAAGAGCGCACGTGCGCACGTGCGCCGCCTGCGTGAGCGAGCTGGCCGGGTACGAGAAGGTGCGGGGAGCGCTGGCGTCCCTGACCGCTGCGGGCGTCCCCTCGGCGGGCTTCGATGCGCTCTGGGCCCGGGCCGCGGAGAGCGGCGAGACCTCTCGGACTTCGGGGGCCCGTCGCGCTTCGAGCCGAGCCGGCGGCCGCCACACGGAGGGCCGCTCGCGGTGGCGCCGCTGGACGGTGCCGGCCGGAGCCGTCGCGGCCGCAGCCGTCGCAGCCATCGGATGGACTCTCTACTCGGGACCCGCCCCGATCTCCGCGCCGAAGAGTGTCGCACCGGATCGGACGGTTGCCGCTCCAGCAGCTCCCGCCGCGCCCGTCGCGCCGAACGTCGTCGCCCGTGCGCCGCGCGAGGACTCGCGGGTCACAACCGCCCGAAAGGCGCCGAGAGAACCGAAGCGCGCTCCCGCGAACGACATCGCCTCGAGCGAAGCCGCGCGCGAGCCGGCCCGGGTGGCCGCGCGCGCCACCGAGCCTCGCGTCGCCGCGCCCGCCGTCGAATCCGGCGTCGCTTCGCTCGAGCCGCAGGAGGGCGCCGTCAAGCAAGCGAAGGTGCCCCGCGAGCTCCGCGAGCGCCCCGAGTTCTTCATGGATCTCGCGGTCGTGATGCGGCTCGAGCGACTGCGCGAGCTCGATCAGGTTCTCCCGGCGAAGCACCAGGGGAAGGGCGCCGAAGGCTCGGGTCAGAGCTGATGGCCGAGCGGCGGCTCGGCGCGATCGTCGCGACGATCGCGTGCGCGCTCACGATGCTGATGCCGGCGGCTCATGCGGGCGATCGGATGCAGCTCGCGCAGGGATGGGACCAGCTCACTCCCGGACAGCGACAGCGCGCCCAGGAGAATTACGACCGTTGGAAGAAGATGCCCCAGTCCCGCCAGCAGCAGCTCGAGCGCAGCTACCAGCAATGGCAGGGCATGCGCCCGTCCGAGAAGGAGCGCATGCGCCGGAACTACGACGCCTACCGCCAGATGAGCCCGGACCAGCGACGGCAGCTCCTCCCTCCCCAGGGGGGCAAGGGGAACAAGTGATCCGCGAGCCCGCCTGGTAGCATGGCGGGCATGTCCGAAGGCGCGTTCGAGCTCGAGGCCCCCTTCGAGCCGCGCGGCGATCAGCCCGCGGCGATCGAGGAGATCAGCGCCGGCCTGCTCGCCGGCGAGAAGCACCAGACTCTCCTCGGGGTGACCGGCTCCGGGAAGACGCTGACGATGGCGAACATCATCGCCCGCGTGAACCGCCCGACGCTTGTGATGGCGCCGAACAAGACGCTCGCGGCACAGCTCTACGCGGAGTTCCAGACCTTCTTCCCGAAGAATCGCGTCCGCTACTTCGTCAGCTACTACGACTACTACCAGCCGGAAGCGTACGTCCCCTCGACGGACACGTTCATCGAGAAGGACTCGTCGATCAACGACGAGATCGACAAGATGCGCCACTCGGCGACGAAGGCGCTGCTCGAGCGTCGGGACGTGGTGATCGTCGCGAGCGTCTCGTGCATCTACGGCCTCGGCTCGCCCGAGAAGTACTTCGAGATGCTCGTGTTCCTCGAGCGCGGGGTAAACGTCGACCGTGACGCGGTGCTGCGGAAGCTGGTCGAGATCCAGTACGCGCGCAACGACGTCGACTTCCACCGCGGGACGTTCCGCGTACGCGGCGACGTCGTCGAGATCTTCCCGGCCTACGAGGACGCCTCCGCGCTCCGGATCGAGTTCTTCAGCGACACGATCGAGTCGATCACCGAGTTCGACCCCTTGCGTGGCCGCGCGCTACGCACCCTCGGCCGCGTCGCGATCTATCCGGCGAGCCACTACGTGACGACGCGAGATCGCCTCGACGATGCCGTCGCGGCGATTCGCCGAGAGCTCGAAGAGCGCCTGGCCGAGCTCCGCGTCGCCGGCAAGCTGCTCGAGGCGCAGCGCCTCGAGCAGCGGACCTACTTCGACCTCGAGATGCTCGCCGAGATGGGCTTTTGCCACGGGATCGAGAACTACTCCCGACATCTCGACGGCCGCTCGGCCGGCCAGCCGCCGTCGACGCTCCTCGACTACTTCCCCGACGACTTCCTCCTCTTCGTCGACGAGAGCCACGTGACGATTCCGCAAATCGGCGGGATGTACCGCGGCGACCGCGCGCGGAAGGAGACGCTCGTCGAGTTCGGCTTCCGTCTGCCGTCCGCGCTCGACAACCGGCCGCTCAACTTCGCGGAGTTCGAGTCTCGCGTGCACCAGACGCTCTACGTCTCGGCGACCCCAGGCGACTACGAGCTCCAGAAGAGCGGCGGCGTCGTGACGGAGCAGGTGATCCGTCCGACGGGACTGATGGACCCGGAGGTCGAGGTGCGGCCGGCGCGTGCCCAGGTCGACGATCTTCTCGAGGAGATCCGGAAGCGCGTCGATCGCCGCGAGCGGACGCTCGTCACGACGCTGACGAAGAAGATGGCGGAGGACCTGACCGACTACCTCCAGGACGTCGGCGTCAAGGTGCGCTACATTCACTCCGACGTCGACACGATCGAGCGCGTCGAGATCATCCGCGCTCTCCGACGCGGCGACTTCGACGTCCTGGTGGGAATCAATCTTCTGCGCGAGGGGCTCGACATCCCGGAGGTGTCGCTCGTCGGCGTGCTGGACGCCGACAAGGAGGGCTACCTGCGCTCGGCGCGCTCGTTGATCCAGACGATCGGGCGTGCGGCGCGGAACGTGAACGGAAGAGTTCTCCTCTACGCGGACGGGATCACCGATTCGATGCGCCGCGCGATGGACGAGACGGAGCGCCGCCGGGACATCCAGCGGCGCTACAACGAGGAGCACGGGATCACCCCGGAGTCGGTGCAGAAGGCGATCGGGGGATCCCTCGTCGACGTCTACGAGGCCGACGATACGGCGGTGTCTCTCGCGGATCTCGATGGCTCCGAGGTGGAGGTTGCGAAGGACGACCTTCCCCGGGTGATCGGGGAGCTGCGGCGCGAGATGCGCGAGGCTGCCGAGCAGCTCGAGTTCGAGCGCGCGGCGGACATCCGCGATCGGATCCTTGCCTTGACGGGGGCCGGTGGGCCCACGGGCGAGGCCGACGCCGAGACGAGACGTCCGGCCGGAGCGCGGCAGGGGCGGTCGCGCCCGGCGCCGAAGCGGGTGGGGCGGGGGGCTCGGAGCGGGCGGTGAAAGAGCCGTCGGTCGGCGAAGCCGGCGAGCGCGAGCCCGAGGAGGCGGATCTCGAGGTCCGGCTCGAGGCCGTCCCGCCACGGCCGGGCGTTTACCTGCTGAAGGATCGTGCGGGTGCGGTCATCTACGTCGGGAAGGCCAAGAGCCTTCGCTCGCGCGTCCAGAGCTACCTCCGTGGCGGAGACGGTCGTCACCAGATCGAGTTTCTCATCAAGCGCGTGGCGGACGTCGAGTGCCTCGTCACGCGGAACGAGAAGGAAGCGCTGATCCTCGAGAACAACCTGATCAAGCAGTACCGGCCGCGCTACAACGTCCGGTTGAAGGACGACAAGTCCTACGTCAGCGTCAAGATCACGACTCCCGACCCTTGGCCACGCGTCGTGGTGACCCGCCGCATCGTGCAGGACGGTGGGCGCTACTTCGGGCCGTTCCACTCCGCTTCGGCGGTGCGCGAGACGATCGACGTCATCCGGAAGGTCTTCCCGCTGCGCACCTGCAGCGAGACCGTGTTCAAGAACCGCGCGCGACCCTGTCTCGAGTACCAGATCAAGCGCTGTCTCGGACCGTGCGTCTTGGAGGTCGATCGCGACGAGTATGAGCAGCATCTGCGCGCGGTGGCTCTTCTGCTCGAGGGACGCGACTCGCAGCTCGCCGGGCTCCTCCAGGAGCGCATGCGACAGGCGTCCGCGGAGATGCGCTTCGAGGACGCGGCGCGCCTTCGGGATCAGATCCGGGCGATCCAGACGACGGGCGAGCGCCAGCAGGTCGTGGCGCACGCGGGCGTCGACCAGGACGTCTTCGGGCTCTATCGCGAGGGCGGGTTCATCGAGGTCCAGGTGCTGATCGTGCGGGGGGGGCGGCTCACCGCGAACCAGTCATTCGGATTCGCGGACTGGGAGTTCCCGGACGAGGAGGTGCTGAGCGACGTCCTGACGCAGTTCTACCAGGGAAACCGACCGGTCCCGCGCGAGGTTCTGCTCCCCGTTTCCCTGGAGGACGAGGACGTGCGTGCGGAGCTGCTCCGGGAGCGCCGCAGCGGCGCCGTCGACATCCGTACGCCGCGCCGCGGAGCGAAGCGCCGCTTGATCGAGCTCGCGACGGAGAACGCACGTCAAGCATTCCTGGAGCGTCGCGATGCACAGGAGCGGCTCGCGCAAACGGCGGAGGAGCTGCGGCGCCGTCTCCATCTGCGAAACGCGCCGAAGCGGGTCGAGTGCGTCGACATCTCGACGTTCCAGGGCGGCGAGACGGTGGGCTCGATCGTCGCGTTCGACGAAGGGCGGCCCGACACGTCCCGCTACCGTCGCTACCGGATCCGCTCCGTCGAGGGCACGGACGACTTCGCGAGCCTTCGCGAGGTCCTCTCGCGCCGCTTCGCTGCGGAGCGCCGGGGCGAGGGTCTGCCGGATTTGCTCGTGATCGACGGCGGGCGAGGGCAGCTCGCGGTCGCCGTCACGGCGTGCGCCGAGGCGGGCATCGAGGGGCTCGACATGGTCGGGCTCGCGAAGGCGCGCACGCTCCGCGACGCGCGCGCTTCGGAGATCGAGCGTCTCGAGGAGCGCGTCTTCCTGCCGGGACGGACGAACCCGGTCGTGCTGCCGCGAAACTCGAACGCGCTGTTCCTGCTGCAGCAGGTTCGCGACGAGGCGCACCGCTTCGCGGTGACCTACCACAAGAAGCTTCGCGATCGCGCTCGCTTGCGCTCTCCGCTCGACGAAGTCCCCGGGATCGGAGCGAAGCGGCGGCGCGCGCTTTTGCGGCGGTTCGGAAGCGTGACGCGCCTGCGCGGGGCGAGCCTCGAGGAGGTGGCCTCGGTTCCGGGCATCGGATCTGCGCTCGCCGAGGTGATCGCGAAGGCTCTCGCGGATCCCTCGACTTGATCGAGGGAGCATCACCCGCGCGGTTTCGCGCGTGGCCCGCCGCGGCGATCCTGCGAAGGGGGCCGATCGGGGCTCTTCTGCGCCTTGGTGCGCGCCGCGGAAGGCGCGCTTCGCTTCGGCACGCATGGCGAACGTCCCGCAGGGTGCGTCGGAAAGGCGTGCGCGATCGTGAAGCGGCTTTCGCGTCTTCGCCCGCTCCCGTGGCGCTGGCTTGCGCCAGCAGCCGCCGCCGGTGTGATCGCTGGAGCGCTCGCCGTGACCTGGATCGGGGCGACGCTTTCGCTGGTCGCGCTCCCTCTCTTCCTCGCGCCGTCCTTCCGGCTCGCGCACCGTCGTCTCGGTACGCTCGTCGCCGTGGCGGGGATCGCGGCGCTGGCGGGTGGGATGCGAGCCGAGGACCGTGAGCGCGTCCTGTGTGAGCCCGGCCTCCCGGCGGAGCCGGGCCGCTCCGAGATCGAGGGCTGGGTTCGCGAGGTGCGCACCGGCTCCTGGGGTGCGGCCGATACGGACTGGGCGCGTCTCGAGGTCGAGATCGTCGACGCCCTGCCACGAGAGGGTCCGCTTCATGGCGGCGACCGCCTTCGCCTCTCGGTCGGGCGCGCCGCGCGTGCCTGGGAGATCGGCGACGGCCTGCGTGTGAAGGTCGCGCCACGTCTCGCGCGCGGCTTCTGCAATGCGGGCCGCGATTCGTTCGCGCGCTGGCTGCATCGGCGCGGCGTGCGCTGGACCGCGTGGATCGCCGACGACCGCCTCCTCGAGCCGACGGCGGCGCCGCCCGGCGCTCGGAGGGGTCTGGCACGGCTCCGCGGCCGCATCGGAGCGGCGATCGACGGCGGCGCTCCGGCGGGCTCGGCGGCCATCCTGCGCGCTCTCGTGATCGGCGACCGGAGCGATCTCTCGCGGACGGCGAACGAGGCGTTCACGCGAAGCGGCACCGCGCACCTCCTCTCGGTCTCGGGACTTCATCTCGCACTCGTTTGGGGTGCGGGCTTCGCGCTCGCGCGCCGTGTCGTTGCGCGCGCTCCCGGCCTCGCTCGCGCCGCAGGCTGGCTGGCCGTCCCACGTCTCGCGGCTCCCGTCGCCTTCCTACCGGCGGCCGCGTATGCGGCGCTCACCGGCGGCGAGGTCGCGACGCTGCGTTCCCTGGTGATGGCCGCGGCGTTTCTCGGTGGCACGGTGCTCCAGCGACGCGCGCGGCCGCTGATCGGGCTCGTCGCCGCGGGAGGGGTCCTCGCGTGGCTCGATCCCGATTCGCTCGGAGACGCTTCGTTCCAGCTCTCGTTCGCGTCGGTTGGGGCGATCCTTCTCGGCGTCGCGGCGATCGAGCGGAGCGGCTGGAGAGAGTGGTTCGCTCCCGGCCGCTCGAGATCGATTGCGCGGCGCGCCCTCGGCTGGACGCTGTCGAGCATCGCGGTCTCGGTCGTGGCGAGCCTCGCGACGGCGCCACTCACGGCGCATCACTTCGGGCTCGTCTCGCTCGTGTCCGTGCCGGCGAACCTCGTCGTCGGTCCCGTCCTCGGCGCCGGCGCTCTCGGCATCGGCCTGCTCGGTGCGCTCGCGCTCGCGCTCGCGGAGCCGCTCGCGAGCCTGCTCTTCGCGGCAGCGGGTGGTCTCGTGCTTGCGTCTGCGTGGATGGTCGAACGGATCGCGGCGTGGCCGTGGGCGGCGGTGCGCGTCTCTCCTCCACCACTGCCTCTCGCCCTGGCGATCCTCGTCGCGCTCGCAGTGCCGGTCCTTCCTGACCGCCCCGAGAGGCGAGCGGTGCTCGCTTTCGCATTCCTTCTCGCGATGCTCGGCCTCGCTTGGCGACCGCCGCCGTTTCGCGTCTCGTTTCTCGACGTCGGACAGGGGGACGCGGCAATCGTCGAGATCGGCCCCGCGCATCGCGCCTTCGTCGTCGACGCCGGCGGTCTCGGCGGCAGCTTCGACACGGGCGCGGGTGTCGTCGTGCCCGCGTTGCGCGACCGACGAACCAGGCGGCTCGAGGCGATCGTGCTCTCGCACGCGCAGCGCGATCACTACGGCGGGCTCGTGGAGGTGGCGAAGCAGGTCGGTGCCGCCGACCTCTGGTGGAATGGGCGCGGCTCGACGGCGAGTGGCTTTCGAGCGCTCCACGACGCCGTGCGCGAGAGCGGAGCCCGCGCCCGAACGCTGGATGCGGGGACTCCGCTTCGCCTCGACACCGAGTTCGCCGGGATCGAGGTCGTACACCCGCCCGCGTCGAGTGCCGCGCTCTCGATGAACGACGCGTCGCTGGTGCTCGGCGTGCGCTACGGCGCGCTTCGGGTGCTCTTCACGGGTGACGTCGAGAAGGCGGGCGAGCGAGCAATGGTCGCGTCCGGGAAAGACCTCGGAGCGTCCGTCCTGAAGGTTCCGCATCACGGCAGCCGCACGTCGAGCAGCCATGCACTCCTGCGCGCGGTGCGACCCGCGCTCGCGGTCGCCTCTCTCGGGCATCGCAACCGGTTCGGCTTCCCGGCGCGGGAGGTCGTCGAGCGGCATCGCGACCTCGGATCCGAATGGCGCGACACTGGAAGCGCGGGCGAGATCGTCGTCGAATCCGACGGTCAGCTCGCGGAGATCGAGAGCTGTCGCGACGTCGATGCTGCGCGGGCGGCGGATCCTCGCTCAGCGCTGCCTACGAAACTCCACGCGCGCGCGCCTCAATGACGCTGCTCGACCTTTCGCCCGAACGTGACCTCCCCCTTGTCGATGCGAATCGAGAAGCCGCATTCCGGATGGGTGCAAACCCACGCCTTGAAGATCACGGTCGCGCCGTCTTGCCCATAATCCGAAAGCGGGATCAGCAACCCATTGTTGCACTTCTGGCACTTCGGCAACTCCATCGCACCACCTCCCTACTGGGCAAGCCCCGGCAACGGAGGATATAGGACTGGGCCATGTCCCAAATCAAGGACGGCGGGCTTGCAATGAAGGGCCGGGGTGCGGATCGAGCGGGCATCGATGCGAGGATCGGGACGCTTCTGGCGCGCCGCGCACGCCTCCTCGAGGTGCTCGCGCGAGTCGACACGGAGATCGTGGACCTCCGCGCGAAGGCGGCCCGAGCGGCTTCCGCGGACGAAAGCCAGAGCGGCGCGGCTCGATGGTTCCCGCTGCGCGGCGAGCAGATCGGTCATATCGCGTTCGCGCTACCGCCGGGACTGGATCGAGAGGACCTGCACCGCCGCCTCGAAAAGATCGTGCTTGACGAACGACGCGACGGGCGCCGGGTCGACGGCCTCGAGGTCCTCGTCGGGTTTCAGCCGGCGAGCGGCCGGGTCCTCGCGGTGCGCACGCGCCGCACCGGCGACGGCGCCTGGCAGCCTCGCTTCGAGGCGGATGCCGCCGAGTAGCCGCGGCTACGAGCCGTCCGCGGCCGGCTCCGGCTCGATCGACAGGATCTCGATCTCCCACTGACCGCGAGCCAGGTTCCGATCCGGAGCGACATCGATCTCGAGCTCGAGGGTGTCGCCGAGCTCGCGGACCCCGTTGAGGAACCGCCCCCGGAGCGCCTCCGCGAGCTCGAGCGAGACGCGGACTCGCATGGAGCTCGCCGTCCCCGCCGTCGCAGCCCGCCGGCGCGCGTCGCGGATCACCTGGGCAGCGAGCGATTCGATGGAGCGGAGCCGCCCGTCCCCCGAGCACGTCGGGCAGGGCGAGGTGATGAGCTGCCGCAGGTTGTCGCGGGTGCGCTTCCGCGTCATCTGGACGAGGCCGAGCTCCGAGATCCGCAGCACGTTCGTCCGTGCCTTGTCGCGCTTGACGGCCTCCGCGAGGGCCTCGCTGACCTTCTTGCGATTGGCCGGCTTCTCCATGTCGATGAAGTCGATGATGATGATGCCGCCGATGTTGCGCAGGCGAAGCTGGTCGATCGCGATCCGAGCCGCCTCCAGGTTCGTCTTGAGGACCGTCTCCTCGTGCGTGCGCTTCCCGACGAAGCGGCCGGTGTTGACGTCGATCGTCGTGAGCGCCTCGGTCTGATCGAAGACGAGGTAGCCGCCGGACTTGAGCCAGACGCGCCGCTCCAGGGCGCGCTGCACATGGGATTCGAGGCTGAACGCGTCGAAGATCGGTTCCGCGCGGTTGTAGAGCTCCACCCGGGACTTGAGCTTCGGCTGCAGCACCCCGTCGATGAATTCGATGATCCGCTGGTGATCGGAAAGGCGATCGACGACGACCTTCTCGACGTCGCCGGTGAAGAGGTCGCGGATCGAGCGCAGCACGATGTCGAGGTCCTCGTGCAGGAGTGCGGGCGCGGGCGAAGCAGCGTTCTTCTTCAGGATGTTCCGCCAGAGGCGACCGAGGAAACGCATGTCGGCGAGGATCTCGCGCTTGCTGACGCCCTCGCACGCGGTGCGGACGATATAGCCGCCGCTCTTGCCGCGGCCGGCGGCCACGATCTCGCGCAGCCGCTTTCTCTCCTCCTCGTTCTCGATGCGGCGCGAGACGCCGATGTGGTCGGTCGTCGGCGTGTAGACCACGAACCGCCCCGGCAGAGAGATGTGCGAGGTGATGCGCGCACCCTTCGTCCCGATCGGCTCCTTCGAGACCTGGACGAGGATCTCCTGGCCCTTGCTGAGGACCTCTTCGATCGGCGGCGGAGGCGGTGCGTCGGAGGCCTTCGCGTGTGCCTCGGCAGTCGTGTCCGTCTCGGACCCCGCCATCTCGGGAGCGTCGGGATCGGCTTCGGCGTCTGTCGGAGCCATCGGCGCGGTCTCGTCCTCTTCGAGCTCGGCGAGAGCGGCTTCCGCGGCCCCGCGGGGAACGCCCGCTTCCGAAACTTCGCCTTCCTCGACGTAGGCGGCGAGAGACTCGGACCGCGGCGTGTGGCCGTGCTCTTCGTCGGCCGCGCTGCCATCGTCGTCGGGCTCGGTGCCGGTCCGGTCGTCCGGACCCGCCTTCCAGAAGTCCGAGACGTGCATGAACGCAGCCTTCTCGAGCCCGATGTCCACGAACGCCGCCTGCATCCCGGGAAGGACACGCAGGACCTTGCCCTTGAAGACGTGGCCGACGATCGAGTGCTCGCCGCCGCTCTCCAGATGGAGCTCGGCGAGGGCTCCTCCTTCGACCAGGGCGACCCTTGTCTCGATCGCCGAGCTATTGACGATGATCCGCTTCTGCACGTCAGCCTGCGGTAGCCCGCGATGAAGCGTTTACCCGCAGACCGCCCGGGCCTCGAGCGGGCCAGCCGCGACGGGGCGGGGAGCCACCCGCCCGAACGGGGCGGAGCATGACACGGGGCGCTGGCGAGTCCGCGGCACACGCACCTCGCGCGGCTGCCATCGGCGAGGCTTATCCAATGATGGAGGACAGGGCAAGCGAGATCTCGGACGCGGACCTCGCCTTGACTTCGCCAACGACGCGAAGCTACGGTTTTTCTCGAAGGATCGAGACGGAGGGGAGCCGAAAAGCACCGAATGAACGGCGGAGCTGCTGCTCTGGAGGCGCAAGTCGGCGACTCCGCCGGAGAGATGCGGCGCCGGGATACGCCCCTCCTTCACACCAAGACGCTGGTCCTCAACCGGAGCTTCCTTCCGATTCACGTCACTTCGGTGCGACGCGCTTGCGTGCTGTTGTTCCGGGGCGTCGCCCGCGCGGTGAATCCGGCGTACGAGACCTTCGACTTCTCGAACTGGTGCGAGCAGCGCTCCCGCGAAGGCGAGGTGCTCGGCCTGGTCGGCGCGACGATGCCCGTTCCTCGCGTGATCCTGCTCGCGCACTACGACCGCGTCCCGCGCCGGCACGTCCGCTTCACGCGTCACAACGTCTACTCGCGCGACCGCGACACCTGTCAGTACTGCGCACGCCGGTTGCCGCGGAGCGAGCTCAATCTCGACCACGTCGTGCCGCGCTCGCAGGGCGGACCGTCGAGCTGGGAGAACGTCGTCTGCTCCTGCCACTCCTGCAACCGACGAAAGGGCGGGCGCACTCCGGAGCAGAGCGGGCTTCGCTTGCTGCGGGCGCCGTCGCGTCCCGCGTGGACGCCGTTTCTCGCCGATTCCGCAACGCGTGGCCGGTACCGCGAGTGGGGCCCGTTCCTCGGTCTCACCGATCTCTCGTGCTGAAGCGAAGCGCGCCGCCCTCCCGCGCCGCGAGCGCCGAAGGGATCGTCCGAGACGTATTGACTCCCCGCGGGGTTTTCTGGGATAGGCGGGGTGGAGTGAGGCCCCGCGCATTGCGGGCGGGGTGAGCTTCACGGGGAGGTGGAGGGGTGCGCATCCGGCAGATCGAGCTGGTCGGCTTCAAATCGTTTCGAGAGCCGACCAAAGTCACTCTCTTGCCGGGGCTGAACGCGATCGTCGGCCCGAACGGATGCGGGAAGTCGAACATCGCCGACGCGATTCGGTGGGTCCTCGGCGAGCAGAGCGTCAAGCATCTCCGCGCGAAGGAGATGGAGGACGTCATCTTCGGCGGCAACGAGACGAGCGCCGCGCTCGGCATGGCGGAAGTGACGCTCTCGTTCGAGCAGGCGGACGAAGCTTCGCTCGGCGTCGAAGGACCGGAGGACGGTCTCGCGGCGCAGATCGCGCGCTTGTCTGAATTCACCGTCACGCGACGGATCTACCGGTCTGGCGAATCGCAGTACCTGATCAACCAGTCGCCTGCGCGGCTCCGCGACATCACCGATCTGTTCCTCGGCAGCGGCGTCGGCCCGAAGGCCTATGCGATGATCGAGCAGGGTCGCGTCAGCCAGATCGTCCAGGCGAAGCCCGAGGAGCTGCGCCTCTTCATCGAGGAAGCGGCCGGCACCACGCGCTTCCGGAACCGGAAGATCACCTCCGAGCGGAAGCTCGAGCGTACGCGCGAGAACCTCGCGCGCGTGAACGACGTGATGCGCGAGATCGAGCGGCAGCTCGCGGCGCTCCGCCGCCAGGCCAAGCGCGCGGAGGAATATCGCCGTGTCCAAGACGAGCTCGTCTCGACGGAGCTTGCGCTCGCCGCGCATCGGTTCGGTGCTCTCGCGGAGGCGGGCGAGCGGGTCGGGAGGGAGCTCGCGGAGCTGCGGGAGCAGCTCGCCGCTCTCCAGCAGGAGCTGCGAGAGCACGAGGTCGCGCGCGACGAGGCGCAGCGCCAGGAGCGTGCCGCCCAGGAGGAGATCGAGATTGGCCTCCGCTCGGCCGCCGAGAGCGGAGCCGAGGTCGTCCGCGCCGCCGAGCGACGGGCCGCGACCCGCGACGTCGTCGCGGGTCTCGAGGCGCGGATCGGCCGGATCCGCGAGGAAGGCGACGAGATCGAGCGGCGCGACGTGGAGCTCGCCGAAGCCGCTCGAGACGCGGAGGCGATGAAAGCCGAAGCCGGTGATCTCGTCCGGCGCGCCGACGAGGCTCTGGCGCGTGCCGAGGAGGCACTTCGGGGCGCTGCACCCGAGCTCGAGCGGCGCCTCGGCGAGCATGCGGACGCGCTCGCCGCGCTGAATGAGCAGCGCAATCGCGCGGCCGTGGCGGCCGCACGCCGCATCGAGAGCTCCGCGCGCCTCGAGGATCTCCGCAACGATCGCACGCGCATCGCCGACCGCGCCGAGCTGCGCCAGGGGGAGCTCGAGCAGGTCCGGAGCGATCTCGAGGTCGCCCGCGCGACGCAGCAGGGAGCGCGCGAGCTTCACGATCGACTCGAGGACAGCCGGCGGCGCGCCGGTGCGGACCTCCGCGGACGCGAGGAGTCTCTGCGCGGCCTCGAGGACCATCAGTCGGGGTTGCGCGAGGCGATCGTGCACGTCCGTGGACGTCTGGAGGTCCTGCGCGAGCTCGAGCGTGCGTACTCGGGCTACGCGGAGGGCATCGGTACGGTGATGGGTCTCGAGACCCCGCCGCGCGCGCTTCTCGTGGACGTTCTCGAGATCCCAGCGGAGCTGGAGCCCGCCGCGGCCGCCGCTCTCGGAGAGGTTTTGCAGGGCGCGGTCGTCGACGAGCCCGCGCACGGCGCACGCATCGCCGAGCACCTTCGCTCTGCGGGCGAAGGACGCGTCTCGCTCGTGCCGGTCCAGGGCCGCACGCACGATCACTCCGCCCACGGTCTGCCGGAGGGGACGGCTCGCCTCGTCGACCTGATCGTCGCGCGTCCGGGATACGAGCGGCTCCGCGACGCGCTCTTCGGGCACGTGGTCCTCGCCGAGGATCTCGCGAGCGCGGTCGCCGGCTGGCACTCGCACGGAAACGGCTACCTCTGGGTGACGCGGGCTGGCGATTGCGTCGACGCAGCCGGCGTCGTCACGGGCGGACGGGCTCCGGCTGCGGCGAGCCTCCTCGAACGTCGCCGCGCTCTGTCGGATCTCGGAGAGAAGCTCGCCCACGATCGCGACGACCTCGCAAAGGTCGACGAGGAGATCGCGCGCGGCCGCGCGGAATGCACGCAGCTCGCGGCGGATCTCGGTCGACTCGACTCCGAAGCGCACGAGGCGACGGTGGCTCTCGTTGCCGCCGAGCATCGCCGCGATGGGGCGGAGCGCGAGCGCGCGGCGGCGGAAACCCGGCTCGAGGAAGCCCGCGGGGAGCTCGTCTCCGCGGAGGAGGCGATCGCACGCGCGGAGGCGCAGGCCGTCGAGGCGGCGACCGCGGAGAGCGAGGCGGCGGAGGCGATCCGTCACTGGGAGCTCCGGCTCGAGGAGGCGGCTGCGGCGCGCGATCGGCAGCGCGAAGCGACCGAGGCGTGCGCCGTGCAGCGCGACGCCTCGCGGCGCGAGCTCTCGGACGCGCGCGAGAAGATGACCGAGGCGGCCGCGGTCCTGGCGCAACGCGAGCACGAGCGCTCGGTCGTCGCTTCCCGACGTGGGAGCCTGGCTCAGGAAGTGAGCCGGCTCTCGACGGAGCGCGATAGCGCCACGGCCCTCGTCGAGACGCTTGCGGCGGACGTCGAGGCAGCAAGGGCCGAGCTCGCACGCCGCGAGGAGCGCGTCGAGGCCGCTCGCTCTCGCGCGCGGGTCGCCGAGGAAGCTCTCGCGCTCTCCGAGGAGCGTCTCACGCGCGCGCGGCGATCGTACGACGAGAAGCGCGAGAGCGCTTCGTCTCTCGAGAGCCGCAGTGCAGGTCTCGAGGCGCAGATCGCCGCTCTCGCCGGACAGGCACGAGAGCGTCACGGCGTGGCCATCGAGGAGGCGGTGCGCCCGGAGGACTTCGACGAGGCGATCGCGGTCGAGCGCATCAGCGCGTTCAAGGACCGCCTCGCGCAGCTCGGCGATGTCAATCTCGCGGCGATCGCGGACGCGCGCGAGCTCGAGGAACGCTACGAATTCCTCTCCGCGCAGCGGCGCGACCTCGAAGCGTCGATGGAGGACCTCGAGCGAACGATCGGAGAGCTCAGCCGCACCACGCGGGCGCGCTTCAAGGAGACGTTCGAGAAGGCGGACGTCAAGTTCAGGGAGCTCTTCGTCGAGCTCTTCCACGGCGGCCGCGCGACGCTGAAGCTGACGAATCCGAACAACCTTCTCGAGTCGGGCGTCGAGATCGAGGCGCAGCCTCCGGGGAAGCGCGTCGGCAGCCTCGGCGTCCTCTCCGGCGGAGAGCGCGCGCTGACGGCCGTCAGCCTGATCATGGCGCTCTTCTCGCTGCGGACCACGCCGTTCTGCCTTCTCGACGAGGTGGACGCTCCCCTCGACGACGCGAACGTCGCTCGCTTCAATGCGATGCTTCGCCGCATCAGCGAGCGCACGCAGTTCATCATCATCACGCACAAACAGCGCACCATGGAGACGGCCGACGCGCTGTACGGCGTCACGATGGCGGAGGCGGGCGTGTCGCAGATGGTCTCCGTACGGATCGGCGGCGCCCGCGAGGAAGCACTGGCGGCGACCGCCTGACGTCCCGTAGGGACCGCACATGCCGGGGTGGGCGAGTCCGGAGCTTCTTCTCTGGGGGGGGGCGTGGGTCGTCGCGCTGCTGATCGTCGCGATCGGCTCGCTCGTCCGGGGACGCCGGGCGAAGCCTCGCGTGTCGGCACGGCCCGGCGACGCGAAGGCGGTCCCGACTGCGAAGCGGCCCGCGGGCGAGCCGGAGGTCGCCCCGAAGCAACGATTCCGGCTGGGCCTCGCGAAGAGCCGCGAGCTTCTCGCCGGTCGCATCCGCTCGGCGTTCGGCCGCGATCAAAGCGCGGAGGCGATCTTCGAGGAGGTCGAGCAGGGATTGATCGAGAGCGACGTCGGGGTTCGATCGAGCCAGCGCCTGCTCGGGGTCCTGCGGAGCCTGCCCGCGGCGGAGCGAAACGCTCCGGCGGTGCGGAGCGCGCTCCGGCGGGAGCTTCAGGGGCTCCTCGGTGAAGCCTCGGCGGAGCCGGCGAGCCTCGAGGCCAAGCCGTGGGTCTGCCTCGTCGTCGGCGTGAACGGCGTCGGCAAGACGACGACCATCGGAAAGCTCGCCGCCCGGCATCGCGCCGCGGGTCGGAAGGTCCTGATCATCGCCGGGGACACGTTCCGCGCGGCGGCGATCGACCAGCTCGGCGTCTGGGCGGAGCGCACCGGCGCCGACATCGTCCACCAGGCTCCGGGGGCGGATCCCGCAGCGGTCGTCTTCGACGGGATGAGTGCCGCCGCGGCCCGTGGGGTGGACGTCGTCCTGATCGATACGGCCGGTCGGCTGCATACGAAGGTCAACCTGATGGAGGAGCTGAAGAAGGTGCGCCGCGTGGTCGAGCGCGTCGTCCCGGGCGCGCCGCACGAGGTGCTGCTGGTTCTCGACGCGACGACGGGCCAGAACGCGCTCTCGCAGGCACGGACCTTTTCCGACGCGGTGACCGTCACGGGCGTCGTCCTGAGCAAGCTCGACGGCTCCGCGCGTGGGGGGATGGCGGTCGCGATTCGCCACGAGCTCGATCTGCCGGTCCGCTACGTCGGGCTCGGCGAAAGCGCCGCCGATCTCCAGCCGTTCGATCCCGAGTCGTTCCTCGACGGGCTGCTTCCGGCAGACGACTCGCCTTGACACACGGCGCAGGTGGTCCCTAGGCTCCTTCCGGCCCGTTCACCGTACGCCTTCCGGCTTTCGGAGCGGAGGCCTGATTCCCGGTGGACACATCGAAATGACGACCTTGACGAATCATTGTTGGAGAACGACGAGTGAACAACGTGCAAGCCGCACTCGTCGGCTTCGTCGTCGCGGCGCTTTTCGCCGCCATCGCCTACTTCTTGCGGCGGGGCGGGATCGAGAAGCGCGCGAGGGATGCCGACGCGGCAGGCGAGAGGATTCTCGACGAGGCGCGCAAGAAAGCTGAGTCGATTCAGAAGGAAGCGGAGGTCCAGGCGAAGCAGGACCTCCTTCAGGCGCGCTCGCAGGTCGAGACCGAAACGCGCGAGCAGCGTCGCGACCTACAGGAGCTCGAGAAGCGGCTCGGGACCCTCGAGGTCGACCTCGAGCGGCGTGCCGCTCGGGCCGAGAGCCGGGTCAAGGAGCTCGACCGTCGCGACGGCTCGGTGCGCGAGCGCGAGCAGGAGCTCGAGAAAGCCCGGGGGGAGCTGACGAGCCGCCTCGAGGCCGCCCGTGCCGCTCTGGAGCGCACGGCAGGGCTGACCCGCGAGGAAGCGAAGCGGACCCTGGTCGAGGAGATGGCCGCGGAAGCCCGCCTCGAAGCGGGCCGCCGCGTGCGCCAGATCGAGGAAGAGGCGAAGGCCGACGCCGAGAGGCGGGCGAAGAAGGTCGTCGCCGTGGCGATCGAGCGCCTCGCCGGAGAGTGGGTCGCCGAGAGGACGATCTCGATCGTCCACCTCCCGTCGGACGACATGAAGGGTCGGCTGATCGGCCGCGAGGGGCGGAACATCCGCGCCATCGAGTCCGCGACGGGCGTCGACCTGATCATCGACGACACGCCCGAGACGGTCGTGATCTCGTGCCACAACCCCGTCCGCCGCGAGATCGCGAAGATCGCGGTGGAGAAGCTGATCTCGGACGGCCGCATCCATCCGGGCCGAATCGAGGAGGTCGTCCGCAAGTCCGAGAAGGAGGTCGAAGAGACCGTCCGCGAAGCCGGGCAGAAAGCGCTGTTCGAGGTTGGCGTTCACGGCGTCCACCAGGAGATCGTCAAGCTGCTCGGCATGCTCCGCTACCGCTACAGCTACGGGCAGAACGTTCTCGCGCACTCGATCGAGGCGGCCTTCATCTGCGGCGTCATGGCGAACGAGCTCGGCCTGAACGCGAAGCAAGCGCGCCGCGCGGCGTTGCTGCACGACATCGGAAAGTCGCTCACGCACGAGGTCGAGGGATCGCACGCGCTGATCGGTGCCGACATCGCGCGGAAGTATGGCGAGTCGGCGAAGATCTGCAACGCGATCGCGGCGCATCACGAGGAGGTCAAGGCGGAGACGATCCTGGCGCCTCTCGTGGATGCGGCCGACGCGCTGTCGGGAGCACGGCCGGGCGCGCGTCGCGAGGTGCTCGAGAGCTACGTGCAGCGGCTCGAGGATCTGGAGAAGATCTCGAACTCCTTCGACGGCGTGGAGCGGTCGTTCGCGGTGCAGGCTGGCCGAGAGATCCGCATCTTCGTCGAGCCGACGAGGGTGAACGACGACGAAGCGGCGCTCCTTGCGCGCGACGTCGCGCGCCGGATCGAGAACGAGATGACCTACCCCGGCCAGATCAAGGTGATGGTGATCCGGGAGACGCGCGCGAGCGACGTGGCGCGGTAGCGGTCCTCTCGGCCATGAAGATCCTGTTCCTCGGCGACATCGTCGGGCGGGGCGCCCGGCGTCTGTTGCGGCGCACCCTGCGCGACTTGCGAACGAAGCTCGGGGCCGACTTCGTCGTCGGGAACGGCGAGAACGCCGCAGGCGGGAAAGGGATCGATCCCGACTCGCTCGAGGAGCTTTTCGAGTCGGGCATCGACGTGGTGACCTCGGGGAACCACATCTGGCAGCACCGAAGCATCCTGCCTCACCTGGATCGCGAGCCGCGCCTGCTGCGACCGATCAACTTCCCGGAGGGCAGCCCGGGGCACGGCTGGACGGTCGCGACGTCGCGGGACGGGACCCGAGTCGGCGTGCTGAACCTGATCGGGCGCGTGTTCATGGGGAGCTCCGACTGCCCGTTTCGCGCGGCCGATCGCGCGCTCGCGGAGGCCGGCGGCGCGGCGGACGTGGTGCTGGTCGACATGCACGCGGAGGCGACGTCGGAGAAGGTCGCGATGGGCTGGTATCTCGACGGACGGGTCGCCGCCGTCGTCGGGTCGCACACGCACGTGCAGACGGCGGACGAGCGCATCCTTCCGAAAGGAACTGCATACTTGACGGATGCGGGGATGTGCGGGCCGATCGATTCGGTGATCGGCATGGGACGGGAGGAAGTCGTGGAGCGATTCCTGACGCAGAGGCCGACCCGCTTCGAGGTGGCTTCCGGTCCGGTCGTGGTGCAGGGGGCGCTGATCGACGTCGATCCCGCTGCGGGTTCCGCTTCCGCGATCCGGCGAGTGCGCGAGCTCGGCGCGTCGTGAGCGAGCTCTCTCGACAGCTCGAGATCCTCCGAAGCGGCACCGTCGACGTCCTGCCGGAGGGGGAGCTCGAGCGGAAGCTCACGCGCTCGCTCGAGACCGGACGTCCGCTGCGCGTGAAGCTCGGCGCCGACCCGTCCGCACCGGATCTGCACCTGGGCCACGTCGTCGTGCTCCGGAAGCTGGCGCAGTTCCAGGAGCTTGGCCACCAGGTGATCTTCTTGATCGGTGACTTCACGGGACGGATCGGCGATCCGACGGGACGCTCGGAGACGCGCCGTCCGCTCACGGCGGAGGAGGTAGCGGCGAACGCCGAAACCTATCGCGCGCAGATCTTCCGGATCCTCGATCCGGAGCGAACGACGGTCCGTCTCAACTCGGAGTGGATGGACAAGATGACCGCTTCGGACATGGTCCGGCTCTGCGGTCAGCTCACGGTCGCACGTATGCTCGAGCGGGACGATTTTGCGAAGCGCACGCGGGAAAGCCGCGCGATCGGCATCCACGAATTTCTCTACCCGTTGGTCCAGGGGTACGACTCGGTCGCCCTTCAGGCGGACGTCGAGCTGGGCGGCACGGATCAGCATTTCAACCTGCTGGTCGGGCGCGAGATCCAGAAGGGGTACGGGCAGGAGCCGCAAGCCGTCCTGACGATGCCACTTCTGGAGGGCCTGGACGGTCGGCAGAAGATGAGCAAATCCCTGGGGAACGCCATCGCGATCGCCGATCCGCCCGAGGAGTCGTTCGGCAAGGTGATGTCCATCTCGGACGTGCTGATGGTGCGGTATGCGGAGCTCTTGAGCCGCGGTATGCGAGGGCTGGGTGCGCGTCTCGAGCGTGCCGAGATCCATCCGATGGACGCGAAGAAGGCGCTCGCGGAGGAGCTCGTCGGCCAGTTCCACGGAGCGGAGGCCGCCGCGGCGGCGCGTCGTCACTTCGAGCAGCGGTTTCAGG
>Ga0194132_10001361_pt1 | contig 49480 bp, 49 predicted proteins | sample TA2KigOf80mmetaG_FD_148612 | JGI IMG/M metagenome (GOLD analysis project Ga0194132, IMG submission 148612) | Freshwater microbial communities from Lake Tanganyika, Tanzania - TA2015054 Kigoma Offshore 80m | ecosystem: Environmental > Aquatic > Freshwater > Lake | place: Tanzania: Lake...
GTCGGGGGCGCTGGTGGCCTGGACCGCCGGCGCGCCCAGCGAGTCTGTGATCAAGGTCGCCCAGATACAATAGCTCAGGAGGTTCTCCATGCGCGTGAAGGGGTGGATCGGTCGAGCCCTCATGGCTGTTCTTGCGGCTCTCATCGTGACGAGCGTTGTGCGGGCGCACACGAAGCTCGAGAAGTCCGAGCCGGCCGACGGCGCGACGCTCTCCACGGCGCCGGCGATGGTGCATTTGTTCTTCAACGAGAAGCCGGACCTGAAAGTGAGTAAGGTCACGCTGACGGGACCATCGGGCAGTGTGGAGCTCGGCGCGGCGCACAGCATGGCCGACAAGGACATCATGGCCGGGATCAAGGGCTCGCTGGCGAATGGCAAGTACACGGTGAACTGGCAGACCGCGGGCAAGGACGGTCACGTTATCAAGGGCTCATTCTCGTTCACCGTCCGGAAGACGCAATAGCTCCGATCCAGCGGCGTGTGATCAGAGTCGCCACGATGTGGCTGGGCGCGGCAGTTCTCGCCGTGATGGCGAGCACTGGAGCTGTGCCCGGCCGTGCGGCGGCGTTCGTGTGGAATCTCCCCGTAGGCTTTCCCGAACCTCGCGTGCCTCCCGACAACCCGATGACAGTCGAGAAGGTGGTGCTCGGTCGTCATCTCTTCTACGACACCCGACTGTCCAGCGATGGCACGTTCGCGTGCGCGACGTGCCACCAGCAGGCGCGGGCATTCGCCGACGACAAAGCGCGAGGCGTTGGCGTCACCGGTGAAGTGCATCCTCGTGGTCCGATAAGCCTGACGAACGTCGCGTACAGCACGGCGCTCACGTGGGCCAATCCAACCGTGCGCCGGCTCGAAGAACAGGCGCTCGTCCCGATGTTCGGGACGGACCCCGTAGAGCTCGGTCTGCGCGGCAACGAGTCACTCTTCATCGGACGGCTGCGGACCGAGCCCCGCTATCAGCGGATGTTCCCGGCCGCCTTTCCTAGCGAACTGGATCCGTTCACGGTCGGCAACATCACCAGAGCGATTGCAGCGTTCGAAAGGACGCTCCTCTCGGGGCGGTCGCCGTACGATCGATATCGGACGACGATGGACGCTCGTGCGATTCCGGCACCGGCGCATCACGGCGAGGACCTGTTCTTCTCCGAGCGCTTGTCCTGTTTCAAGTGCCACGGCGGGTTCAACTTCAGCCAGGCGGTCGAGTCGATCACCGCGCCACCGGTCGCGATTGAGTTCCACAACAACGGCCTGTACAACGTCGACGGCAAGGGTGGCTATCCGCCTCGGAACACCGGTGTTCACGAGGTCACGCGCGACCCGCGCGATATGGGTCGGTTCAAGCCGCCCACGCTGCGGAACATCGCCTTGACGGCGCCTTACATGCACGACGGCAGCGTGAAGACGCTCGATGCCGTCATCGCGCACTACGAGAAGGGTGGAACCGGCAGTCCGCTGAGAAGCGAGCACGTCAAGGGGTTCACGTTGACGGCCGACGAGCATCGCAGCCTCATCGCCTTTCTGGAGAGCCTCACGGATACGGCGTTCACCACGGATGCCGAGTTGTCCGATCCATGGCGTGGGGCTGGACCCGGCCTGTCGTCGAGCGCTGGAAGTCCCGCCCAGGCACCGCGCGGGACACGGCCCAGCATCCCGGCCCCGCGATCGATCGACTTCGATGGGGCGCTGCGCGGCCTGTCGATCGATCCGTTGACGACCGACGTCACCCGCGGTGTCGGGTCGGGACCGGCCGGAGGGAACGGGATGCCTGACTCAGACGAGCTCGCGTTGGTTGCGGCGATTCTCGTCGACGAGAGCCTCGATTTACGCGCCTCCGGGGGCATCGATCACCGTACCGCACAAGAGGCATTCCGGCAGGCGCGATCGACAGCCATCGACGACATTCGCATCTTATCCGCGGTCTATCCCACGGCCGCAGATGTCATCGCGGGCTACGCGATGTTGGGGCGCCGATCGTTCGACGGATACGTCGCGTCTTCAAAAGAGCTCGGCCCGAAACTGAAGGGCGACTACTCAATCGCGCTCGCTCTCGAGAGATTTCTGGGGTTCGATGGGGATGCCGACGGGGACGGCGTCGCCAACAGCGTGGAGTACCGAGCCACCATCTCGCGTGGCCGGCAGGCGTACCTCGCAGCCGCGTTGGACCCCACGGTCCGACCCTCTGCAGCGGCCGCGCAGCGCTGAGGAAAGCCCAGGATGGCGAGGCACGAGCGGTCGGCGGTAAGCTCTACTCGTTTAGGCTCTTGCGGCTGCAGCGCGATGGAGCCAGGAGGCATCAGCATGGCTTGGAGGTCTACGTGCGCGGGAGTGCTCATCACGTCGTGGGTCGGGGCCTTTGTCACCGTTGCCGTCCAGACACGGGTGCGCGCTGCAGACGGCGTCGTGCGCTATACAGCCGAAGGTGAGCTGATCAAGCCGGGTGATTTCAGAGAGTGGGTGTTTCTCGGCTCGGGCCTCGGCATGACCTACACGGCGCCGGAAGCGCGTCCTGCCGCCGCGGCCAATCGTCCCCCGGCATTCACGAACGTCTACGTGAACCCCTCGTCCTATCGTGAGTTCATGAAGACCGGCACGTGGCCCGACCAGACGATGCTGATTCTGGAGATTCGAGCGTCCGCGAGCGAAGGGTCGATCAATCTCGGTGGGCGCTACCAGACCGGACTGGTGGCCGTCGAAGCGAACGTCAAGGACAGCAGTCGACCAACCGCGTGGACCTTCTACGACTTCGGGCGTAACGACCGCGCCAAGCCGCTGCCGACGACGGCGGAGTGTTACAGCTGCCACGGAAAGAACACCGCCGTTGACAACACCTTCGTACAGTTCTACCCTACACTGCTCGAAGTGGCGAGACAGAAGGGCACAGCCAAGCCTGGCCACTAGTCCTTGGCCGTGGGCATCGAAGAAGACGATGTAAGATGGAAGCAGGCATGCTCGTGTCGTTTGGCTGGCTGCGAAAACATCTGAGCGTGTTGACGACCGTCTGGCTGGGTTGCGAGGCGTTGTCTCTGTCTGCACTGGCACCGCGCAACTGTTGTCCAGCGCACAGCCATTCCGAGCCGACTCACGATGGCGACGAGCAGGACTGCCATCATGTGGAGGCCGTGGACCGGTGTCCGATGGCTGGGGCCACCGGTGACCCGTGCCCGATGCACGAGCGGCCATCAGACGGCCAACCGGTGACAACCCCACCAGCATCCGAACACAGTCACCACGGTCCTCACAGCGCGGCCGACAGCGGCCGATCACCCAAGCACTCCTCCGACGCCGAGTGCGTCATGCAGGGGTTGTGCAACGCGCCGGCCGCCGCGCTTGCCAGCCTGATTTGGGTCCCCGGCGTGCTGAACGACCTGGCGGCACGCACCGCCGTCGGGGTCACACCCTTCGCGGACGTCAACCCGCTCTCGCGGCTCGACCTCACCCTCGACCTGGAACTTCCTCCTCCTCGCGGCTGAATCGCGGTCACGAACCGGCGATTCGTTTTTTCGCGCGCCGCCACACGTGTTGGCGTCGGGCGTTCGGAGGAGGTCACGTGCCACGTTATCGTATCGGCATCGCAGCGGCGGCGTTGTGCTGCGGGCTCGCGCCAACAGCCGCGGTTCACGCTCAGGAAGCCATCAATCAGGCCAGCATCAGCGGCCGAGTATTCGACCAGCAGGGTGCGGCCGTGCCTGGCGCGTCGGTCGTCGCGCGGCAGACCGAGACCAACCTGACGGCCTCGGCGACGACGGACGCGGAGGGGCGGTTCCGCCTCCCGGCCTTGAAGCTCGGGCCCTACCGAGTGGTCGTGACGCTGGCCGGTTTCGGCCCTGAAACGCGGACGCTGACGCTCACGGCGGGCTCCGCCTTCGACTTGCCGATCACGCTGGCGCTGGCGAGCCTAGACTCCGCCGTGACCGTAACGGCCGAGGCCCCTCTGCTGGAAGCGGCGCGGAGCCAGATAGTCGGTACGGTTGCGCAGCGTGAGGTAGCCGCGCTACCGATGAACGGTCGCAACTTCCTCGACCTCGCGCTGCTCGTGCCGGGCGTCGCGCCGACCAACACGGGGAGCACTCAACTGTTTGCCGAGACCAGTGCGGTTCCGGGACAGGGATTGTCCGTCGCCAGCCAGCGCAATCTCGCCAACAGCTTCATCGTCGATGGCCTGTCGGCCAACGATGACGCGGCCGGTCTGAGCGGTATGCCGTATGGTGTTGACGCCGTGGATCAGTTCCAGGTTGTGACATCTGGTGGCCAGGCGGAGCTGGGCCGGGCCCTGGGCGGCTACATCAACGTCGTCACCAGGAGCGGCACGAACGCCAGGCGCGGCGCGGTCTACGGGTACTTCCGAGACGACTCGATGAATGCCCAGAATCCGCTGCTGGGGACCACGCTTCCGATGTCACAGGCACAGTACGGTGCCAGTCTTGGTGGCCCAGTGGCCGTCAATCGGACCTTCTACTTCGCGAACGTCGAGCAGCGGCGACTCGATCAGACCGGGCTCGCTACGATTTCGCAGGCCAACGCGGACGTCATCAACGACCGGTTGAGCGCGGTGGGGTACCCGGGGCGGCCGGTGACGACAGGCGTCTATTCGAATCCGATTCACAGTACCAATCTGCTCGCGAAAGTCGATCACCAGTTCGCTGGGCGCGATCAGGTGTCGGTCCGTTACAGTCTGTACGACATTTCGTCGAGCAACGCGCGCGGCGCGGGCGGCCTGAGCGCGCCGTCAGCCTCGTCAGGGCTGGACAATCGTGATCAGGCGGTCGCGGTCAGCAACACGATTTCGTTGTCCACTCGAACCGTCAACGAGACGCGCGCGCAATTCACGTACAGCGATCTCAAGGCGCTCCCGACCGATTCGGTGGGTCCGGCGGTCAACATCGCCGGTGTCGCGTCGTTCGGCACGTTGTCGGGTAGCCCACAGAAGCGGCTCAATAAAATGCTCCAGGTAGTTGACAGCCTGTCCCATCAGCGGGGGGCGCACGCGCTCAAGGTGGGCGCGGACTTCATCTACAACGTCGACACGATTCACTTCCCGCGCGCGTATCGCGGCGCGTACACATTTGCGTCACTGGCGAATTTTCTGAGCGGCACGTACAACAACCTCGGGTTCACGCAGACCTTCGGTGTGGTCGACGTCCACCAGACAAACCCGAACGTTGGTTTCTACGCACAAGACGAGTGGAGAGCGGCGTCAGGCGTCACGCTCAATCTGGGTCTTCGATACGACCTGCAGATGATTGAGGCGGTCGACACCGACCGTAACAACGTGTCGCCTCGTGTCGGTCTTGCGTGGGCGCTATTTGGAGCGCGCGACACGATCGTCCGCGCAAGCGCGGGTCTCTTCTTCGACCGCGTGCCGCTCCGCGCGCTCGCGAACGCGTTGTTGTCAGCGCGCAATACAACGGACCTGGCGAACCTCCAGCAGACCAACATCAGTCTGTCGCCCGGACAAGCGGGGGCGCCGGTGTTTCCCAACATCCTGGCGGCGCCCGTGCCGTTGGTCACGCTCGTGACACTGCAGACGATGGATCGGCAGCTGCAGAGCGCGTACTCCCGACAGGCCAGCGTGGAGGTGGAGCGTCAGCTGGGGGCTCGCGGCACGGTCAGTGTCGGGTACCAGTACGTGCGGGGCGACGGGTTGCTGATGACGATCAATCAGAACGTCCCGAGCTGCGTGGCAACCGGTACGAACAATGGATGTCGACCGAACCCGAACTACGCGAACAACGGGCAGTACTCGGCGGCTGGCCGGTCCAACTATCACGGTTTGCACCTTTCGTTCATTCAGCGGCCCGCCGCGTGGGGCTCGTACCGCGTGAGCTACGCCCTCTCGAAGGCGATGAACAACCTTGGGGAGTTCTTCTTCAGCTCGCCCATCGACCCGTTCGATGTGTCGAAAGACTGGGGCCGGTCTGACTCGGATCAGCGACATCGTCTGACGATCAACGGGTCCATCAACACATCCACCGAGCGGGCGACCACGGCGTGGGCGCGGCTCACACACGGCTTCCAGGTGAGCGGCCTGGTCCAGGCGTACTCAGCCGTGCCGTTCAATATCACGTCAGGCGTGACGACAATTCAAGGGACCGCGGGCCGGCCGATCGTGAACGGACAGTTCATCGGGCGGAACCTCGGCGTCGGTGACGACTTTCTCAGCGTGAACCTGCGGATTAACCGAAGCGTGCGGCTCCGAACCGCGGGTCGACTCGAGGGGCTCGTCGAGGTGTTCAACCTGACGAACCGTCGCAACGACGTCGCGCGCAACACGAACTTCGGTGCGGGCGTGTATCCGGCCAATCCGTCCGCAACCTTCAACCGGATCACGGCCGTCGGCGAGCCGCGGAGTGTTCAGGCTGCCGTGCGTCTGACGTTCTAGGCCGGATAGGCCGCGACCAGCTCCGGATTGTCACCCACGATGCCGAGCGCGGCCAGTGAGGCCATCGCGCTGACCACTGTCGATTTCGGCGTGTCCTCGTAGACGATGACGTTGCAGGGGCGGAGAACGGTTGAGCTTCTCTTTCGGCCTGCTGCGGTGATGAAGAGGTCCGTGGCTTGCAACCCATGCGCTTGAAGCGAGGCTCCGCAGCCGGCAGGTGGTCGTGAATCGACGGGAATTCGTCAGTTGTGTCGGAACCGTTGTCGTGGGTGCCGTGACGTCGGCGCACGCCTCGGCTACCCAGCGTTCCACGCCCGCGCCGGACGTGGAGTTGGAGCTTCGTGCGGCTCCTGCCGAGGTGCCGGTGCTCCCAGGACGAGCGACCCGTGTGTGGCGGTACGAGGCGAGAGTGCTCAATGGACCGCCGAGCACCATTCAGGCGCTGCCGGACAGCTGCATCGGGCCGGTCCTGCGATTTCGGACCGGCCAGCGTGTCCGTATTCACTTTCTGGATAGCCTCCCCGAACCCTCGATCGTCCATTGGCATGGTCTCGATGTGCCGGCGGACGCCGACGGGCATCCACGCCTGGCGGGCGGCCCGGGACAGCGCTACCTCTACGAGTTCGAGGTGACCAACCGCGCCGGGACGTACTGGTATCACCCGCATCCGCACATGCGGACCGCGTATCAGGCGTATCACGGGCTCGCCGGCATGATCGTCGTGTCGGATCCGGTCGAGACAGCCTTGAACCCGCCAGCGGGTGATGGGGATCTCGTCTTTGTGATTCAGGATCGGCAGTTCGACGGCAGCAACCAGCTCGTCTACCTGTCCGGCATGCCGATGGACAGCATGAACAACTTCCTCGGTAGCCGGATTCTGGTGAATGGCCTCCCGTCGGCGTCACGTTCTCTCGTAACGCGAGCGTACCGCGTGCGCCTGATGAACGGATCGAACTCGCGCGTCTACAAGCTCGCGTGGGATCCCTCAACGCCGATGACCGTCATCGGCACGGACGGCGGCCTTGACGTTGGCACCGGGAGAACGCATCGACACCATCCTGGACCTCCGTGAGGCGCCGGTGGGACACCGACTCGTCCTGCGAAGCCTCGAGTTCCCATCCCACATGTTCACGATGGCGATGAGCATGGGTCGGATGCGCGGTGGGATGGGACGAGGTGGAGGTCGTGGGATGGGGCGCGGCGCGATAGGGCGCGGCACCTCGAACGACACCCTGCCGCAAGGCGCACGCTTCGATGTCATGACGCTCACGGTCGATCGCCGTGAGCCGTCGACCTACACACCGCCGGCTCGACTCGCCTCGTTCGATCGGACGTGGGAGGCGCCGACGGGCGTGCCGACTCGCCACGTGAAGATCGACTTCCAGCACATGCGATTTTTTCTCGACGGCCGGGAGTTCGACATGCAGGACGTCACGTCAAGTGAGACCGTGAAGGCCGGGTCGACGCACATCTGGGAGTTCGACAACAGCGGGCCGACCATGATGAACATGCGCCTCGGGCATCCGATGCACCTGCACGGACGTCAGTTCCGGGTGCTGAGGCGTCAGGTCGAACCGGCGCGAGAGGCTGACTGGGACAGCCTGCGCGAAGGTTTCGTCGACGAGGGTTGGAAGGACACGACGTTGGTGCTGCCGGGTGAGAGAGTGCAGGTGCTGGTCACGTTCTCGACCCACCCGGGCCTATGCATGTATCACTGTCACAACCTCGAGCATGAGGACATGGGGATGATGCGGAACTTCAAGATCGTGTGACCACGTGGCCCGCATGACCGTCGAACGGAGTAGAGTTCACTGAAGGAGCACAATAGGCATGAGACGCTTCATGACGGCGGTCGTGTTGGTGGTGGCCGCGTGGCCGGGACCCGCCCTCCTGGCGCAGGCACCTGCGCAGGCGCCTAAGCCAGCTCAGGGCGGGGCAGCGCAGCACGCGGACCACGACGCGAAGCATGTCGATCACATGGAGCACAGCTTCGCGGATGTCGAGCGCTACGCCAAGTCGTTCGACAATCCCGCCCGAGATGCCTGGCAGATGCCCGACCGTGTGATTGCCACACTCGGGTTGAAAGCCGGCGAGAGCGTGGCAGACGTCGGGGCTGGCACGGGCTACTTCACAGTGCGGCTGGCAAAGTCGGCGACCGCGCCAAAGGTCTTCGCGTCGGACATCGAGCCAAAGATGGTGAAGCACTTGCAGCACCGGGCGACAGCGGAAGGGTTGAAGAATGTCACCGCGGTGCTCGCCAGGACTGACAGTCCGAACCTGCCGGAGCCAGTCGACGTGATTCTGATCGTCGACACCTACCACCACATTCCGAACCGCGTCGCGTACTTCACCGCGCTCAAGGCCTCGCTCAAACCAGGGGGCCGGCTCGGGATCATCGACTTCAAGAAGGGCGCGCCCGAAGGCCCGCCCGAGCAGTTCCGGTTCACACCTGAGCAGATCAGCGGTGAGCTGGCCAAGTCCGGATACCGTCTCCGGACGCAACACGACTTTCTGCCGCGTCAGATGTTCTTGATCTACTCGGCGAGGTGAGATCGAGCTGGCGTGGACTTCCAGGCCGTGGCCCTCGAGGCCACTCCGAAAGCGCTCGTGTACGCCGGGGTCATCGTCTCGGTCGGCGTCCTGGCCTCGCGCCTGCTGTTCCTCAGCTGCGTCCACTCCGCCGTCGACGACCGCGCCCGGTCGCGCGTGGCGTCTGGCTTCGGCCGCGCGGCCGCGTGGGCGGCGGGCGCACTGCTCGTCGGGCTGCTCGGCCGCGCGTGGGCCCACACGGCCGTCTCCTTCGGCGTCTCGGCGTCGTTCGCGACCGAAAGCCTTCGGGCGATCGTGTGGGACAGCCAGTGGGGCGAAGCGTGGAGGGTCCAATTCGTCGCCGCCATCGCGCTGGCGGTCTTCTCATGGGCCATCGGACTTGTCCCGCAGATCGCGTGGACGCTTTACGCGCTCGTTGCCATTGCGGTCTGCTACCTGCTACCCCTGCTCGGCCACGCGGAGGGAGAGGCGCCTCGGGTGCTCCTGCACGGGTCGCATGTACTGGCCGCGGGCATCTGGGTCGGCACGCTGACGGTGGTGGCCCTTGCGATGCCGCGCGATTTGCGCGAGGCGCTGCTCCGTGGCTTCGCGCCTTTCGCCTTTGTTGGTGCATCCGTCATCGGTGTGAGTGGAGTCGTTGCCGCGTGGCTCTACCTGCAGTCGCCGCCGAATCTCGTCGCGACGACCTACGGCTGGGTGCTCGCCCTGAAGCTGGTGTTCGTGGCGGATGTCGCCACGTTCGGCTTCCTCAACTGGCGTCGCTTCCGCGGCCCTGGTCGCGTCGCCGGACCCGGACTGGGGCAGGCGAGGTCCTCGCCCGACGTGTTTGTCTATCTGGAAGTCGCGATGGCGTCGACGGTCGTCTTGATTACCGCGGTGCTGACCGAGTTCGAACACCCCTGAGTGGCGTGCCTCGGTCCCTCGAGAGCGGGGTGTCCTGGACCTACGCGGTTGACGACGCCAGTGCGCCGATGGGATAAATGCGCGACTGCCTGTGAGCCTCTGGAGCCGATGGGTTCAACGACCGCAGACCGTCTGGTTGCGGCGCGCGCTGTTCCAGGTCCACTTGTGGACCGGCGTGGGCGTTGGTCTGTACGTGCTGGTCGTCTCGCTCACTGGCAGCGTGCTCGTCTACCGCAACGAGCTCTATCGGCGGTTCTCGCCCGTCCCGGTGATCGTCGAAGGGACCGGAGCGGCGCTTTCGATTGATGCCCTGAAGGACGCGGCGCTTCGCGCGTATCCGGGTTACGCAATAGACGAGGTGAGACCCGGAGAGACGCCGAACCACGCCCTGGAGGTCACCCTGTCCCGAGATGACCACCGGCTGCCCCGGCTCCTCCATCCATTCACGGGCGTTGACCTGGGGAATCCTGTTCCGGCCGGGTATCGATTCACCGCATGGCTCCTCGACCTGCACGACAACCTCCTCGCCGGGGAGACCGGTCGCCGGGTGAACGGCATCGGAGCCCTTCTGCTCTTGTTGCTCTGCCTCTCAGGGGCCATCATCTGGTGGCCAGGTGTGGGCGGATGGCGGCGGAGTCTCTGGATCGACTGGCATGCCAACTGGAAGCGCCTGAACTGGACCATACACAGCGTCCTCGGGTTCTGGTTCTTCGCGTACATCCTGCTGTGGGCCATCACCGGCGCATACCTGTCGTTGCCGGACGCCTTCACGGCGGTGTTCGACGCGATCGAGCCGTTTGACGAGAACAACCCCGAGGAGCGAGTCGTCGATCGGATCGCGTATTGGCTGGCCTACCTGCACTTCGGTCGACTAGGCGGACGAGGGATTCCGTGGTGTGGCCGGGGCCTGTGCGACTCGACGACGAAGGCGATCTGGGCCACCGTGGGACTGGTGCTCCCGATCATGTTCGCCACGGGCATGATCATGTGGTGGAACCGTGTCGTTCGACGAGTGGCCCCTCGATCGACCGACGCCTAGGTAGACCGCACCACCTGCAGCGCGCCGGAGGGACACCGCGACACCTGCGTCGCGATGGCTTCGGGCGATGCCTTCTCGATCTGGATCGATCGCCTGTGTGAGACGTCGAACACCGCCGGCAGGCCGCGAACGCACGCCCCTGAATGCGCGCAGACGTTCGGACCGAAGGTCACGATGATGCCCGGCGCCTCGTAGGTTTGGAGCTTCTGGGTCATGGTCCACCCCGGGGGACGGCCAACAGCATAGCGCGTTCGGCGCCCCTGCGAATCCAGTCCTGCCCGTCGATGGGTGGATGGGCCAGGCGGCGCCGAGGTGCGCAGGCGTCTGAACGCCTCGAACATGGCGGGCCCATGAGGTCATCCCGCGAACGACACCACGACCGCGGTGAGGAGGATCCGCGGCAGCGCAGGTCGCCTTCCTACAACGCCAGCAGCTCGAGTTTGCCCGTGCTGTCGCCCATCGACCCGACCGGCACGCCCAGCTTGTCCAGCAGCGCCAGGTTCAAGTTCGCCAGCGGCGTATCGAGTGGGTATTTGATGTGACGTCCACCGCTCAGCGTGCCGCCGCCCCCGCCGACCACGAGGACCGGCAGGCCGCTCGGCGCGTGCAGGTTGCTGTCGGCCATGCCGGCGCCATAGACGATCATCACGGAGTCGAGCAGCGAACCATCGCCGTCCGGGGTGGACTTCAGCCGATCGAGGTAGTACGAGAAGAGCGAGGTGTGGTGCACGTTGATCCGCGCCAGGCTCGCCAGCTTCGCGGGGTCGTTCAGGTGGTGCGAGATCGGATGGTGTGATTCCGCGACGCCGATCTGGGGATAGGACCGACCACTCAGCTCGCGCGCGATCATGAACGTGATGACGCGCGTCAGATCGGTTTGATACGCGAGCACCTGCATGTCGAACATCAGCCGGGCATGGTCTTCGTACACCGACGGAATGCCCGCCGGCTGGTCGACGGTCACGTTGACGTTCGTTGCGTTCTGTTCTTCGGCCTTCTGAATGCGACGCTCGATGTCGCGGAGGGAGTCGAGATATTCGCCGAGCTTGGCTTTGTCCTTCGGTCCGAGTACACGACCGAGGTCCGACACGCGCTCCATCACCGAGTCGAGGATGCTGCGGTCCGCCTTGATGCGGGCCATTCGTGCGCTCGCGTCGACGGATCCGCCGTCGCCGAACAGGCGTTCGAACACTGCGCGCGGGTCGTTCTCCATAGGCAGCGGGGCGTTCGCCGTCCGCCATGAGATCGTGTTCGTATAGGCACAGCTATAGCCGGCATCGCACGACCCCGCGAAGTCGCGCCCCTCGATCGCCAGCTCCAGCGACCCGAGCTGCGTGTGTTTGGCCAGCTCCTGTGCAGCGATCTGGTCGCTCGAGATGCCCGCAGAGATCTCCGACCCCTGCGCTCGCTTTGGGATGACGTGCGTGAGGAATCGCGTAGACGCCCGCGCATGCACGCCGGCCGCGGCGCCCGCGGGGGAGTTCGCGGGCGGTTTGCTGCTGAGTCCGGTGAGGACGAGGATCTTGTCGCGATAGGGCTCGAGTGGCTTCAACGTCGGGGTGAACTCGAATCCGGCCCCCTCCTTCTCCGGCGTCCACACGCGCATCACCATGCCGTTGGGGGTGTAGACGACGCCAAACCGCCTGATCGGCGCTGCCGCGGTCTTTCGCTGTGCCGAGAGTGCCGGGACCATGCTGTCCAGCAGCGGGAGGGCGAGCGTCGTCCCGATGCCGCGCAGAACCGTTCGGCGGGAGATCGTTTTCCGACTGACCATCATCCCGCCCGTGATGCTCCCCCTCATGACCCTGACCTCCGTAACTGGAACGGTGCGCTCTTGACGACGCCGACTATGAGGCTGGACCACTTGTAGTGGTCGGCGGCCGCGTCCCGCGTGAGCTTCCGGACGGTGGGCATGTCGTAGTATTCGATCTGCCGGCCCAGCGCGTACCCGAGCAGCTGCTGCGCGACGTTGGCGACGAACTGTTCCTGCTGCTGCATCAACAGGCTCTTCAGCCCCGATACGCCTTGGAACTTCGCTCCGCTCGGCAGAGCGCCGGTGGCGTCCACCGGCGCGCCGAGATCTTCCGTTCGCCAGCGTCCGACCGCGTCGAAGTTCTCGAGCGCGAACCCGAGCGGATCCATGATCGAGTGGCACCCCGAGCACGCCGCATTCTGACGATGCCGCTCGAGCCGCTCACGAACCGTCGCCAGCTTGCCGCCCTCGCCACGGTCCTGCAGCGCCGGCACGTTGGGCGGCGGCGGTGGTGGCGGCGTGCCGAGGATCGTCTCCAGCAGCCACTTGCCGCGGACCACGGGCGACGTGCGATTCGGGTAGGACGTCACGGTGAGCAAGCTGCCGTGGCTCAGGAGACCTCCGCGCTGACCATCAGGGAGGGCGACTCGACGGAACCGATCGCCGTAGACGCCCGGGATGCCATAGTGTCGTGCGAGTCGCTCGTTCAAGAAGGTGTAGTTCGCGCTGAGAAGCTCTGGGACGGCGCGATCCTCTCGGAGCTGGCTCTCGAAGAAGAGCTCGGTTTCACGGAGAAAGGCGTCGCGCAGGTTGTCGTCGAAATCGGGGAAGAGATCCGGGTCCGGTGCGACATCCTTGATGTTGCGCAGAACGAGCCACTGACCCGCGAAGTTGTCGATGAGCGCCTTTGCCTTCGGGTCAGCCACCATCCGTCGGACGTGGCGGTCGAGCACCAGCGGGTCCTTCAGCTGTCCCTTGACGGCGACGTCGAGGAGCTGATCGTCAGGGATGCTGCTCCAGAGGAAGAACGACAGCCGAGACGCGAGCTCCACATCCGACAGCCGATGCGACGTGGCCCCGGCAACGGCCGGGGCTTCCGCCTCGATCCGGTACAGGAAGTCCGGGCTGACGAGAATCCGCTCCAGCGCGCGCTGAACGCCTGCCTCGAATCCTCCATCCTTCGCACCCTCGTCATAGAAGGACATCAGGGTGCGCAGGTCGCCCTCCGTGGTGGGACGCCGATAGGCGCGCTTGGCCAGCGTGCCCACGATCGACTGCGCGCACGAGCGGGCGGCCGCGGTATTGGGGCGACATGTGAAGATGCGCTGACGCGACGGCGTCTGGCTTGGTCCCAGGGTCTGGAGCGGACCTTCGACGATCACGCTCGAGAGCCCGGGGTTGGACTCGAACATCTCATCGCTCGACAGCGGCCACCCGCCTTGGCGCGGCTGACGGACGTCCTCAGGCTCCCAGGCTTTCTTCACGAAGGACACCCCGAGGAGCCGGCGGCCAGCTTTGACCGGGAACCGCACCTCGAGCGCGTCGTGCGCTTGCAGCGCATACTTCTCCCACTCCGGACTGCCGTACAGCGTGCCGCCCCAACTGGCGGGCGGATGGCCGTCCGTCTTGCCGCCGATGGTGAAGGTCTTGATGCGCGCACGGTCCAGCCGCACCTCGAGCTCGTGCGTGTCGGCAATGCCTTTCACATACTCGTAGTTGTTCGTCTGGAGGCGGACCTTGACGATGTAGTCGCCGTCGGCGGGGAAGTAATGATCGATCGCGGTGCCGCCGCGCGACCCGAAGGGCAGCCGTTCGCTCAAGCGCTCGTCTTGCACGAGCTCGCGCGGCAGACGGTAGGTTTCGATCGTCGGCGACACCGAGCGTCCGATTGCCAGGCGGCTGATCTTGCGCGCCGCCGACAGATAGCGCGCCGTTAACGCCGGCGAGACCGTGAGCACGTCCGAGTTGTTGTCGAAGCCGTGCGCATCGGTGTCATCGGCTGGGAGGAGCGCCTTGCTGTCGATGTCGAGCGCGAGGAGGTCGCGAATGGCGTTCGCGTACTCTGTGCGATTCAGCCGGTGGACCGTGGCTCGGCCCGGGTTGGGCGAGGCTTCCGCCGCGTGGTCGAGTGACGCCGCCAGCGCCGTCGTGAAGGCGGCGACGGTCTGGGAGTCGGGTCGCGGTGCCGTGACCGGAGGCATCTGGCCGGCGCGCAGCTTCCGCAGCACCTTCTCCCAGACGTTTGCTTCCGGGCCGACCTTGGCGAGGTCGCGATTCGCCAGCGCCAGCTCGCCGGCCTTCATCCGCTCGTTATGACAGGTCACGCAGTATTGCGTAATGAGCTGCCCGTCGGGGGTGGGAACATGCGCGGCGGCCGTCGGTTGCGCTGTCCGACCGGCCGGCGTGTTCTGCGCCGCCCAAGCGGGCGGTGCGACCATCAGGACGACCGCGAGCAGACGGAGCGGGCGCGACAGCGGTCTCGACATCTCGGCGAACGTCTCTTTCTTCATGTCTTTGGATCCCGTGGGCCGCGTGTGCCTCCTGCAGGAAAAACGGCACGCGCGAACAGCTTTTCGACGGATTTCAGTGTAATGTAGCGCTCAATAGCCAGCGAAGTCACGAGATGTCTCGAGCCGCCGGGATGATTTCTGGAGGGGCACTTGTGAAGGTCAGCATGAGCGTCGGGCCTCGTGGCGTGAGAGCGATTGTCATTCTCGTATTGGCGTTTTCGAGCATGGCGCAGACCGGGCGCGACGAGCGGATCGCGCGCGCGGCGGAGCGGCGCGACGCCAAGGCGGTGCAGACGTTGATCGCGCAAGGGGCGGACGTGAATGGTCGCCAGGGCGACGGCGCGACGGCGTTGCATTGGGCCGCGCACTGGGACGACATGGGGCTGGTGGATCGGCTGCTGCGTGCCAAGGCGTCGGTCGAGGTCTTCAATGACCTGGGTGTGACGCCCCTCGCGCTCGCGTGCGAGACCGGCAACGCCGCGATGGTCGAACGTTTACTCCAGGCCGGTGCGAATCCGAACAGCCGCACGGCCTCCGGCGAAACCGCGCTGATGACGGCCGCGCGGACCGGCAGCGTCGGTGCCGTGCAGGCGCTGCTCGCGCGCGGTGCGGGCGTCAACGCGAAGGAGCAGACGCACGGCCAGACCGCGCTCATGTGGGCGGTGTCGAACGGTCACGCCGCGATCGTGCGCGCGCTCCTCGAGAAGAAGGCCGACGTACACGCGCGGTCCGCCGTGCGATCCCGGGTGGTCCATACCGGCAATCGGTTCGGCGATCGCAATGAGAGCAAGGGCGTGGCGACCGTGGAGCTCGGCGGCTACACACCGCTCCTGTTCGCGGCTCGACAAGGAGATGTGGAGTCCGGCGCCTTGCTCTTGGCCGCCGGTGCGAACCCGAACGACAAAGCCCCCGTTGGCACCACCGCGCTCGTCGTGGCGGCGCACAGCGGCAACGGGGCGTTGGCGATGAAGCTCCTCGAGGCAGGCGCCGATCCCAACGACGCGGGCGCGGGGTACACGGCGCTCCACGCCGCGATCCTGCGAGGGGACGTCGAGCTCGTCCGCGCGCTCATCGCGCGGAAGGCCGATGTCAACGCCCCGATCGCCAAGGGTACGCCCTCGCGTTACTACAGCAAGGACTGGGCGCTCAACGGGACGGCGCTGACAGGTGTGACGCCGCTGTGGCAGGCGGCTCGCTACGGCGATGTGGCGATCATGAAGCTCTTGGTCGCAGCGGGCGCGGATCCGAAGTTCGCCACGCCCGACGGCACCACGATCCTCATCGCCGCGGTGCAGGCCAATCACGGCTTCGGCACCGGCGATCGTCGCGAGCGCTATCTCGGCCCCGGCGATCTCGTGCCCACCGACGAGGAGAAGCAGCGCGTCACCATCGATGCCGCGACGACGGCACTGGATCTGGGCGTGCCGATCGACGCGGCGGCGGCCACCGGTGACACGGCGCTCCACTCCGCGGCACAGCAAGGGCTGGAGGCGGTCGTGCAGCTCCTCGCGCAACGGGGGGCGAACCTCGAGATCGCCAACAAGCGCGGGCTGACGCCGCTGGCCGTGGCGATTGCCCCGCGTCCACCGAATCCGCTGCAAATCGACGGTCCGGAGCGGCGTGCGGCCGCTGCTGCCGCGCTGCGCAAGCTCGGCGCGAAGGAACCGGATCCGGCCGTGTTCAAGCGCCCACAGGCGCCTCGGGCCCCAACGGGGTTTGAGCCTCCTCCCGACGCAGCCTCGCCGCGTGCGCCGGCGGCCGGCGGGCCAGCCGGTCAATCGGGTCAGTCCGGTCAGTCTGGCCGCTAGCGGCATCGTGCGTCGTCTGTGATTTTGGTGTGGCGTGAGCGGCGTTGCGGTAGGGCGCACGTGCGCTCGGTCGTCGACTTCGACCGACAGGAAGTGCAGGAGGCATCGATGGCAGGGCGGATAGTTCGAAGCGCAGCGCTGGCGTCGGCGCTGCTCGTCAGTCCAGTCGCCGCGTGGTCCCAAACGGCGGCGGGCAGCATCGCGGGTGTTGTGCGGGATACGACCGGTGCGGTGCTCCCCGGTGTCACGGTCGAGGCGAGTAGTCCGGCGCTCATCGAGAAGGTGCGCACCGCACAGACCGACGCGGAGGGCCGGTATCAGGTGATCGAGCTGCGGCCGGGCATCTATACCGTGACCTTCTCGCTCGAGGGGTTCAGCACCGTGCGCCGCGAGGGGATCACGCTGACTACCGGCTTCACGGCCAACGTGAACGCGGACCTGCAGATTGGCAGCGTCTCGGAAACCATCACGGTGTCAGGCCAGGCGCCCGTGGTCGACATCCAGAACACCAAGCAACAGGTGGTGATGACGCGCGAGGTCATCGAGAACGTGCCGACCGGGCGATCGTTCCAGAGCCTGGGCGTGCTCATCCCCGGCGTGACCGGTGGCCAGGTGGTCGGCTCGCCGGTGAATCAGGACGTGGGCGGCGGGTCTGGCCAGAGCTTCATGACGCTGTCGATTCATGGTGGCCGCCAGCAGGATCAGCGGATCGATCTCGACGGCATGTCGACTTCCGCGTGGACACGGCCGGACTCGTCGGCCATCGTGTTCACCGACGGCAACATCGAGGAATACAACATCAGTGTCGCCGCGGGTTCGGCCGAAACGGAGACCGGCGGCGTGCGCATCAATCTGATCCCTCGCGAGGGGGCAACATGTTTCGTGGCGCGTTCTTCGGGAACTACGGTGCGCCAAAGCTGCAAGCGACCAACAACAACGACGATCTGCGCAGGCGAGGTCTGTTCGACGCGAACCGGTTGAAGGCGTTGTGGAGCGTCAACCCGACCGTCGGGGGACCGCTGAAGCGGGACAAGGTCTGGTTCTTTGCGACCTATACCTACAGCCGGACGGACACCGCCGTCGGCGACTCGTATCTGAACAGCGATGTCACCGCCTGGACCTTCGTGCCCGATCGGACCAAGCAAGCGGTCGACGACCAGTACTCCCGGGACGTGTCAGCGCGCGTGACCTGGCAGGTGAACGCGAAGAACAAGATCGCGGGCTATTACTCCTACAACAACACGTGTCACTGCCACTTCTTGGTTGGACGGGCGAACTCGGTCATTCCGGTCAATGCGGAAGCGTCCACGCTGCTTCACATCCCCAACTACGTGCAGCAGATCACCTGGACTTCTCCGGTGACGAACCGGCTGCTCTTCGAGGGCGGCGCGTCGTATATCCTGCAGAATCAGCAGTTCAACCCCCGTCCTGAGTCGGTGGCGCCACGCATCGTGGATGCCGGCATCAATGTCGCCTATCGAGCGACAGCCTCGAATCTGATCGCCTACGCGCCGGTTTACGGCGGCCGTGGCGCGGTCTCGTACGTCACCGGCTCGCACGCGTTGAAGGCAGGCTTCACGCTCACGATGGGTCGTTACGATCAGACGCTGCGCCGCGTCGGCAATCAGGACTTCAATGCGCTGAACGGTGTGCCTATCAGTGTGATCTACTACGGCTATCCGAGCTTTGCGGTGAATCGCATCTTCAATATGGGCTTGTACGCCCAGGACCAGTGGACGCGAGATCGCCTCACGGTCAACATGGGCCTGCGGCTCGACCTGCTGCGCAACGACTACCCCGATCAGTACGTCGGTCCCAGTCAGTTCGTGCCCGTCGAACGGAGCTTCCCCGGTCAGAAAGTGGTGAGCTGGAAGGACGTCAGCCCGCGGTTGGGCGTGTCGTACGACCTCTTCGGCACGGGGAGGACGGCGCTGAAGGCGACCGTCAATCGCTTCGTGCAGGGTGAGGGCATCAACCGCGCCAGCGCGATCAACCCGATCCAGAGCAACAACTCAGACGCGCGTCAATGGAATGATCTGAACAACGACCGAGTGATCCAGGGCAACCCGCTCATGTCGGCGGCCAACGGCGAGCTGGGCCCGAGCACGAATCTGGCGTTCGGCCGTCCCGTGCTCTCGTTCCGCTACGATCCGGAGTGGGCGTTTGGCTTCCAGAACCGGCCCTACAACTGGGAGTTCTCGGGCGGCGTGCAGCACGAGCTGTTGCCGCGGATGTCGGTGAACGTCGCGTACTTCCGGCGCATCTACGGCAACTTCGCCGTCACCGACAACGCCCTGGTCAGCCCGAGCGACTACAGTTCGTTCTGCGTGAACGCGCCGAGCGATCAGCGGCTGCCCAACGGCGGCGGACAGCAGATCTGCGGGTTGCTCGACCTGAATCAGAACAAAGTCGGTCAAATCGATCGAGTCGGGACCTTCGCGAAGAACTTCGGCAACTGGTACGAGCATTGGAACGGCGTCGACATCACGATGAACGCCCGCATGTCGAAGCTGCTCCTGCAGGGCGGCTTGAGCACCGGGCGGACGTTCGAGGACGACTGCGAAGTGATTCGGGCGCTGCCTGAATGGCCCGCCCTCGCCGGTGGCGCGCTCACAGCGCGTGGCGCCGCGAACAGTCCGCTGTACTGCCGCACCCAGTCGCCGTTCCTGACACAGTTCAAGGCGCTCGGCGCCTACACGCTGCCCTACGACATCCAGTTGTCGGGCACGTTCCAGAGCATGCCAGGCCCAGAGGTCACGGCCAGCTCGACGTTCACGAACGCGCAGATCGCGCCATCGCTCGGACGGAATCTGTCGTCGGCCGCCACGGCCACCGTCGGCCTGGTCATGCCGCGGACTGTGTACGGCCAGCGCATGAACCAGCTCGACTTCCGCGTGGCCAAGAAGTTCACGATCGACCGCGCGAGGTTCCAGGCCATCGTCGATCTGTACAACGCGCTGAACGGTAACGCGATCTTGGTGCAGAGCACCACGTACGGCGCGACCACGGGAGCGGCTGCCGGCTCGGTCTGGCTGCGGCCGCAAGCCATTCTCCCAGCCCGCGTCGTGAAGTTCGGGGTGCAGGTCAACTTCTAGGACGCAATCGACATCCAGGGAGCGAGGTCCTGAGCTTTGGGTGATGAGCTCTGAGGCGATGGCCAGCGGTCCAGTGCCGTGACCTTGGCAGTGGTCGCCGCGCTGATCGTCTGCGTTGTGCTCGCCCTCGCCGCCACGCGGCGCCGTGGGGCCGGCGGTGGCGCGTCGTCTATCGACCCCGCTGACCTCGCGGCGCGGATCGCGCGCGGAGAACGGTTCCACATCCTCGACGTTCGCAGCGAACCCGAGTTCGCCGCCGGCCACGTCCCCGGTGCGGTCAACATCCCCTTCAATCATGTCGGCGCGCGCATGGATCAGGTCCCCGGCGATGCAGGCGAAGAGCTGTACGTGTACTGCGGCCACGGTCCTCGCGCCTACATGGCCGCGAGCTCACTCCGTCGGGACGGCCGCACGCGTCTTCTCTACGTCCGCGGTCACTTCGCTGCCTGGCAACGCGCGGGGCTGCCCACGGTGAGATAATGCGGCGAGACCTCAGGAGCCGAGAGCGGGTCCGCCACGGCGTTCTCTCGGGTTGAGCCCGTCTCCCCGTGGCGCTATGCTTGGGCCGTACGGTGGTGGGGTGACACTCACCGGACACCGGAGGGGTTTCATGGCCACACGGACGGGTTGGTCGCCAGGACCGGCGGCCTGGAAGGAAGACCTGACGCCGATCACTGCCGCTGACTGGAACGCCGACCGCGCGGCCCACCTGCTCGCGCATGCAGGCTTCGGCGGCACACCGGCTGAGATTCAGAAGTTGGCGGACGCGGGCCTCGATCGCGCCGTGCGATCGTTGGTGCATTACGAAAGCATCCCCAACCCGAAGCTGCAGCCGTTCGTCGAATCCGGCCTGTGGGATCCCGGGCTCGACCGGTTCCCAGAGAGTCGTCCCGAAGCGACGGACCGAGCGCTCAAGCAGGGCGCGTCGATGGGGATCGACCGCAAGCCGGAAGGGAAGCGGCCACTGCAGCCGGTCTCCGATCGGTTCTTCTACTGGCTTCGCGCGACGATGCTCGAGACGCGTCGGCTCGGGTATTGGTGGGCGAATCGGATGCTGCAGACCACGCATCCGATCGAAGAGAAGATGGCGCTCTTGTGGCACGGCCACTTCGCCACGCACGAGAACAAGGTCCGCGACTATCGGAAGATGCTCCAGCAGATCGAGCTCTTCGAGAGGGGTGCGACCGGCAACTTGCGAGACCTGGCGATCCAGGTCGCGCGGAATCCGGCGATGTTGTACTTCCTGGACGCGCAGTACAACGTCAAGGGCGCGCCCAACGAGAACTTCGCCCGCGAGGTGATGGAGCTCTTCACGATGGGCGTGGGCAACTACACGGAGAAGGACGTCCGGGAATGCGCGCGCGCCTTCACCGGTTGGTACTTCGACAACCTGACGTTCAAGATCGATCCCGCCAAGCACGACGACGGCCCGAAGACGTTCCTGGATCGCACCGGGAACTTCGACGGTGTGGCGGTAATCCGTCTGATCTTCGAGCAGCCGGTCACCGCCGAGTATCTCGCGAGCAAGATCTATCGATTCCTCGTCCGCGACGAGTTGTCGCCAGCACTCCGTACGAAGCTGGGAGCCATCCTGCGCGACAACAACTTCGAGGTCAAGCCGCTGCTCACCGTCATCTTCAGATCGCGCGATTTCTATAGCGCGGCGACGTACGGCGGCCACATCAAGGGCCCGGTCGAGCATCTGGTCGCGATGATGAAGCACCTGGGGGTCGAGACGATGCCAGGTGTGCCCGACTTCAACCAGGCGACGATCTCGATGGGGCAGCACCTACTGAATCCACCGTCGGTGGCTGGCTGGGCGGGTGGCCGCGCCTGGATCACGCCGAATCTCCTGATCGCGCGCGGCAACGTCGCGCGCGATGTTCTCGTCCCGGATATGACGGGCTTCCGCGACTGGAACTTCACCGCCGGTACCGATGACGTTCTCGGCCGCCGGCTCCGTGACGGGTACGACATCGGCGCTGCCACAGCGGCAGACGATCCGACGAACATGACAGCCTTCGATCGCGCGGCGCTCGAGCGCGATGAGTCGTTCAACACGCGGATCTCCGGCTACATCGGTTGGCAGCAGGCCGCGCGAAAGCTGATTCCGACCCCGCGACACGCGGCGCAGTGTGACCTGACAGCGGTGGTCATGGAGAGTGGCGCCGCGACGGCCGAAGAGGCAGTCGATCACCTGTGCGCTCGAATGCTGCGCGTTCCGCCGGCTCCAGCCACGCGGGCCATGTTCGTGCGGTTGCTGACCACGGAGCTGGGGACCGATCGCATCGAGCGCGCCCGGACGTACATGGAAGACGCGTTGCGCATGACCGTGCATCTGATCATGAGCACGCCCGAGTATCAAATCGTGTAGGCGGGGCAGGCCAGGTCGGCCTAGAATGCCATTCTCCCCCAGCTATTTGGCAAGTCGGAGGACATCACATGCAGGCAACATCCAAGGCGTTGGCGGCAATCGGACTGACCATCACGGCGTTCGGTGTAGGTGTGGCGGTGTCACAACGGACGACGGCCGTGGCGCACGCAGGGCACGTGGGCGGCGCCGACACGGCGGCGGCGCGGGCGGCGACGACCGAGATCGAGCGGATGGCTGCCACGGGTGACATACATGCCGGTCACGCGCTGGAGGTGATGGCGCAGCGGCCGTTCTATCAGGCCGCTGCGTCGATGGCAAACATGCCGGCCGACAACGAGGGCGCGGCCGCGCGCCTGGCGAGCTCGCCGCGCAAAGGAGAATTCGTCGAGATCGATGTCAACGGCACGAAGATGCGCACCTGGGTCGTGCGACCGGCGGGCACAGGCCGTGCGCCGGTTGTGATCGTCATCCAAGAAGTGTTCGGTTTGGCGGACTGGATCCGGGGCGTCGCCGACCAGCTCGCAGCCGATGGCTTCATCGCGGTCGCGCCTGACCTCCTGGCGGGCAAGGGACCGACCGGCGGTGACACCCGCGAGTTCAAGGACCAGCAAACGATGGTGCAGACGACGCTGAAGATGCCACCGGATGAAGTGATCGCGAAGCTGAAGGCCGCCAGGGCGTTTGGGCTGAAGGATCCGCGGTCGAACGGCAAGAGCGCCACGGTGGGCTATTGCTTCGGCGGGAGCCAGAGCTTCGCGATGGCCGTCGCCGAGCCAGGCCTGAACGCGGCCGTGGTGTATTACGGCTCCGCACCAACCGATGTGCCACCGGCCCCGCAGGGTGCTGCGCCGGCGCCGTTCGTGCCGTCGCCGTCACTGGCGAAGATCAAGGCACCGGTGCTCGGGCTCTACGGCGGTATGAAGGAAGACGCCCGCATCGGCGCGACGATCGCGGCAACGGAAGCGAAGATGAAGGAGCTCAAGAAGACGTTCGAGGTGCGCATCTTCGAGGGCGCCGCGCACGGATTCCTCCGCGCGCAGTCAGGGAACAACGGCGCGAACATGAAAGCGACGCACGACGCGTGGCCGCTCACGGTTGCGTGGATCAAGAAGCACGCGTCTTGATTAGTCGGGGCTCTGCCCCGAACCCCGGCTCAGTCGCTCGCGGGGGGGCCAAATACCCGCTCCGCTCCTTCGCGGGCGCGCCGTGCGCGCCGCCGTTCTGCGGTCTTGATGCGCCGCAGAACGGGCCTCCGACCAGCCTCACCCGGTCTACCGGCTTACCCGGCTGGAAGGCTTATCCGGCCTTGATGGTTACTGCTGCGTCGAGCGCGGCTTGGTCAGGTCCTGACTGTCAATCGCGTACTCGGTGAAGGGCTGGTACATCTCGTCCCAGCTCTGCTCCGACCAGTACACCTCGAGATGCGGCGCCGGATTCCATCGGTTGGCGAGCGAGTTGTCGTACACGCCGATCCCGGTAATCTTGCTGCCGGCGGGAATCCGCAGCGGTTCCGCAAGCTCGTAGTTGATCTGCCAGTTGAAGTCGAACTTCGGCACGTTGAGGATGGTTTGCTCGCGACCGTCGGGGCAGGTCACGACCCACTTGAGGCTCTTGCCGCGCAAATGCATGTGCGGTGACATCGCGTAAAAAGTGATGTCCTCGGTCACGGGCGTGATGCCGGTCAGGCGCCAGTTGGCCGCATATGGCGGGATGTTCGGCGTGTGACGCCGCCGCGCCGTGCTGCCTTCTTCGGCCGAATACTCGACCTCCTTGCCCTCGGCGCGATAGAGCGAGAGCGCGTCCTTGTCGGTGGCGAGCGGATCGCCGGCCTGGCGGATGAGTACCTCGCGCTTGACGGGCACCTTGTTGAACCAAATGCCGAGTCTGGTGCGATCCTTCTCCACCCGACCGGTCGGGTTGTAGTGCATCTGCCAATTGATGTACTTGCCAGCCGGAATGCGCTTGCCGATGTCGGGTCGATGCCGGTCGAGACCGCGACCCGGCACGAACGACAAGAGCTTCGACGATCCCGCGAACGTCAGCTCGCCCGACCGAAGGGAGCGTTCGGTATCGGCTTTCCCATCGATGAGGAGACGGCCCTCCGTGTCGAGCGTGCCTCCGGGTGGCAGGTCGACGAAGTAGATGCCGGCATGATGGACGACCGCGCGATTGCCTGGGCGGAGCTCCACGACTTCGGCAAAGCGATCCTCGGGCCACGGTACCTTCGTGTAGAAGTTCTAGACCGCGAGCTCGCCCTCGGCTGGAACCTCGAACTCCAACGGCAGCTCGAAGACGAAATCCGGCTCGCGCCCGAACGTCCAGCCCTCCTTGAAGGTGGGCTTCGGCGGCAGGTCCGCGTCGTTGCCGCGGGGTGCGCCCGCGTCGACCCAGGCCGAGATGGTCTCAATCTCGCGCTCGGTGAGGCTGCGGTCGTTCCGCATCGGCAGCGTCTGCTCGCGGTCGGCGCCCCATGGTGGCATCTCACGCGCGACAACCTTGATCTTGATCGCCCGGGCCCATGGTCGCGCGTCCTCGTACGAGAGCAGCGGCATCGGGCCGATTTCACCCGTGCGATGACAGCTCGCGCACTTGTCGAACAGGATGGGCGCGACATCCTTGGCAAACGTCGGCGCCACGCCGGTGGCCGGAGCGGTGCTGGCCGTCGTGATGGCGAAAGCGACGATCGCCGCACACGCTGCTGCACTGGAGATCGCACGCGTCATGATTCCCCCCCCCCCCCCCCCCCCGCGAAAACCGGTACGGACGTTGCGCGTTGCTCCACGAGACTACTCCATCCGATCGCCCATCACCGCTGTGAGCGAGACGGCTTTGAGGACGCCGCTGGGCAAGTCGGGGCACCGGACGTGACCGCTGTGACGTTGAGGCGGCTAACGGGCGTCGCGACGATGTGAAGCCCCTTGACCACCACGACCTGTCCCTTCAGCGACGGCAGGTCGAATTCCCCAACGCCGATCAGGTGGAACTCACGCTTTCCCATGGCCGGCGTGGTCGGCAGCTCCTTCTTGCTGGGTGCATTGGCCGAGCTCTTTACAGGGTCGGTGGCGTTGACGAGCATCCATGTGCCCGCTGACTGTTCGCGGAGGCAGCCGGTCGTGCTCACGATGTCGACCCGTCGCGCTGCTTGCGCCACCAGCGGTCGCTCGGCGAGAGGCCACGCGGTGCCGAGCGCGAGACACGCGAGAAACGCCCGCTGGGTCCAGTCGAGCCGTATGCTGCTCACGCGCTCCACCCTCACTGTCTCTCCGCCGGAACCGCGTCCTGCTTCTTCCACCAGGGATTGCCGAGGTTCGTGTATCGCCCGCCGTCGACCGAGATCGTCGACGTGACGCGGAAGTTCGCCGGCGAGACTAGCCGCAATGCATCCTTGAGTCTCACCGTGTGCCCACCTGCCGTGAACGGCTCGCTCTCGAAGTAGATGTAGTAGAAGCCGCCGAGATCCGCGCCGACCGGAGCTCGCTGCGTGTACGAAAAGCCGCGGCTGTCGGTCACTTGCCTGCTCATCGTCTTCTCGTCTTTGCGGTAATCGATGCGCTCCTTGATCGTGAAGGGACCTTCGGCACCCTGCACGTCGATCGACGCTTCGTACTGGCCATCGCCGATCTTGGTAAAGACGGCGCGGCCGTTCATCGATCCCCCCAGGCCGAGCGGGCTATCGGGGACGACCCCTTCGAAGGCCCAGGTCCCGAGAAAGTACGCGTCGAAATCGAGGAGGGGCAGCGGGTCGCCGGCTTGCGTCGGACGGCCGAGCGCCGGCATTTGCCCGCGTGGCTGCGTTCCGGGTGCCGGCGCCTGAGCACCCGCGTGCGAATCGCTGAACGCAGCCGCCGTCACGACCGCCGCAAGACCGTACGCCGAAAACCTCATGGAGTGCTCCGCGATGTCAGAGGCCGTCGGCCGGACTGTACTTCAGGCCGAGCGATGATGCCAGCGTACAGTGGTGCGCGCAGCCGCGGACCGAGCCATCGTGCGAGTGATGGACGCGCGGTACCGGCGTGGAACGCCTCGGCGTCATCACGGAGAGCATGCGCCGCGCAAATTGACCAACGACCGATGACTAGTTCAGCGCGTACGCGATGATCCCGGCGTCCGTTCCACCGCCGGCGGCCATCGCGACGAACTGGCGGCCCTGGTGCAGATAGGTCATCGGCGACGCGGCTGGACGTAGCGGAAGCTCGGTCTCCCACACCAGGTCGCCGGTCGCCTTGTCGAACGCGCGGAACATCGGCGGATCGAGCGTGAGCGTCGAGAGCGGTCGGTCGCCGACCTTGAGCGCTTCGCCCACGCCGAGCCCGGCACCGATTTCGTTCACGAACAACACCGAACCCGTGACGATGGCCGCTCCGCGCATCATCGACCCGAGTCGGTTGAGCTTCAGATCCTTCAGCAGCGGATGATTACGTGGACCATCGCCGAGGGGCACGCGCCATGCCAGAGTCCCCTTGTTCAAGTCGTACGCTGTGATGCTGCTGTACGGCGGCTTCCAGATGCGCAGCCCGTCGAGTGTGGGTACGTTCTGAGTGCCACCACGTCGGTACGGGATATTGCCGCGGGCGGAATCCCCTTTGACCAACTGCACGACGATCGGGTGGTTGATTGACGGCACGTAGAGCATGCCGGTCGTGGGATCGAACGCCGCGCCGCCCCAGTTGGCCCCGCCCACGTTGCCCGGCGCCTGAATGGATCCGCGCTCGGTGGGTGGCGTAAACAGCGGACCGTGATCGAATCGCTTCAGCACCTCGAGCCCGAGCGCCTTCAGCTCCGGCGTGAAGTCGATCACATCGTTCTCGACAAAACCCTGCTGCTCGAACGGCGGCGGCTTGGTGACAAACGGTTGTGTCTTCGCCGTCTGCTCACCGACCATCGTCGAGGGAGGCACCGGGCGCTCTTCGATAGGCCAGACGGGCGCGCCCGTTCTGCGGTCGAAGACGTACACCCAGCCTTGCTTGCTGACCTGGGCGACCGCGCGGATCCGCTTTCCGTCCACCGTGAGGTCCGCCAAGATGGGAGGTGCCGGGAAGTCGTAGTCCCAGATCCCGTGATGCACGCCCTGGAAGTGCCACACCCGCCTGCCGGTGGTGACATCAAGGCACACGAGGCTTTCTGCGAAGAGATTCGCGCCTGGTCGATCGCCGCCGTAGTAGTCGTTGGTCGGCGTCCCGAACGGCAAGTAGACGTACCCCAGCTCCTCGTCGACCGTCATCAGCGACCAGACGTTCGTGTTGCCGGAGTACTCCGAGGAGTTCTTCTCCCATGTCTCGTGTCCGAATTCGCCCGGTTGCGGAATCGAGCGAAAGGTCCAGAGACGCTTCCCTGTCCGGACGTCGTAACCCGTGATGTCGCCCCGCGGCATCTCCTTGTGTGTCGGGTTGTCGGGAATGTTCGCGCCCACGATGATGACGTTCCTGACGACGACGGGCGCGGAGTTGATCGCGTAGTTTTTCAGCCGCTCGGCGAGGGCGACGTACTGCGCCGCGTCTACGCGACCGTTGTCGCCGAATCCGGGATCCGGTCGACCTGTTTTGGCATCGAGTGACAGGATGTACGCGTCGTGCGTGCCGCTGATGAGACGCTCGACCTTGCCGTCGGTCCAGTAGGCCATCCCGCGGTGCGTGTATCCGAGGTTGGGCGGTCGTCCAAGCTTCCAGGTTCCGGGATCGTACTGCCAGAGCTCCTTCCCCGTGGCGGGATCCACCGCGACAAAGACCCCCAGGGACGTCGCGGTGTACAGCACGCCGTTCGCGTAGAGGGGCGTGTCCTGGTAGGAGCCCGGCCGTGCGGCCGGCGTCGCCTTGGCGATGGCATTGTCGGGTGAGGACCACCGCCACGCAATAGTCAGTCGATTCACGTTGCTCCTGTTGACGCGGTCGAGTGGCGAGTACTTGGTGCTCGCGCCGTCGGCGGCGTAGTGCCGCCACTCACCGGTCGGGCTGCCGCGCTGGGCGCGCAGTACTACGGGTGACACCTGTGGTGCGAGCAGCACGGAAACGACCGCCATTCCACCGACGAGGACCAAAGCGAGTGTGCCGCGTGTCAGCATGAGGAAGAGTTCCCTTTTCGCACGGGCCGCCAATGGCGACGGGTGGCGCCCGAGGCGGGGTGGAATCCTAGCACGGTGCGCGATGATAAGCTGTGGGCGTTGTGGTGGTTCGTGTCCTTCGCCGCGCGCGCGTGCTCCTGATGCTGCTGTGTCTCGCCGTGAGCGCCGCCGCCATTCCACGGACGGGTTTCGCACACCGGCCGCCACCGGAGGTGGTGGCCTTCTTGAAGATCGACCCGACCGACAGCCCGCGACTTCGTGTCGCGGTGCGGGTCCCCACGGCCATCTTGCTCGATGCGGGGCTGCCTCGAGTGCAGACGGTCCTGCTCGATCTTCGGACCATCGACAGCAGACTCGCGGCGGTTGCGGCCGAGGTCCAGCGGAGCCTTGACGTCACCGACGGCGGACAGCCGCTCGCGCCAGGTCCTGCCCGGTGGATCGTCTCGACGATCGGGGATCGGGCATTCGAGTCGTTCGAGACCGCCATGAACCATCTCGCTGGTCCGCCGCTTCCCGTTGACCGCGCGGTCTATTGGAATGAGGCCTACGTGGATGTGCAGTTCGACTACGCGCTGACGAGCGTGGCGCCGCGCGTCGAGGCGCGCTTGAACGGACTGCGCATGGGCGGTGACTTCTTTCAGACCCGAGCGACCTTCATCCCGGCCGTCGGCGCGCCGCGGACGGTGACCGTCAGCGGTGCGCCCCAGCGGGCGCTCTTCGAGCCGACGCTCTGGCAAGCGGTGTCGGCGATCCTTCGACGCGGGATCGATGTCCTGCCGAGCGAGCGGCTGCTGTGGCTCCTCGTCCTCTGTCTCGCGATTCCAGCGTCGCGCTCGGCACGTCCGCTGGCAGTCTTCGTGTCTGCTCACAGCGCGCTGCTTCTCTGGGTGGCTCTTCGAGCGTCTCCCCTTGCCGGTGTCACGGTGGACCTCGCACAGTTCGCGTTTGGCGGGGCAGTCGTGCTGGCCGCTGGGCAGGTGCTCGTCGGCTCGAGCGTGCGCGCCACGACGATCACGGCGGCGTGCGCTGGGGTGACGTCCGCGATCGTGCTCGGTCATCGTGCTCACGAGTGGGTCCCGCTCGCTGGCGCGCACGTGGCGGCCGCGACCGGCGCCCTCGCCATCCTCGTCGCGACAATCGCGGCCGGTGCACTGGTGCTGCTGCGGCCTCTGGTTCGCATGCCGTACCAGTGGCATGCGCCTGGTTGGTTGGTCACAGCTGCCTGGGCGGCCATCCCTGCGCACGAAGGGTCGCACGCGATGGTCGGCGCCGAGGAGCGGCTCGTGGGTGCCGACGCTGTGGCCGTGCAGCCCGGTGTCCAGTTTGTGCTCGCGCACGGCTCGATCCTTGTGTTGCTGCTGTTCGTCGGCGTCCTCGCGATCGTCGCGTGGGCCGCGCGTCGGCCGTCGCAAGGGTCCGGCTGGCCCGCGTCGGTATGAGCGGGAAGGTGGAGCAGGTTGCCACGGCGTCCGGCCAAACGATTGGCCAGCCGAGGGGGCAAGAACGATTTCGGGTACTGGCCCTTGGCGCAGGCATCGTGGTGTTGGTCGCCGTCTATTTCGGGATGCGCTCCCCGGTCGGCGAGCCGGGCCGTCTGCTGCCGTATCAGATGCTGATGCGCGACTTGGTCTCAGCCGATCAGATGATGTTCAACGCACTCAAGCAGAGCTTGCTCGATGCAGAGGCGACACGGAACGCGACCGGCCGATGGCCGCAGGTTCCCGCGCTCTCGAGTCTGCCGACCAGGATGCCTGGCGACACGCTGACGCCGGCGTCCTACTCGTGGCGGCTGGAGACCAACGGGGTGATCACACATTATGTCGGCGTACCTGGAGCGGACACATCCGCCCCTGCGTGGATGATTGCGATCAAGGAGCCCGAGCCAGGTGTTCCGACGGACACGGCGCCGAACGACGAGGAACATCATCGCCTGGTCGACGGGACGGTATTGCATGTGTCGATCTGGACGCACCGGTTTGGCGTTCAGGTGGAGCCGGCGTTTCTTCCGCAGCCTGAGGCCGGAGGCTGGACGCAGGTGCTGGTCGCCCCGCTCAATCCGCTCGCGCAACCATTTGGGCCGATGAGCCGACCATCCGCCGCGGCGGGACGAGGGGCGCCCCCTCAGTAAAGGCGCGCGGCAAGAGTGGTGATGGAAGCCATGAGTCGAGTTGTTGCGACGTTTGCGCTGTTGCTTGTGGTCGTCACGGCCGGTCCGGCGTGGGCGCAAGCCGGTCGTGGATCAGCCCAGGGCCAGGGCCCGACCGGGGCGCTGAAGATCGGTGTCACCCTGCACCCGTACTTCTCCTGGACCCGCAACGTGATCGGGACGCTGCCCGGTTATGAGGTTCGATCCATCCTGCCGGGCGACATCGACGCGGGCGACTACCAGCCTCGGCCCGACGACATCAAGAAGCTCGTCGATCTCGACGCGATCGTGGTCAACGGGATCGGACACGACGACTTCATCTTTCCGATGATCAAGGCCTCGGGGAACAGCGGAATCGTCGTGATCCGGCCAAACGCGGCCACACCCCAGATTCGAACGGCCAATGGCAAGAGCGCCAACTCGCACACGTTCATTTCATTCACCAACGCCATTCAGCAGACGTACGCGATCCAGAAGGCGCTGGCGGCTCTTCGACCAAAGGACGCCGCGACGCTCCAGCAGAATGCCGCCGACTACGCCCGGCGGCTGCGTGTGATCAAGTCGAAGGCCGCGACGCAGCTCGCCGAGGCGAAGATCACCCGGGTGGTCACGGTCCACGACGGATACGGGTATCTCCTGCAGGAGTTCGGCCTGGAGATCGGCGGCGTCGTGCAGCCCTCGCATGGCTTGACCCCCTCTGCGACCGAACTGCGCGAGATGGTGCGCCTGCTGCAGCGCGAGAAGATCAGAGTCGTGTTCAGCGAGGAGACGTTCCCGGCGCCGCTACTGAAGGTGTTGCAGGACGAATCCGGTGTGAAGGTCTACACGATCAGCCACATTGCATCAGGGCCGTACAGCTCTGATCGGTTCGAGCGCGAGATGCAGGCCAACGTGGAGACGATGATCCGCGCGCTGGTCACAGGGGGATGACACGATCCTCGCCGATCGATTCACTCGGAACGCCGATCGGTATGGCCTCGACTGAGCCGCCGCTCATCGAATTCACCGACGTGTCGATGCGGCGCAATCGTGAGCTGCTGCTGTCGCACGTCTCGATGGCGGTCCAGCCACGTACCATCCACGTCATCGTTGGGCCGAATGGCGCCGGAAAGACGACGCTGCTGACGGCCCTCCTCGGGCAGGCCGCGTTCGAGGGACGGATCGTCGCCCGCTGGCGACACGACGGGCGGATCGGGTTCGTCCCGCAACTGTTTGCCGTCGACGCCAGCCTGCCCGTCACCGTCGAGGACTTCCTGGCCCTCACGCGCCAGCGAAGGCCCGTCTGTTTCGGGGTGTGTGCCGACGCGCACTCGCGCATCGGCGCGCTGCTCAGAGACGTCGGACTGGCCAGCCTCGAGCGACGACCGCTGTCGGTCTTGTCCGGAGGCGAGCTCCGTCGTGTGCTGCTGGCAAATGCTCTGGATCCACGCCCCGAGCTCCTCGTCCTCGACGAGCCGGCCGCCGGACTCGACGAAGGTGGTGTGGGCCAACTCGAAGACAGGATCCGTAGCCTGAAAGAAAGCGGAACGACGATTCTAATGGTCTCGCACGACCTGAATCAGGTGGCCCGAGTTGCCGACCGTGTGACGGTGCTCGATCGGTCGGTGATTGGCGAAGGACCGGCCGCCGAGGCGCTGGCGCTCGAGCACGTGCGCTCGTTCCTGCCTTCTGCCACGCAGGCCGGCGGTCCGGCTCCCAGGTCCGCGAGGCGGCTATGACGACGTTCTATAACTGGGTCGGCGCGCTCGCGCAGCAGGGGTGGTTGCCGGCCGACTTCCAGTATCCGTTTCTCATTCGCGGTTTCATTTGTGTGCTGATCCTCGCGCCGATTCTCGGCGGTCTCAGCCACCTCGTCGTTACGCGTCGCATGGCGTTCTTCAGTGCGGCGCTCGGCCAAGCCGCCCTGACGGGGGTCGCCATCGGGCTGCTCCTCGGCGAGCCGCTGAACGCCCCGTACGGGGGCATGTTCGGCTTCTGCCTGCTCACGACGCTCGGAATGGTCTACGTGAAACGTCACGCCACGCTCCCGCCTGACACGTTGATTGGCGTCTTTCACGCGCTGACGCTGGGGATCGGGTTGTGCCTGCTCGTGCTGCTGACGCGTCAGTTCAATGTGCACCAGGTGGAATCGGTGCTGTTCGGCAGCCTCCTGACGGTGACCGATGGTGATCTCTTGCTGCTGCTCGGCGTCGGCGTGCTGGTGGCGGTGTTGCTGGTCCGGCAGTACAACCGATTGCTGTTAGATAGCCTGAGTCCGCCGCTGGCCTCGGTTGCCGGCGCCGACTCGGCGTTTCTCGAGTACTTCTTCGCGATTCTGTTGACCCTGTCGATCGTGGTCAGCCTCAAGGTGATTGGTGCGCTGCTCGTGGAGGCCCTGGTGCTCGTGCCCGCGGCCTCCGCGCGGAACCTTGCGCAAGGCTCTCGACAGTATTTCTTCCTGAGCGTGCTCGTTGCGTTCTTCGCCGGAGCAGGTGGGCTCGGTGTCTCGACGCAGCTTCTGGTCCCTACTGGCGGCGCGGTCGTCTTGGCGGCGAGCGCGATCTTCTTCCTGACGCTCGCGGTCGGTCGGTTGATACGGCGTCGTGGCGCTCGGGTGGCCCGGCTCCACACGACATGACCGGCGCTCCTCTTGCAGCAGTCGCGCTTCGGGCCGTGGAGATCGCGGGCCTCTCTCCCCGCGCGGAGTTCCTCGCGGTCGTACGCGCCGGGGTCGTCGTCATTGTGGCGGCCGCGGTGTATGTCGCGACCCAACGGGCAACCGCTGACGCCGGATCGGGCGTCGCGAGGAACCTGCTGCCGTTTCAGGCGCTCATTCAAACGCACGGCGTGGTCGATCAGCGGATGTTCCAGCAGCTTCAGGTGGCACTGCTCGAGGCGCAGGCGATCCGCGCGACGTCGGATGCGTGGCCAGAGGTGCCGGCGATGGCCGACCTGGGGATCGACCCCTTCGCGCAAGATCCCACCGATAAGGGTGCGCGGTACTCCTGGCGGCTGTTGCGATCGGGGTTCGTGATCAACTACCTCGGCGTGTCGGATCGCGGGGACGCTCCCGCGTGGCTCCTGATGATTCAGGAGCCCGATCCGTCCGCACCGGCCGAGGCCTATTCAGACGACGAGGAGCACGCGCGCCTGCCGAATGGCACGCTCCTGCATGTCTCGATCTGGCGTCATGTGAACGGATCACGTGTGCCGCGGACGCTAACGCGTGTGCCGCAGGCCGAGGGGTGGAGTCAGATCTTCGCCGTGGGGCCGTCCACGACACACTGACTGAGCTGCGCGCTCCTCGAGATCGATGACGCGCTCGCCAGGGGCTCAGACGACGCTGCTGGCTGGGCGCAGGTCGACACAGATGGTGTTCAGTCGATAGTAGAGGGTGTTGATGAATCGACCATCCTCCACCAGCGGGATCAGCGGGTCGCTCGACATCGATACCACCTGCGTTCGGCCAACCGCGCGATCGAGCCACACGAACAGGCGCACCTGCTCGGTACCGGACATGTTCCCGATATCGCGAATGATGAGCGTTCGGGCCGAACCGTTCTCCGGAAGGTGCATCGGCTCACCGGGGCGCCAGGCCGCGACCGGCGAAGCCAGGGACAGTGTCGCGGTCAGTGCACTCCACACGCTGTCGTCGGCACCGATGAAGAGCACGTTGACGCGTGGCATGCCCAGCTGCCACAGGCTCTCTTGGACAACACTGGCCATTCGCCAGAAGTGGGACAAATTGAACCCGGGGACGGATATAGCGCCTACGCCGGGCGGAACGTCGGTGTGTCGGGCCATACCGGCTCCTCGCCCCTGATTGGGTGAGCCGACTGTATGTCCGGACACAACGAAAAACCATCGGGAGAATGGGTGGCCCTTCTCAGGGAATCCCCTTACGGCGCGCGGGCGGCGGCTGAGCCCGGGTTGGGGGCGGGGCCCCGACTCATCACTCCGTGCCCAGCCAACCTTGGAGGAGGGCATATTTGACCACATCGATGCGCCCGGTCAGCCCCAGCTTGCGCATGGCGTTCGCCTTGTGGGTCTCGACGGTCTTGACGCTGAGCGCTAGCCGTGCCGCAATCTCCTTGTTGCTGTAGCCCTCTGCGATGAGCCGCAGCACTTCGGTCTCGCGATCGGTTGGCCTCGTCCCCGCAGGTTTGCCACCTTCGCGCTCCAAGAACGTGGCAGTCAGTCGACCTGTCAGCGACGAATCGACGTACTGGCGCCCGCCCGCGACAGCCCGAATGGCCTAGAGCAGCTCGGTGGGCGGGCTCTGCTTGAGCACGTAGCCCGAGGCCCCGGCGCGCAGCAGCTCCTCCAGGTAGGCGTCATCGCTGTGCCGTGTCAGCGTCACGATGGCGACTGCCGGATTCTGTCGACGCAGTTCGCGGGTCGCGATCAGGCCGTTCGTGCCAGGCATCGAAATGTCCATGACGACGACGTCGGGCGTCAGCTCCAGCGCCCGTCGCAACGCCGCGTCACCGTCGCTGGCTTCGGCGACGACCTTCATGTCCGGTTGGCTGTCGACGAGCAGGCGTAAGCCGTGCCTGACCGTCACGTGATCATCGGCGAGAAGAACTCGAAGAGGGGACGCGCTTTCAGCCCTGTGATATCGCGCTCAAGGCGTCGACGGTCATGCGCAGCAGTACGCTCGTTCCGCCGCCGACCGATGACTCGATCGAGAGCGTCGCACCGATGAGTGCGGCGCGTTCCTGCATCCCGAGGACGCCAAAACTCCGGGGGGGGGGGCACCAGGGCTGTCGCTGCTCGGGGCGTCTGAGTCGGGCGACCGCTCTGGATCGAAACCGATCCCGTTGTCTTCGATGGCGAGGACGACGGCGTCTGCACGCCGTTCAAGGAGGAGTTCGACCTGTGTCGCCCGGGCGTGTTTGGCGACATTCGTCAAGGCCTCCTGGGCGATGCGATACAACGTGGTCTCGACATCGCGGGGCAGTCGGTCCTCCATCAGCCCGGCGGTGTGCATCTGCACCGGCACACCGGTACGCGCGGACCAGTCCTTGGCGTAGTTCGAGAGCGCGGCCCGGAGGCCCAAGTCGTCCAAGGCCGTGGGTCTGAGCTTCCACACCAGATGCTCGACGTCGCCATCGAGCCGCTGGGTCACCACGTCAAGGGCCGTGACCGCCTGGGCGAACTGCGGGTCTGCGCCGCCGAGCGCGGTCAACTTCTCCACCCCACGCGACAGGGCGGTGAGGTGCTCACCGAACTGATCGTGCATTTCTCGAGCGATCCGGCGCCGCTCATCTTCTTGTGCGAACACCAGCCGCCCGAGGAGCTCGGTTCGTGCGCGCTCCGCCCGCTCCCGTTCCTGCATTTCGAGGGTCAGCGATTGGTTCGCCTGGGCGAGCTCCGCCGTCCGCTCACGGACGCGTCGCTCGAGTACCTCGTGCGCCTGGCGAAGTGCGTCCTCGGCCTGCTTCCGTTCCGTGAGATCGAAGTGCGTGCCGACGATGCGCCTGACGCGGCCGTCAGGGCCCCGAATCAGGAGACCGCTCGAGAGCACGTGGACGTAATGACCGTCCTTGTGCCGCAGCCGGAATTCGGATTCGTACGACGGGCGCCCCTCCATCACGCTGCGATTGACGTCCTCCGCTCTGCGCGGTCATCCGGATGCAGCAGCCGCTCCCACGCGCTCACGTGCGGCTCGATCTCGTCCTCTTCGTAGCCCAGCATCTGCTTCCAGCGTGGAGAGTAGATGACCTCACCGGTCTCCAGGTTCCAGTCCCAGACGCCCCCTTGTGCGCCTGCGAAGGCGAGGCGCAGGCGTTCCTCGCTGTCCCGAAGCTCGCGAAGCATCCGCCGGGTCTCGCTCACGTCCCGAAGTGTGAGCTGGAAGGTCTCCGCGCCGTCGAGCCGCGCGACCACGACGTCGACATCACGCTCCGAGCCGTGGTCGCCGAGCACGGCAGCCAGTGCACGCGGCCAGGTCGTGGCATCGCGGCGCGCCGATCGAAAGCACTCTTTGACGATCGCATGGCTTGCCGGTGCGAAGACGCGCTCGACCGGAACCCCCACGAGGTCGTTGCTGTTTCCGGCGCCGAACAGGGTTGCCGCAGTCGCGTTGGCGAAGGCGATCCGACGACCCTCCAGGATGAGGATGGGGTCAGGATATCGTCCGAGGAAGGTCAAGTATGGCTCTTGGGCGGTGTCCACGAGTCGGCCTACTCATCGAGTCTAGCAGTCGTCTGTTGCTGGTCGCTAGTGATCCCGTGTACCGGCGACGCGGACCGAGCGATGGCGGGTCGCCCGTCGCCCGGGTGGCGGTCAGGGCTCACTGGGCGAGTCGGCTGCGCTCGGCGACTTTTTCGGGAACGCAGGACTGAATCGGGCGTCCGCGGTTCATAATGAGAGACTGGAAGGAGACCACTTTCATGCATGCCGACGTGTTGCGCGCGATCAATGTTCAGATCAATTCGGAGCTCAGCGCCTGGTACCAGTACTTGGCGATGGCCGCATTCTGCGAACGGGAGAAGTTCACCGGCGCGGCGCGCTGGCTGAAGGCCCAGAGCGCCGAGGAGTACCTGCACGGCATGAAGCTGTTCGACTTCGTCCACGCTCGCAATGGTGTTGTCGAGCTGACGCGGATCGAGCAGCCGACGCGCGAATTCGAATCGTTCGGTGAAGTGTTCGAGGCAGCGCTGCGGCAGGAAGAGTCGGTGACGAATCAGATCAACTCGCTCTACGAGCTGTGTTTCAAGAACAAGGCGTTCGCCGAGATGACCGAGCTGCAGTGGTTCCTGACTGAGCAAGTGGAAGAGGAGAAGATGGCGCGCGAGCTGGTGGCGAAGTTCCGTCTCGTCGGTGACGACCCAGGGTCGTTGCTCGACCTGGATCGTGAGCTCGGCACGCGTCCCGTGCCCCAGTCCTGAGGATCCGGCCTCGATGTTCTTGCTCCAGGTCTTGGCTGACGTCGATCGGTGGCTCGACGCGCACGCGCTCTGGCCGTCGCTGCCGGTGTGGGCCTATGGACTCATCACGCTCGTCGACGCGCACATCACGACCGCGAGCGTCACGCTGTTCCTGCACCGATGTCAGACGCATCGCGCGATCATGTTCCATCCGGTCGTGTCCCACGTGATGCGCTTCTGGCTCTGGGCACGGACCGCGATGCCCACCCGCGAGTGGGTCGCCGTGCATCGCTGTCACCACGCAAAGGTCGACGGCCCAGACGATCCGCACAGCCCTATCGTGTACGGCATCTGGCGCGTGCTGTTTCTCGGCACGGGCTTGTACCATCGCGCGGCGCACAACCGCACGCTCGTCGAGCGGTACGGGACGGGCACACCAAACGATGTGCTCGAGCGATATCTCTACGATCCGATCAGCCTGACCGGGCCGGTGTTCACACTGATCATGAACCTCTGGCTGTTCGGCACAGCCGGCGCCACGATGTGGATCGTCGAGATGGCGTGGATTCCGTTCTTCGCCGCCGGGGTGATCAACGGCTTGGGTCACTGGTGGGGCTATCGCAATTTCGCGACGCCCGACCATTCCCGCAACCTGCCGGGCCGGATCTGGTCCTTGCTGACCTGTGGAGAAGCGCTGCACAACAACCACCACCACAGCCAGAGCGCCTGTCGGTTTTCGATGCGTGCCGGCGAGCTGGATCCGGGATACTGGTATTTTCTCGCCTTGCGCACTCTTGGCCTCGCCCGTGAGCGGCATGGCGTATTGACCGATGGTTGAACCGAGTGAACCCGAGCTGATCCGGACACCGGTTGAACGGCTGCCGCCGCCGGAGCGGACGGCGACCGGTCCCTGGCCGCTCATCGCGCTAGTGGCGCTGATTGGCGCGCTGCTGTTCGGGGGCTACTGGTTCCTCCGCGCCTCACGCTCGGCCCCTGCCGAGACCGCGCCGGCTGTCGTCGCGCCGCTCCCGGAGCCGAGCGCCAAGCCGTCGACGCCGCTTGGGAGTAGCCCGTTTCCTGCGGACGTGCCCGCATTGGAGGCGAGCGATGGGTTCGTTCGCGCGTGGGTCCCACGGCTCTCGCAGCATCCGCGCGTGATGGCGTGGCTGGCGACAGATGGGTTGATCCGGAACTTCGTGACGGTCGTGACCAACATCGTCGAGGGGCGGACCCCGGCCGCCCGTGTGCCGGTTCTCAAGCCAACGGGACCGTTCCAAATCGTAGAGCGGGGCGGTCGCGTGTACGTCGATGATCGCTCGTATGCGCGCTACGATGCGCTCGCCGCAGGCTTCGCCTCGCTCGATGCGACTGCGGCGGCACAGCTCTACGCGACGCTGAAGCCTCGGATCGAAGAAGCGCACGCGGAGCTTGGGGGAGCCGGGTCGTTCGATGCGACCCTGGAACGGGCGATCGCGCAGCTCCTCGCCACACCCATCAGCGAGCGCCCGATGCAAGTGGAGCCCTCGGGCATCGGCTACCGGGCCGTGGATGCTCGTGTCGATGGGTTGAACGGCGCACAGAAGCAGTTGCTCCGCATGGGCCCGTCGAACGCCGCCCGCGTGCGGGCGCATCTCCGTGACCTGGCGATCGCGCTCGGCATTCCCGCTTCTCGCCTGCCTGCGGTGCCGCCCACGTAGGCGCACGCACGCTATGACCGGACCACTGCGGATTGCGTTTCTCGGCTGCGGCTTCATCACGCGCGTCCACAGCTACCACCTTCGCAGGCTGCCCGGCGAGTTCGTCGCGTCGTACGCGAGCCGCGACTGCGCCAAGGCCGACGCCTGTTCCCGCCAGTACGGCGGCGTGCGAAGCTACGGAGACTACCGATCCGCGCTAGACGACCCGGCCGTGGACGCAGTGGTCATCGCCATGCCGCCGCGGCTGCATCTCGAGTGGACGCTGCAGGCCCTGGCGGCTGGGAAGCACGTACTCGTGGAGAAGCCCGCGTTCCTTCGAGCGGAGGACTACGCGCGCGCCACCGATGCCCGGGATCGCGCGGGTCGCGTCGTCATCGTCGGCGAGAACGATCACTACAAGCCGCTGGCCACGACGCTGCGGCGACTCGTGGTTGACGGGATCATCGGTGATCTCGTCTTCGCGCACTTCACGACCATCGTCAGGCGATTGAAGGCGGCCGACGATTGGCGCAACGACGAGTCGATGGCGGGTGGCGACGCCTTCTTCGAGGAGGGGATCCACTGGTTGCACATCGCTTCGAGCCTCGGTCCCCGCATCATCGACATTCACGGGTACCAACCGACTCCCTCTCGCGAGGGCCCCGACCGGCGTGCCAAGAGCATGATGGTCGCCTTTCGCTACGAGAACGGCGGGGTCGGCGCGTTGTACTATTCGCGCGAGGTTCCCTCGCTCTTCAGAGGGTTGCGGTTGTCGAAATTGTTCGGGCGGCGTGGCATCATCACGTTCGAGTCGAACGGCCTGTTCGTGGTCGCGCACGGCGAAGGGCTACCCCGGGTTGTGTGGCCGGGGATGAAGGATATTCGAGGCTACCGAGCGATGTACCGTGACTTCGCATCGGCGATTCGTGAAGGGCGTCACCCCGAGATGAGTCTGGAGCGTGCGATGGAGGACCATCGGTTGATGGAGCGGGTGTACGCGACGGTCGGGAGCCCAGAGCCCGTGGCGACGCGATAGGGCCAGCACCCAGTCTTCATGTCCCGAACGAACTACGACGTCATCATCATCGGCAGCGGAGCGGGCGGCGGCACGCTTGCCCATGCGTTGTCGGACACTGGCGCGCAGATCCTGCTCCTCGAGCGGGGAGACTTCGTCCCGCGCGAGCCCGCGAACTGGGATCCGACGGCCGTGTGGAAGGACCTGCGGTATCGCGCGACCGAGCGATGGCTCGACGGTCGCGGTCGAGAGTTCCTTCCCTATACCCACTACAACGTGGGTGGGAACTCCAAGTTCTGGGGCAGCGTCCTCTATCGCCTTCGGCGCGAGGACTTCCAGGCCGTCGAGCATCAGGACGGGACGTCGCCCGCGTGGCCCATCGGCTATGACACGCTCGCGCCGTACTACGATCGCGCCGAAGCCCTCTATCACGTGCACGGTCTTCAAGGCGCGGATCCCACCGATCCGCCCCGCGGCGCGTTTCCGTACGCGCCCATTCCGCATGCGCCGACGATGGCTGGGATCGTGGAGGAGTTGACGTCCATGGGGCTGCGGCCGGCGCCGCTGCCGCTCGGGCTCATTCAGCCCGGCGAGGCCGGTGGTTGTCAGTTGTGCAACACGTGCAACTCGTTTCCGTGTCAGGTCCACGCCAAGAGCGACGCCGACGTCTGCTGCGTGCGACCGTCGATGGCGAGCGGGGCGGTGACGCTGCAGACCAACACGTACGCCCGCCGATTGTTGACGAATGCGGCCGGCACGCGCGTCCACGCGGTCGAGGTCGTGCGCGGCGGGGCGGTCGGCGTGCTCGAGGCGCCGGTCATTATCGTGGCATGCGGGGCGGTGAACTCGGCGGCGCTGCTGCTGCGGTCGGCCTCGGATCGGCATCCGAACGGCCTCGCGAACTCGTCCGGATTGGTCGGTCGGCGGTACATGGCACATCTCGCCACGATGATGCAGGGGTTTCATCCGTTCCGGCCGAACGACACCGTCTTCCAGAAGACCGTTGCCATCAACGATTTCTACCATCGTGGCCCTGGCACGGCGCATCCGCTCGGACACATTCAGTCGCAAGGCCGCACGCACGGCGTGATGGCTCAGACCGTCGCTCCGAGCATTCCCTTGTGGGCGTACGACGCGTGGGTGAAACGCGGCGTGGATTGGCTCGCGATGTCCGAGGATCTGCCACGTCGGGAGAATCGCGTGACGCTGACGCCAGACGGGCGGATCCAGCTGCACTACGTGCCGAACAACGTTCAGCCCCATCGGCGTCTCGTCATGGAGATGAAGCGCCTGCTGAAGCGGCTGGGCTTCTGGGTGGTGATGACACACTCGCACCAGGCGCAGAACACGACGCATCAGTGCGGAACGCTCGTGTTCGGGAACGACGCGCGGACCTCGGTGCTCGATCCGTTTTGTCGTGCCCACGATCTGGAGAACTTGTTCGTCGTCGATGCGTCCTTTTTCCCCTCATCGGCGGCGGTGAACCCGGCGCTCACGATTGCGGCACAGGCGCTGCGGGTGGCCGATCATCTCAAGACCCGTCACCTACGTGTCGCTTCTCACCTGACGGAGACTCGATTGTGAAAGCGCGTTCGTTCAGCCACGTCGGCATTACCGTGTCGGACTTCAACCGCGCGGTGCGGTTCTATTGGGAGGTGTTCGGCTGTCCGCTGGTCGGTGTCGCCGACACGCCACCTGAACGGGTTCGGGCGTTCTTCGGCATCGACGGTCCGGCGCCGAGCTGCAAGATTGGATGGATTCGGGTGCCGGGTGGATCTACTCTCGAGATCTTCCACTTCGAACCGAAGCTGCCGCCCCTGAGCATTCCGTGGAATCGGGTAGGGCTGACGCACATGAGTTTCAATGTGCGCAACACACAGCGGTGGTACGACTACCTGATGAGCAAGGGCGTCGAATGCGTCAGCAGGCCCGAGCGATCACCGCGCGGTCACACGTTCTTCTTCGCCCGGGATTTCGACGGCAATTCGATCGAGATGATCGATCTCGGCCCGATGTACCACGTGCTGAAGTGGCTCGGACCACTCGGAGGGTTCCTCTTCCGGCGGGGAATGTATCGGAAGTACTACGACTAGTCTCAGGTCACAAGTCGCAAGTCTCAGGCCCCTTCACTGGCGCGCTTGAGGGGCCTGTCGGACGTGGCGGACCATTCGGCCCGCTGGAAGATGTGACTTCCGACCCGTGACTTGCGGACTTGTGACTTGCGACGGTGTCTATCCCACCGTAAACGGCACGACAGCGCTCTTGGTACCCCACTCGATGCGCAAGTTGGCACCGGCAGGGGTATCGTCGATCGAGATCGTGACGCTCTCGACGGTTGACGCCGCCTTTCCGAGCTTCATCGGCACGCTGCCGATCTCGGCTCCCTTGTCGTAGGGAATGCCCCACTGACCAGGCTTGGTGCGGCGGCCCAGCAATAGTTGCCACTGCCCATCGCTAGGAATCGTGTTGATCGTGTGTGTGCCGGCTGGCAGCGTGATTGTTCCAAACTTCAGCGCCTTGTCGGAGGTGATGATCGTCGCCTCGTCGGCGCCGGTCCGCCAGGGCTGACCATTCGGCATCATCTGGGCCTCACTGCGGCCCTTCAGGAACGGTCGGCCGTACTCGAGCGCGATGTTCGCGCCATCGATGGTCCACTCCGAGCGGACGTGCGGGCTACCGCCGCCGCCAGTCTTCAGTTGCGTTGTCTTCTGTGCGGCCAGCGTCGCCGTTAGGCCCGCGACCAGCGCCGCCACTCCAACGATTGACCCCCATCTGCGCATGAGCAGCTCCTCCGTTGAACGAATGCAGCGAGCAGTCTATCACTTGGTCGTTGGTGGACGGGCACTGGCTCACTGAATGACGATCGTGCCTCGCAGCGCGTTGTTCCCCGAGTTGAGGTGATCGTGATAGCGGCACGTCCGGGCCGTGTTCAGGTTCGCGGTCTGTCGGCTCTGGCCCGGGCTCAGATTGCCCCAGGTGTTCAGCTCCGGGCATTCCTCGTGTGTCGGGTGCGGATCGCTCGCTTGTTCGTGGGCGCGCGAGTCATTGTTCACCATCGTGACCTGCCAGCCCCTCGGCACGGTCAACGTGGCCGGACTCACACCGTTTGACGTGATCGTGATGGTCGTCGCGGCGTTCCCAGCGCTTGGCGTGGGCGCGGGCTCGGTCTTTCCGCACGCCGCGAAGAGCGCGGCGCCGACCAGCAACCATCCGGTGCGAACCGTCATCTCATTCCTCCGCATGCGTCGATGAGCAATGGCGTCATTCAGGACTCTAGCGTACCTCAACAGGGTCACCGGCTCGGTCGAGGTGCCGCCAGCGGACGTGATCCGGGCACCCGCGGAGCAGGCAGGTGCCCGAGGCGGTGGGGTGGCCCTCGAAAGCCTCAGAAGAACTTGCGAGAAATGTTGAAGCCCAAGTACCAGTCGTCGTTCGACCGACCCCCGAGCGCCAGCTGGCGTCGCGTCGTCGCGTAGGAGTTGGAGAAGTTCAGCTGGAACGTGTGTCCTCCAGCGCGCTTCTCGATCGCGAAGCTGCCGTGATGCGTACCGGGCGTATAGCCGGTTCTGGGGGCCACCTCGCCGACGAGGTACACCGTCGGTCGGATTCGAACCCTGGCGCCGAGGCCGATCATGATCGTGTTGTTGTCCTCCTGACCGAGGAGGGCGAACAGATCCTTGGGATTCGGATTGGAGTTGTTCACCCACATCGGTTGGACGTAAACCGCCCCGATCTCGCCGAAGGTGCGCGAGATGACAGCACCGATCGAGGGGGTGTAGCTGTCCTTGAAGTTGTTCGTTCCGTCGATCGACGCGATGACCGACAGGTCGAGCGGCGCGTCGCCTTGACGGATTGCACCGTACTGCGCGAACAACATGATGTCCCTGTCGTTGGTTCGATGGAGCCCCACCTGGGTGTTCTTTGCCAGCCCGAAGCGGACCTCGAGACCAATCTGCGCGCCTGAGTCGATGCCGAACAGATCGTCGACGAGATCGCCGAAGTCGCCCTGACCGAGCGGGCGGCTGAACCGATGGGTCACCCGGAAGGCCGACTTGCCGGCCGGCACCCGCAGCGCCGTCGGTAGGCTGATGAGGTTGAAGTCAGGCTCCGCTAACCGCAGCGCCGCGTCGTCCTGAGCGTGGGCGGGTGCGGTAAGGGCGAGCACGAAGATGAACGCCGTGGCGAGTCGAAACGATGGACGATTCACGATGGCTCCTTCGAAGAAGTCGTATCGCATGGGCCGCTAGTTCCGCGGCGCCCCGATGTCGATCCAGCGCCTGATGACGAGGATCTGCCCAGGGGTCAGGAAGGACGCGCTACCCAGCGGCATGCGTCGGCCGACGATGGCTGTCGACGGTGTGGTCGAGAGCTTGTCAATGAGGTAGCTGCTCGCCGAGTTGTTCGGGTTCACGATGAGTGAGCCGGCGCGTTGGCTGCTCATCCGGTTTACGAGCTGCGCGTACGCAGCATCTCGCGTCAAGTTCAGGTTGCCCGCTGGCGCGGGACGGCCGACCGCCGTGTGGCAATTGATGCACGCCACGCGACCACTCGAATCAGCGTTCTCGAAGACGTTCTGCTGAATGCTCGAGAAGGTTGCTTCGAGGTTCGGTGTTGGACTCATGATCGAGGTTTGCCTCAGGAAGTCATCGGCGCTCTCATCACACGCGGTAACGCACGCTGCCAACAGACCAATCGCGACGATTCGAAGAAAGGATTGCATGTGCCTCCGTCTGGGCGGTTGAGGCTCGGCACGCTCGGGGCAAGCCCGGTGCCATGCATCGGAGGATAACCGATCCTCGGGACTCTGCGATGAAACATGGATTGTGCAATCTGAACGCTTACGAGTGCCGTAACCGACTTTCGCAGACGGTAAGGTCTTCGGGATCGTTTTCCGGTCTCTATGAGCACGTCAACGCCGGCCGCCCGCCTCGCTTCGCGGAGACGACACCGCCCGGACAGCGACATCTGACCTGCCTGTCAATCAATCCGGTACTTCGCCAGGTAGTAGGAAAGCGCGCGCTGGCTGATGCCCATCAGCTCGGCTGCGTCCTTCTTGACGCCGCGGGCGTTTTCGAGCGCTCGGCGGATCGTCTCCTTCTTCACCCACTCGATGTTGGCGTGAAGGCGGAGGGAGGGAAGCCCGGAGTTCGGCGGCGCGGTCGTGCCGAGGACGGAGATCGTTCGAACGCTGATGACCGGCCCATTCGATAGCACGACCGCTCGTTCAATGGTGTTCTCGAGCTCGCGCACGTTGCCCGGCCAGTCGTACTGGTACAGCGCCGCCAGCACGGCGTCGTCGACGCGCTCGATTCGCCGGCCCGTCCGCTGCGCGTGCTTCTTGACGAAGTGCTCGACGAGAAGCGGAATGTCGTCGCGGCGCTCGCGCAGCGGCGGAAGCTCGATGGGGATAACATTCAGGCGGTAGAAGAGATCCTCCCGGAACGTCCCGTCCATCACCAATTGCCGCAGGTCGCGATTGGTCGCCGCGATGACGCGGAGATCCACCTTCTCGGTTCGTTCCGATCCGAGTGGCTCGAACTCCCGCTCCTGGAGCACGCGCAGCAGCTTCGCTTGCAGCGTCGGGCTCATCGTGCCGATCTCGTCCAGGAAGATGGTGCCGCCGTCGGCCAGCGCAAACTTGCCCTTCTTCGCCGCGTTGGCGCCCGTGAAGGCACCACGCGTGTGCCCGAAGAGCTCGGATTCCAGCAATGATTCGGGAATCGCCGCGCAGTTCACCTTGATGAGCGGCATGTGGCGCTGCGGGCTCCGGCCGTGGATGGCTCGTGCCACGAGCTCCCTGCCGGTGGCTGTCTCACCCGTGATGAGCACCGTGCTCTTGGTGTCTGCCACGCGCTCGGCGCGGTCGATGATGTCCTGAATGGCTCGGCTGCATCCGATGATCCCGTAATGATCGAACTGCTCGTCCCGTTCGCTCCTGAGATACACGTACTCCGTACGCAAGCGCTGGTGCTCGATCGCCCGACGCACGACGACGAGGAGCTCCTCGATCTCGAATGGTTTCTGCAGATAGTCGAGCGCCCCGAGCTTCATCGCTTCGATCGCGTTCTCGACGGTGGCATGCGCCGTCATCATGAGGATCTGCGCCCGCTCGCTCTCGGGCGTGCTCGCTGTGTACTTCCGTATCAGCTCCAGACCGCTCAGGTCTGGCATGACGTTGTCGACGACCAGAACGTCGAAGCTTCGCTCGGCCAGCAGACGTTTCGCCTCGGTGGGACATGTCGTGGCGATCACCTCATGGCGCTCCTCACGGAGCGCGCGGCCGAGCGCCTTGAGAATGTTTTCTTCGTCGTCGACGAGCAGGATGGATCCGCGAGCTGCAGGCATGAGTTAAACGGACCCGTTGCCCAGGTGCTGACGAGGCAGGTCGACACGAATCTGGGTTCCGCGACCGACCGTGCTCGTGACCGTCACCGAGCCGCCGAGGCCCTCGATGATGTTCTTCGCGATCGGAAGGCCGAGACCTGTGCCGCCCCGTTTCGTCGTGAAATAGGGATCGAAGATCTTCGGCAGGTCATCTGGCGAGATGCCTCTGCCTGGATCGATGACGGTGACGGCCACTCGGTCCCCAGTCACGTGTGTGGCCACCCGCACGGCCGGAGGCTCGGTCGTCGTCTCGGCTCCTTCGGCGTAGCGGACCGTGGCCGACTCAGCGGCGTTCGCTTCAACGGCCTGTCGTGCGTTGACGATCAGGTTGACCAGCGCCACACTCAGGCGCTCGCCATCAGACATCACGACCGGGATCTCAGGCACGAGCTCAAGCGTGACCGGCACGCCTGGCGTCGCCTGTGCCGCGGCCGCTGACTCGCGACACAGCAGATTGACGTCGGTGGGAGCCAGCTCGAACCGAATCGGCCGCTGGAAGTCGAGCACCTCGTCGACGACACGGTTCAGGCGTATCACCTCTTGGTCGATGTCGGCCACCGCCTCTCGGATCGCCTCGGGGTCGGGTGCAGGCTGCCGCAGGGAGCGCAGCGCCGACTTGATGATCATCAACGGATTGCGCACCTCGTGTGCCATGACGGTCGAGAGCCGCCCCAGGGAGGAGAGCCGCTCCTTCTGGGACATCTCCCGTTGTGTCCATGCCACCGATTCGGTCAGCGTGTTGACGGTCGTGGCGAGCAGGCGCGCGTCTTCGTCTTGCCATCGGGGGCTGTCACTCGACGCGATCTTCTGCGTCAAATCGCCCGTGGTCGCCACTTCACGCATAACCCGCGTGATCGCGGTCAGTGGACGCGTGACCGTGCGAGCCACCGCGAAGCTCAACAGTGTGACCAGGAGCACACCCAAGAGCGCCGTCACCGCCAGCTCCGAGTTGATCTCGTCGAGGAATTGGACTTAGTCGGTCCGCGAGCGGAGGATCACGGCGGCTGCCGACGAGGGGCGGCCCGTGCCGACCGGCTCCGGCGGCCGCGCGAGGGCGACGTAGTCCTCCGAGCCCAGCGTCACGTTCCGCGGATGGAGCGCGGTCAACAGGTCGCCGGCGGTGGCTCGATACTCGGTCGGGAGTGTGGACGCCAGGATCTTCCCGTCGATGCCGAATGCCAGCTCGCTGCCGGTCGCCGACTTCAGCTCCGCGGCCAACGTATCGTCCATCAGGAACCCGACGATGAGTGTGCCGAGAATGTCCGGCCGCTCGACTCCGAGCGTAATGGGGACGGTCGCCAGTTGCAACATGCCTTGCGGCGCCGGTACGATGTCGAACCGTTCGTGACCGACCAACGCGTCGGCCGTGGAGGGGTAGGCGGCGGTCGTCGCGGCCGCGTCGGGAGGCACACCGACCCGCGCGAGCACGCGGCCTTCCCGATTGGTGATGATCAAGAGATCCGACCGCAACTGCTTCTGATAGTCGTCGGCCACATCCTGCACCGTGGGCGGGTCGTCGGTGTCGACCGCGGCCTTGAGCTTCGGCGTGTCGCCGACCAACCGAACCATCATCGTGAAGGTTTCGGCACGCGTGGTCCTCAGCTGATCCACCAGTGCGCCGGTCGCGACGATGTTGGCCTGCAGCGCATCTTCGACTTCACGGTTGACCCGGGCGCCCACGAGGTAGATCGCCAGCCCAATGGAGGCGACCGTCAACAGCGCGGACGCGAGAAAAATCCGCCCTTACAGCGAGCGTAGGGGGTTCATCGTAGCGTGAAATCGAGCTCGGCCGCCCCGCCGTCGCCGATCGTGACCGCTCACGGCTCCGAGACGACGCCTTCATTCCAAGCGACCACCTGATACGTGCCCGGTGGCACATCATTGATTCGATAGCGGCCCTCAGCGTCCATCATCGCGAAGTACGGATGGCTGAACACCAGGATGAACGCGTTCATGTGCGAGTGGATGTCGCAGAAGACGCGCACGACGCCAGGGCGATCGAACCGAACGGACTTCGAGCGCCCCACGGCGTACCGCCCGAGATCGAACTTCGCCGCTTTGGACAGCGAGAACACGTTGTGGTACGTCCGATCGCTGTTGGGGAAGTCCACCGTTGTCCCCGTGCTCAAGGCGAGCACGTGCGGCAGAAAGGTCTCATTGCGCTGATCCATCACCGCGCGGCCGCCCTCGGTCTGCTCGAAGGCGCCCCGAGGAGCCGCCAGTAAGTAGACGACCGAAGGCGGCGGATCGGGTCGAGGCCGATCGGGTGGCGCTCCCAACAGGGCGACCATTGGCCGGCGATCCTGGTTGGGCACCGGCTTCCGAACCTCGACTCGTCCGCGGATGGCACCCGGAGCGGCTGCACGTGCATAGGCCACGAGCGCCCGCGAGACCGAGGCGATCGGGAGGTCGACCAGAGGGGCTACGGCGAGCGCGCCCATGACCAGAAGGCGATAGTACACGGACGGGCGCATGTCAGAACCAGTACACCAGTTGTGCGCCGCCTAGCGACACGACAGGTATCTCCCCCCCCCCATCGCGATCGTTGTGCTGATACACGACCTTCAACAGTAGGTCGCGCTGCAGCGAGTAGCCGGCTCCGACCTCGAACTGCCACAACGGGGCGTCCCAGGTCACTGGTCCGGTTGAGCCCACGATCTCGTTGAAGGTCATATGGTCGACCCGTGTGGCCGCGTACAGGCCGGGCCGAATCCGATAGCGAGCCTCGACGCTCGTGGCCATGGCCCGCAGGGGAGTGTCGAGTCTGGGCTCGCGAATGCTCGGCAGCCGAAACCCGCTGATGACCGTTTCCATCCGGACCACGTAGTAGCCGCGTGAATACTCGAGGTCTGCCCCCCCCCCCCCCCCCCCCCCCCCCCCCCCCCCCCCCCCCCCCCCCCCCCCGGCGGGCGCGCGGGCGCGGGCGCCACGCCGCG
>Ga0194132_10001364_pt1 | contig 49427 bp, 29 predicted proteins | sample TA2KigOf80mmetaG_FD_148612 | JGI IMG/M metagenome (GOLD analysis project Ga0194132, IMG submission 148612) | Freshwater microbial communities from Lake Tanganyika, Tanzania - TA2015054 Kigoma Offshore 80m | ecosystem: Environmental > Aquatic > Freshwater > Lake | place: Tanzania: Lake...
TACAGAGGCGCGACCGGAGTCGCGCCCCCGCTCATCGTCCACGATGAGTCGCACCGGCTATCCCTTGGCGGGTTGCTCTCCAGCAGAGCCCGCCTCCGTTTCACCGGGTGTCTCCAGTTTGCTATCAATGAGATTTGCCGGTCAATGATTTTGCAGCGAACGGCGAGTAGTGTCTTAACCCTTTGTCTCAGCCCAGGGGACAAGCGCACAGAGCCGGTTCGACTCCCGCCGTGGTGGTGGTGAGCGTGGTTCCGACCGTGGTGAAGCTGGGATGGTTCGGCGCGTTGAATAGTTCCGCGCGGAACTGCCAGTAGCGGCGCCGCTCGCCGAAGTAGAAGCTCTTCATCACTGAGGCGTCCCACCGGTTCAGCCCGGGCCGGCGAAGCGTGTTGCGGCCCAGATTACCGAACGTTCCGGACTCGGGTCTGGCAAAGGCTCGTGTGTTGAACCACTGCTCCACGGTGCGCGGACCCTTTGTCGAACCAATCAGATTGGGGCGCTGGTTCTGAGCCGCGCCGATGTTCGCCACATCCTGCGACATGGTGACGTCAAACGGCGCGCCGGTGTTGATCCGGGTGATGCCGGAGATCTGCCAGTCATTCAGCAGGAATGCCCCGGCCCGGTTGCGCGTGAGGCGGGGCACGGTGAAGATGTAGCTCGCCGTGAGGATGTGGGTCCGGTCGAAATCGGAGACGCCGCGCTCGTTCTTCGGATTGCGCGTGTCGGGCGGAACGTCGGAACCGCCCCGGTCGCTGGAGGCGTTGTCGATTGCTTTCGAAAACGTGTAAGCCATTGTCACCGTAAGGCGCCTGGCCATCCTTCGATTGAGCGACACCTGAAGCGAGTTGTAGTTCGAGTTCGCCGTGGGCTGGCGTTCGGTGACCGAGCCGTAGCCCAGAAAGGGCCGCACCGCGTTGACATTGATACCGTCCGTAGTGGCCCGCGGCAGCGGGTTGTTCAGATTGAGCGGCCGCAACAGGTGTGTTCCCTTATTGGCCACATAGGCGATCTTCAGGACGGCGTTCCGCGCCGCCTCCTGTTCAATCCCAAGCCCCCACTGCTGAGTGTAAGGAGCCTCGAGCGGTGATGCCATCACCGTCAGCGAAGGCGCGGGCTGACCGGCCACGGCGCCCGCGTTCAGATCGCGGAACAGCGGATTGAGAATCGTGACGCTGCGATTGAACGGCGGGTTATCGAAGGCATTGTTGATGAAGCTGCCGATCAGCGGCCGCGTGTAGTTGATGCCGTAACCGCCGCGGAGAGCGGTCTTTTTCCGCCCGGTGATGTCCCAGGCGAAGCCGAAGCGCGGCGCCCAGAGGTTGTGCAGGTCATTGGTGATCTTCTTGCCGAACGGCGAGTTCACGCCCGCGATGATGATGCCGTTGAGCGGATCGCCGGTACCAGCGACACGCTGGCCATTGACCGGATTGATGCGCGGCGCCTTGGATGGATCCCAACGGCCGGGCAGAAAATTGGTCAGGACATTCCGGGTATCCCACGGGTTGAAATACGACGAATACCGGACGCCGATGTTGAGCGTGAGACGCGGGTGCAGCCGAAAGTCGTCCTGGGCGAATGCCTCCAGCATGCCAAACCGGGCGTGGGACACCACCAGGCGCTCGGCTTCGCTGTAGTTGGTGGGAATGCCAAGCAGAAGATTCGCCACCGCGTTCCGGCTGGCAATGGTGGAGTACGCGTACTGGCCGTTCACCACCGGCCCGGTGGGATTCTCGCGGTTGCCCCCATACGCCGCCGCAACACCCGTCTTGAAGATGTGGCGTCCGGCCAAACGGGTGAGATTGCTCGACAAGTCGTAGTTGAAAAGATCCTTCAGCCACGGCCGTCCGATGTTGAGCACCGCGTAGGTGCCGCCGAGCGATACGTTGGGGATGGTGTCTATCCCATTGGCGAACAGCTTGGGCAGGTCGATCCCCAGCGACTTCCGGTCGACATCCAGATTTGCGGGATCCATCTGGATGCGCCGCGCGGAGTAGGTGGCAATCGTCTCGCTCAACAGCCCGCCGGGCAGGAGCGCGGTGACATTGAAGTTGGCATTGCGGCCGTCCACCGTGGAGAAGGTCCGGTTCAGGCCAGGGAATCGCGTGCCGATGGTGCTCGCCTGCCAGCCGCCATAGGGGTTGTCCACCTCGGAATCGTCCAACGTGTACCGGCCATAGATGCGGAACGTTTCGGTAAAGTTGTGGTCGATCCGGAACATGGTCTCGCGCCACTTGTTGAAGCTTGGAGCCGCGCTGGTGAAATTGAGCGCTCCGGGGCCGCGAAAGTTGGGGGCTGGAAACAGGTTCGCCAGACGGCGCGCGGCGGGGTCGATACGCGAGGCCGGAATCTGTCCGCCGGGAAACCCTACGCCGGTATCGGGGTCGATCACCGGGTCATCCGCCGTGCCGAACTGGCCATCGCGGCCGGGGCCGAGGGAGCGGAAGTCCCCGGCGCGATGGGCGACGTCAGGCACCTGGGTATTCACGGCTTCGCCGCGAGTGACGATGCGATTGAACTCCTGGGTGAAGAAGAAAAACGTCTTCTTGCGATCGCGGTTGTACCAGGGGAAGGAGAGCGGGCCGTGCAGGTTGTATCCGAAGTTGTTGAGCTTCAGCGGCAACACCTGGTGGGTCAGGTAATCGCGTGCGTCCAGCGCGTCGTTGCGCAGGAAGTGATAGAGAGTTCCCTTGAACTGGCGTGTTCCGCCCCGGGTCACCACGTTGACCTGCGAGAAGCCGCCGCGTCCGTATTCGGCGGCAAAGGTGGAGGTTACCACTTTGAACTCCGCGATCGTATCCACGCTGGTGAAGGTGTTGAGCGACCCTGAACCAACGATCACATCGGAGTTGGTTCCACCGTCAATATTGAAGCTTGACGCCGAGTTGCGGGAACCGTTGATGGCGATGTTGGGCGGCGTGTTGGGATCCACGCGGTCCGGCAGATCGGACGACACGCCCGGCATCAGTTCGATCAGCGACATGAAGCCCCGGCCGTTCAGTTGGAGTTCGCGTACCTGTTCACCCGAAATGACACCGCCCTGTTCGCTGGTTTCGGTGGAAACCGACGCCCCGGACTCTTCCACCGTGACAGACTGCGAGGCATCGCCCACCTGCAAAGTGAAGTCGACGCGAATGCGATCGGAGACGTGCAACATGAGGCCGCCCTTCCGCGCGGATCGGAAGCCGGCATGCGAAGCTTCAACGGACCACGTGCCGATGGGCAGTGAAGTTAGGGTGTACTGCCCGGAAGTGCCTGTGAATGAGTGCCGCACCGCGCCGGTCTCTTCATGAGACGCCACGATGGGAGCCCCGCTGATGGCGGCACCGGTGGCGTCAACCACCAACCCGGTGACGGACGCCGTCACCTCCTGCGCGCGCGCCACCACAGCACACGCCAGCAGCGCCGCGATCGATTTCAATGGAACCCGCATGGAATGGACTGCCCTCTTGTTCTACAGGCTAGAACAGTTTCCGGCCCGCCGCAGCCGTCAGCCTGTGTGGTGTCTGCTTGTGTTCCGCGCCAAAGTGCGCTATCCCTGACTCAATGGTTCAGGCCGGCGCGCCAGCCGGTTCGTTTGGGGAAAGGAACAGTGTATGCATTGCAATGCCCGTGGCGGCATGGCGCTTTTGTGCGCCCTGATGCCGTTGTGCCTCCACGCACAGGTTTCGACAGCGCGATTCGAAGGAACGGTCATTGACCAAAGCGGCGCGGTGGTCCCCGGGGCCACAGTGACCGCGGTGAACTCGCGCACCAAGGCCACTGCCACCGTTACCGCTGATTCCCAGGGCCACTTCATCTTCGCGTCCCTGCCGAACAGCATCTACACGATGACCGCCGAGGCATCGGGTTTCCGGAAGGCGCAGCTTGAGAACGTCGAGCTGAATGCGTCGGCCACCGTGAGCGAGACCATCCGGATGGAGATCGGCTCGACGAGTGAAGTGGTGACGGTGGAAGCGGCATCGGTGCGTGTCAATACGACCGATGCGCAGATTGGCCGCTCCGTCACCTTGCGCGATATCGACACGCTGCCCCAGTTGGGCCGCGGCCCGCTTGCTCTGGCGGTATTCCAACCCGGCGTTTCCATCGATCCAGGTGATACCACGTTCTCGCGCATCAACGGCGCCCGGCAGGGCAGCAACAACTCCAAGCTCGACGGCATTGACGTCAACGACGCAGTCGTTCCCCGTTTTGGTCTGAGCATGACCGCCATCAACGTCGATTCGGTTGAGGAGATGCGGGTGATCACCAATGGCGGCAAGGCCGAGTATGGCCGCAATGCCGGCGGGCAGGTCGAAATGATCACACGGTCCGGCACCAACCGCTGGTCCGGCAGTGCGTTTGAGTACCTGCGCAACACCAAGCTCAACGCAAACAACTTCTTCAACAACAGCTCCGGAATCTCGCGCCCCACGTTCATTCAGAACATCTATGGAACTTCGCTGGGCGGGCCAGTCAAGCGCGACAAGTGGTTCGTCTTCGGCAACTGGCAGAGCCGCCGCACCACACAGCAGACGGTGCGCACCCGAACGGTGCTGACACCGGAGGCCAAGGCGGGCGTGTTCCGGTGGCGCGCGCCCGGCAGCACGGCGATCTCCAGTTTCGATATCCCTCGCAATGACCCGCGAAGCCGCGGCATCGACCCGGCCATGCGCGACATTTTTGCCCTGCTCCCCAATCCCAACAACTTCGACCTGGGCGATGGCCTGAATACGGCCGGGTTCCGCTTCAACAACCCATCCGGCAGCTTTGAGGATCAGTGGACGATCAAATCCGACTACCAGTTAAGCTCCATGCATCGCGTCTTCTATCGCCATAGCTGGCAGAGGAACGAATCCATCGATGCCCTGAACAACGCGGATGCCCGGTTTCCCGGCCGTCCGCAGGGGGCGCAAGGCGGAAGGCGCTGGGGCTATTCCATCGGCTCCGACTGGGTGATCACACCAACGTGGATCAACGAGTTCCGCCTGGGCCGCCAGAGGGCGAACGTCGACTTCATCAGACCCGACCGTCCGCGCGGAGCGGCGTACGTTTCGAACACATTCACGGACCCCATCAATCCGGCGTTTGCACAAGGCCGGAGTTCACCGGTTTGGGACGTGACTGAAAACCTGTCGCATCTTTCCGGCAAGCACACCTACAAGCTGGGCTTTACCACCCGGCGCGTGTTGCAGTTCGGCTATAACGACGCCGGCATCTTCCCGGATTTCAACCTTGGGCGGGCGAACAACAACCTTCCGGCGGCGGCCATTGGACCGTCAGGCGGCATGATCAGTTCAGCGGACCGGCAGCGGTTCGAGGAACTGTACAATGACACGCTGGGCCGCGTCAGTTCGATTGCCACTACGTTCTACAGCAATCTGAGAGAGTTCCAGCCAGCGGGCACTGGCCGTGTGCGCAACCTCGACTTCGCCGACTATGCCGGTTTCTTCCAGGACGACTGGCGTGTGCGGTCAAACCTGGTCCTGAATCTGGGTCTGCGCTGGGAGTTTTTCGGTTCACCAACGGAACAGGGCGGCTTTCAGGGAACCGTGGAGCAGGCGGCGGCGATCACCCCGGCGGCCCAGATCGCCGATTTACGTGTGGCGCGGGCGGAGTCGTGGTTCCGCAACGACCTCAACAATCTGGCGCCACGCTTCGGTTTCGCCTGGGATCCGTTCAAGGATGGCAAGCTGGCCATTCGCGGCGCCTACGGCATCTTCTTTGACCGCATCATCGGCGCCACCGCAAATGTGGTAGACGCGAACACACCTGGCTTCACCCAGGGTGTCACGTTGTTTCCGAACGCCAGTGCGGGCTCCGATGTGCGCATCGCGGACCGTCCGGCGCTCCCTGGGCAGCCGCCAGCACCGGTGTTGCAGCAACCCGTAACGCGGGTGCCGAACATCAGCGTCTTTAGCGACCGTCTCGCCACCGGTTACGTTCAGCAGATGAACCTGAACATCCAGCGCGAAATCCTCCGCAATACCGTCGTCGATGTTGGCTACGTCCGGACGCACGGCGTCAAGCTGTTTACCTGGCTCAACTACAACCAGCCGCGGATTGCCGGCGACTTCCTGAACGCTTTCCGGGAGATCGAGGCATTCCGGGCCTCTGGCCGGGCCCCGTCCGCAGCCAATACCCTGGTGCGTATCTTCGGAACACCGCAAGCCGCCATCAACTCCATCGGCGCTACCACGTTCCAGCAGGGCTTGGCGGGCGCGGCCGCAGACACCGTGGATCGCAGCAACTATCAGCGCTATGCGGCGGCGGGTGTCTCCCAGTTCTATCTGCGCAATCTGCCGCAGTACAACCAGATCTTTTTCGGAGGCAATGACGGCCGATCCTGGTATGACTCTCTGCAGGTCAGCCTGCGACGGTCGGCCGGCGCTCTGAAGTTCTCCGTGAACTACACCTGGAGCAAGACCCTGGACAACACTTCATTGGACGGCAACGGTTTCACCTCCACGATCGATAACTTCAACCTCCGTCTCAACCGGGGCCGCGGCGACGCGGACCGGCCGCACGCGTTCAACTACACTACTCTCTACAGCCTTCCCTTCGGGCGGGGCAAGAAGTTCGCCTCGGGGGCGCCGGGCTGGGCCAACCAGATCATCGGCGGCTGGGAACTCGGCGTGCTCGGCATCTGGCAGAGTGGCGGCGTGCTCACCTTTACGTCCGGCCGGCGCACCACGGGGTCCACCTTGAACGCCTGGGCCAATTACAGTGGCGATCGCAATATCGGCAGCGTCGAACGGCGCGGCAACGGCGTGTTCTATCTCACCGCCGATGAAGTAGGCCGGTTCGCCTTCCCCGCCGCGGGCGAGATCGGCACCGGCGGACGCAACGCGTTCCGGGGACCCCGGTTCTTCAACATTGATGCCAGCGTCGTCAAGCGTTTCCCCCTCTTCTGGGAACGGCACACCGTCACGTTCCGGGCGGAACTCTACAACGCGATCAACAACGTGAACTTCGGCGGACCCGGGACCAGCCTGGTGACCCCGCAGAACCTGGGCCGCATCAGTGGAACCGTGGGTAACCCTCGCATCATGCAGATGGCCCTTCGCTACGATTTCTAGAGATCAGGCCATCAGCCGCTTGGCCAGATCGATGCTCCCGTGCACGTCGGTCAGCCGGAAATCGCGCCCCTGGAACGGGTACGTCAGTTTCGTGTGATCCATCCCCAGGAAATGGAGAATGCTGGCATGCAGATCGTGGACATGAATGGGATCCTCAATCGCCCGCAGGCCAATCTCATCGGTTCGCCCGATCACCTTGCCGCCCTTCACGCCGCCGCCCGCCATCCAGATGGTGAAGCCGTACGGATTGTGGTCGCGTCCCTCGGAATCACCGCCCCCGTTCAGGCTCCCATCCGAGGTGGGCGTGCGTCCGAACTCGCCGCCCCAGATCACCAGGGTTGATTCCAGCAAGCCGCGGGCTTTCAGATCCTCAAGCAGCGCCGCCACCGGCTGGTCCGTCTTCGCCGCCATCTTCACGTGGTTCTTGTCGCACTGCTTGTGGCCATCCCAATCGCCTTCGCCCGTCGTTCCGCCGCTCCACACCTGAACAAACCGGACCCCGCGCTCCACCAGCCGGCGTGCCATCAGACACTTGCCGCCAAACGCCGACGTATGCTCCTGATCGAGTCCATAGAGCTTCCGCGTCGCAGCTGTCTCGCGGCTCAAATCGGCCAGTTCGGGTGCGGCCGTCTGCATCCGGAACGCCAGTTCGTAGGAGGAAATGCGCGCCTCCAACTCCGTTTCGCCGGCGTGAGACGCCAAGTGCTGTTCGTTAAACCACCGCAACGATTCCAGCATCGTCCGCTGATCGCTCTCGCCGACTCCCCGCGGCGGCTTGAGATTCAGAATCGGCGAAGCGCCTTCTCGAAGCGTGGTGCCCTGGTAGACCGCCGGGAGGAAACCCGCGCCATACGCCGGTGGACCGCTCTTGATTCCGCCGTCAAGCATCACCACGAACGCCGGCAGATTCTGACACTCAGATCCAAGCCCGTACACAATCCACGAACCCAGGCTCGGCCGTCCCAGCCGTGGCCAGCCGTTGTTCAGATAGTTAAGCGCCGCCGTGTGCGTGAAGCCGTCATGGTACATTGACCGGATCACAGCGATATCATCCGCCCGCCGCGCCACGTTCGGAAAGATATCGGAAACCTCAAGGCCCGCGTGCCCGTGCTTCCGGAACGTGCGCCGGCAGCCGATGATGGGTTGTTCGTTGAACTTCGAAAACTGAAGCTGCACGTGCCCGAAGCTTGGCGGCACAAGCTTGCCGCTCAGTTCATTCAAAGCGGGCTTGGGGTCGAAAGTCTCCAGGTGCGAAGGGCCGCCGTGCATGAAGAGAAAAATGACGTTTTTCGCCGTCGCGGCAAGCGGTGGCTTCCTGGGCGCCAGCGGATCCGTCACCGCGGCCGCCGCCAGTGCCGGAAAGCCCAGCGCGCTGCTCAGAAGCTGGCGGCGCGAGATCCTGAGCGCCTCGTCCGGGTTGATCCGCCGCGGGTCAGTCGACATAGATGAACTCGCTCATATTAAACAGCATCAGGCACAGTCTCTGCAATGAGCTTTCCTTCAGGAAGCTCTGGGCACGGGCGCGCTCATCGCCCGAAGGGTCGCGGGCCAACGCCCGGCGCCATGCCTCGCCCACCGGATCGCTGGCCTTGGCCAGGGAAGCCGCGAAGCGGGCCGACTGGCGCGACATCCACTCGGAATTCATCAGCGCCAGCGCCTGCGGGGCCACGGTGGAGGTATCGCGGCGGGCACAGCTTTGGGAGGTGTCGGGCGCGTCGAATGTATCCAGCATCGGCAGCCGGAATGACCGCTTCACGAACATGTAGATGCTTCGCCGGTCATGCTGCGTCTCATCCGGCGTGATAGGCCACATCGACATGTCCCGCATCCCATCCTCTTCATCCTCTGAAAGCGGTGTCACCACCGGAGGACCGTACATGTCCGGGTTCAATGTTCCGGAGACCGCCAGCACCGCGTCACGAATCGACTCGGCGTCGATGCGCTGCGGCCGCCGTCGAGCCTGGTACGCGGACGACATCAGGATCTGGCGATGCATCTCCTTCATGCTCCAGCCACGATCCATGAACTCCACGGCCAGCCAGTCCAGAAGTTCGGGGTTCGTGGGCGCTTCGCCCTGACGCCCGAAATCGTTCGGGGTGCCGGCCAGACCGCGGCCAAAGTGCGATTGCCAGATGCGGTTCACCATCACGCGCGCCGTTAGAGGATGCTCGCGCGAGGTGAGCCATTGCGCCAGCGCGCGCCGCCGTTGTGTGATGAAGAGGTTTCCGGGCGGCTCGACAATCTCCGGGCTGGGCCCCAGAGCCGCCGGTGTGCCTGGCAGCACCTTCTCGCCGCGATTTTTCCAGTCGCCCCGTTGCAGCACGTGTGTATCGGGCACGGGCGCCGTATGCACCAGCAGCGTGGCCTTGTCGTACATCCTGGGCGTCTTGACATAGGCTTCTCCGATTTGGCGCAACAAGGTCTCGCGGCCATCCTTGTCACCGGGCTTCAGCCCGTTGTACCTGGCTCGCAGGTCGTCCACGTGCACCTGCTTGGTCTGGAATCGCGTGTACTCGAAAATGCGCATCTGGCTCACGATGGGCACTTCGCGCTCCTCGCTGCCGGCGAAAAACGCCGAGAGGCGGTAGAAGTCCTTCTGCGAAATCGGATCGAACTTATGGTCGTGGCACCGGGCGCAGTTGAAGGTCAGGCCCAGGAACGCCGCGGCGGTGGTCTCCACCGATTCCGCCTGCCACTCCGCGCGAAGTTGATCGCCAAAGAACGAGTATTCAACCGGCATCGCGGCCAGTGTGTACAGCGACGTGCCAATCCGCCGTTCCAGGTTCTTCTTCTTCGATTCTGGCAGATCGTAGGATCCGTCCAGTTCCAGGTTGTCGGGCCAGATCTCATCGGCCGCGATCTGCTCCTGCACGAAGACGTCGTAGGGCTTGTCCTGGTTGAACGACCGGATTACGTAGTCGCGATACCGCCAGGCGTTGGGAAACAGAACGTCGGTCTCATACCCGCCAGTGTCTGCATACCGCACCACGTCCAACCACAACCGGCCCCAGCGCTCGCCGTACCGCGGCGACCCCAGAAGGCGCGCCACCAGCTTCTCATAAGCCTTGGGATCCGGGTCATTCACAAAGGCGGCCGTCTCGGCGGGCGTTGGCGGAAGGCCATGCAGGTCGAAGGTGGCGCGGCGGATCAGTGTTCGGCGATCCGCCGCCGGAGCGGCGGTCTTGAGCAAAGCGTCGATAGGATTGGCACTCGCCGAACCCGGAATCGCCGGCCGCCGCGGCTTCTTGAAAGACCACCATGTGGGCTCGGCCGCCGCGGCTGGCGCGGTGAACGCCGCGCCGCCTTCGATCCAACTCTTGAGTGTGGCGGCGTCCGCCGCTGAAAGCGCCTGCTTGCCGGGCGGCATCTTCAGATCGCCCTGGCGCAGAACCGCCTGATAGATCAGGCTGGCGGAGGGATTCCCGGGGACCACGGCGGGGCCGCGTGAACCGCCCTTGAGCGCTGCCTCACGCGTTCGAAGGTCAAGCCCGGACATCGCCGTTGCGCCGTGGCAAGCATTGCAGTTCGCATCCAAAACACGGCGGGCGTTCTGTTCGATGGTCTGCGCGGTGAGCCCGCCGGCAAACGCGGCGAGCACCGGAATCATACGCACGGAAGCCACGGCACTTATTATAAGCGGGGATGAAGAGCGTTCCTGTTTCAAGGGTTGCGCGGCGGCCGGGTGGCGAGTGCTGGACGAGGCGTGGGTGGGCTCGGGTGTACTCGACCATTGGCGACGGGTTTTGGGGCGACTGGCCGTGGGCGCAGGCGAGTGCGATGAGCAGGGTAGCGGCTTTCATGGCCTGGACGGTTTGGGTAGCGTGCGGCTACACGGGTTCAATCGGCTCCGCTAGCCCCGGTTCCGTTTGAAATTCGTTTTGGATAAGACGGCGTGTCGCCGCCGCGATGCCCGTAGTCCGTCAGTAGTAGAAGCGCAATCCGAACTGGATCTGCCGGGGCACATTCACCTGGCTCAGCCGGATACGGCCAAAGTCGGCCGAGGTGACCGCGGCGTTCGGCCCGGCGAAGATCACGTTGTTGAACGCATTGAAAAGCTCCGTCCGGAAATCGAACCCGAACCGCTCATTGATCGCGATCCGCTTCTCGATCAGCAGGTCCCAGTTCTTTGTCCCCGGAACCCGTACATCGGGCAACAGGCGCGAGGCTGTGCCAAATGTGAACTGCGGGGCTCGCCGGAAGGCCGCCGGGTCAAAGTAGAGCGCCCCGTCCTGCAACGTCCGCGAACTCAGGCGAGCCTTCACGCCGGTCGCATCGGGCCGCTGCCCGCCGCCAAACGAGTTGGAATCGTTCGGCCCGCCCACCTGCACCGGAGTGCCGTTGTCCCAAGTGAAAAACGAACCCAGCGACCAGCCGCCCGCCACGCGCGCCAGCACGCCGCGATTCAACTTCGGCCGGCCGACGCCAAACGGCAGGTCATACCGGAAGCTCAGCCGCAGCACGTCCGGAATGTCGTAGAACGACAACGACCGCTCGCACGAGAAGCAATACGTATTGCTGTAGCCGCCCGACGGCCCCAGGAAGCCGCCGAAATCGCCCACGTTATCGATCAGCTTGCTCTTCGTATAGGCAAAAAGCACCGCCAGGCCTTCGGAAAACCGGCGCTCGGCCCGAAGCTGCAACGCATGATAGGTGGAGTGTCCGGTGGGCGTCTGGCTGGCCGCGGTGCTGGTGAACTGCGGGTGGGGCCGCAGCAGTTGGCCGCGCTGCACGGTGGGCCGGCTCAGCGTGGATGTGGGATCCGTGATCAGGCCCAGGAACGGGTTCGGCACCACCGCATTCAGCGCCGTGCCCAGACTCTGGTGTTCGTTAGGAAGCTGGTTGAACTGCGCCGGGGCAGGCAGCGCGATGCCCGCCGTGCCCGCGTAGCCCACCTCTACCACGGCCTTCCACGGCAACTGCCGCTGCACGTCAAACGACCACTGCGCCTGATACGGCAGCCGCTGCTGCCGCAGTGGACCACCAATTCCCTGGCCCAGGTTCGTAGCCAGGCCCAGCGAACTCCCCGTCGGCGCCAGGAAGCCGCCGGGTAGCGGATTGATCAGATTGAAAAGCGGCGTCACCCCATCAGGCTCCGTTGTGAGAGACGAAGTGGTGCGCTGAAATCCCAGCGACGAGTCGGTGTTGGGCGCAATCGACGAAGTAAAGATACCAAGCCCGGTGCGGACCACGGTCTTCTGGTTCAATTCCCAGGCCAGGCCGAGGCGCGGGTCCCAGTTGGTGCGGTCGGCGATCTGCGTCCGGCGGCCCAGGCCGTTCACGCCAGGAAAGCCAACGCCGCCGCGCAAGGCGCCCATGCCCGACACACGCCCGTTGAGCGGCGACGTGCTGGCCAGATCCAAAAAGACGTATTGATTATTGGCTTCGGTGCGCGGCAATTCCAGGCTGTACCGGATTCCCAGCGTGAGTGTCAACCCCGTGCGCAGCCGCCACTCATCTTGGAAGAATCCGGCGTAATAAGGATGCACATGAGATTCCAAGGGCCGCAGAGTGTAGCTCACCCCGGCCGCGTTCAGCATCAGATCGGCTAGCCCCCGGCCCGTGCGAGCGGCGGCGGCCTGTGGATTCGGACCCGCGGTGAAACCGCCTCCGGCGCCGATGCTCAACGGTGATGACTGATCAATGGTCACCGGGTAACGCCGGAAATCGAAACCCGTCTTGAACGTGTGCCGGCCGCGCAGCATCGTTACCGATGAGTTGTACTGCCACGTCCGCGACTTCACCGCGTTGTAGCCGGTCCCCGTGGGGCCAATCTGCGTCAGCCCTCCGATGCCGAACACCGGGAAATACTTCACTCGCTGGCCGTCAATCAGGGTCTTCGACAACCCCAGGGTCGATTGGTCGAAGCCCAGCGTCAACGGCGTACGGTTGGTTTCGCTTTGCGCCATGGAAAAGTGTTGCTGCACGATCACGCCTGGAGTCGCCGTCCACGTGTGGTTCACCACCCAGTTGATTCCCGGAATGCGGTTCGGCGTCTCGACAGGCGAGGCCGCGTGGCCGTACACCAGCGGCTGCGCATTCAGATTCTCGAACCAGCTGTAACGGAAAAACAGCTGATGCCGGGAGTTCACCTGATGATCGACGCGGCCATCCACGCGGTCCCCATCCAGAGAGTTGGCGGCGGCCACGAAGAAGTTGTTGATGTCGCTCTGTCCAAGGCCGCGCTGGTTTGGCGCCGGATAGAAGCGCACGGCGGCGGCGGCCACCGGGCTCACCGAAGCGGCGGGAATCATGTTGCCTGGAAAAAGATCACGAACGTAGCGAGTGGTGCCCTGCGGCCGCGCCGGGTCAAGCCGGGTCGAGCGCGGGTCATAGATCAGGAAAGACTGCCCGTTCGTGTCACGCGATCCGGAAAAGTCGCCGCGGCGCTCGGCCTCCGTGGGAACCGTGCCCGTGTACGGATTCAGGCTCCGCTGGCGCAGCCCCTCATAGGCCACGAACCAGAAGGAGCGATTGCGGCCGTCGTAGACCTTCGGCACGCGGATGGGCCCGCCCGAGGTGAATCCGAACTGGTTGCGCTTGAAACTGGGTTTGCCCCGAAGCCCGGCCCGGTTGAAGTTGAACCCGGCGGCGTCCAGCACGCTGTTGCGCAGAAACTCATGGAAAGTGCCATGCAGGCTGTTGCTGCCGCTCTTGATGGAAAAGCTGACGATGCCGCCGCCGGTGCGGCCGAACTCAGCCGCGTAGGGCGATGTGTTCACACGGAACTCCTGCACGGAATCCAGCATGGGCATCGCTGAGACCTGGTTGTTGTAGGTCCCGGTATTGGCCGCGCCGTCAATCAGGATTTCGCTTGTGGCCCCGCGCCCGCCATTGATCCGGAAGTTGTTCGTCGTCGATTGCGACGCGGTGTTGTCTCCAGCCAGCCGGCCGGTTGTCACCCCGGGCACGGTTGTCAACAGGAACAAGGGATTGCGCACGTTGAGCGGAATGCTCGAAAGAAACTTGTTCTCCACCACGGAGCCCCGGTCGGCGCGATTGGTGGTGATCAGCGGTGCGGTGTCGGTAACCGTCACGGACTCTTTCACCTCGCCGGGTTCAAGCGTCATGTTGAACGTACGCGCCTGGCCAATCTCCAGCACAACCCCGTCGATGCGCCATTCCTTGAAGCCCGCCGCCGAGCACGCCACCCGGTACCGCCCGGGGGGAAGCGGCGGCAGGACGTAGAACCCTTCGGCGTTCGCGACACCGGACGATTCGATGGCCGTCTGCAGGTTCGTCAGGACAACCCGTGCCCCAGGAACCGACGCACCGCTTGAATCGATGGCCCGGCCCGACACCAACGCGTTCTGCGCGTACAAGAACGCGCCGGACGCGAAAAGACAGAGCAGTTTTCCCGGGCGAGACATACCCGAATTATAGGGCTTCGGCTAATCGAATCCCCAGGCCCGGCTCGTCCGGCACCTGGTAGGCGGCATCGAGAATCTCAATGGGCCGCTCAAGAAAGCGGTTCGCCGTCTCAAGCACAGCTTCGTTGTATTCCGCCAACCGGCAGTTCTCCGTGGCTGCGGCAAACTGAAGAGCCGCCGCGATCTGGGGCCCGAACGCAATGCTCAGGTGCGGCACCACCGGAATCCCGGCCTCCGCCGCCATCGCCGCCAGACGTAAGCCCTCGGTGATGCCACAGCGGCCCAGGTCCGGCTGCAACACCTCCACCGCCCGCTCACGGAAGAAGGCAGCCATCTCAAAGCGCGTGCGATAGCTCTCGCCAATCGCGATGGGCGTCCTCACCAGACGAGCCAGTTGGCCGTGCGCCACGGCATCCTCCGGCGCCAGCGGCGCTTCAAACCACAACGCCTGACGCGCGTCCAGTTCGGCACCAAACCGCGCCGCCTCTTCCGGTGTATGCCGCCAAAGCGCATCCACGGCGTAGCTGGCGGGTGGCAGGGCGTCCATGGACCCCAGAAAAGCCTCCGGCTCCGGCGTGTCGTAGAACAGCTTGAACTGCGTAAAGCCCCGGTCCCCCGCTGCTCGAGCAGCTTCCGCGCGGCCGTTGGCGGGCAGGCCGCTATAGTACGCCGGAATGCTTCGCTTAGGCTTCGGCGCGATCATTTCGCAGACCGGCTTCCCGGCGGCTTGGCCCGCCAGATCCCACAACGCCGTGTCCACCGCGCTGATCGCATCCAGCATGAACCCGCCCGTCTGGCCGCGCACCCGCATCGTGGAATACAGGCGATCCCACCACACCGCAATCGATTCCGGCGAGCCTTCAAACTCCTGGTCCTCAAGCACCGGCGCCAGCAGGCGCTCCACGATGGTGCACGCCACCTCCGGAGCCAACGGCGCCTGCGCCTCGCCCCAACCCACGCGGCCCTCGGTGGTCGTGATCCGCACCAGGGCTGTCTCAAAGTCCGTGGAGTAGAGGCACGGGAACACTTGCGACCAGCGGTACCGGCTCGCACCCGCCGCCAACTGTGTCGGCGACCCGGCCCTTCCGGTGGCCGCCGTGATGTCGCGCGGCAGCCGTATGGGCCGTGCCTCCACGCTACGAATGCGCACGGTGCATCTCGCGGATCACGGCCAGTTCCGCCAACCCGGCGGCGTTCAGCGCCTGTGTCGGATGACGCACCGCCGCGCTGCGGATCACGCCCGCCGCCGCCAGATTGTGCTTCGCCGCCGAAACACCCAGGCCGGGTTGAAGCTCATACCGGATCAGCGGCAGTGCCTCCGTGAACTTGCGCCACGCCGCCGCCTTCTCACCGCGCTCCAGGTGATTCCAGATGGCAACGTAGGTGCTGGTGATATCGCTCGACGGCATGATTCCTGCCGCGCCCCGCTCGAACTCTTCGATTAGGAACTGGCCATTCAATCCGCCGAAAATCGCAAACCCGCCACCAGACTCACCCAAGGCCTGTCGCAGCGCCGCGATCTTGGGAGCCGTGGGCGGCGCCTCCACCTTCGCCGAACGCACATTCTCGATCTCGCGCGCCATCCGGGCGAGCAACGCGGCCGGCATCGCCACCTGGGTCATCAGCGGAGCGTCCTGCACCATGATCGGAATCGACACGGCCTTCGAGATGGCATCGAAGTAAACCATCAGCCCCTCGCCATCGGGCTTCAGTAGATACGGAGGCAAAACCATCAGCGCATCCGCGCCCAGGTCCTGCGCCTCGCGGCTCAGAGCGGCGGCCGCCAACGTTCCCGTGTGGCCGGAACTGGCCACCAGCGGCACGCGGCCGTTCACGCGCCGGACAATCTGCGTCAACATCGCCGTGCGCTCTTCGGCCAGCAGTGTGTAGCCTTCACTGGCATTGCCGAACAGCCCCAGGCCGTGGGCGCCTTGTTCCAGAAGATACTCCACCAGCCGGTCGAGCGACGCGTAGTCCACCGTGCCATCGTCATGGAACGGCGTCACCACAATGGGGTATACGCCGCGAAGGGTTGGCGCTTGGGTATCGCCGGTTTTCTGTGTCATGCTGGTTGGAAACTTTAAGCATAGCTGGGGGTTGAATCATGCGCGCATTCACACGCTGTCTCGGGCTGCTGACCGCCCTGGCCGCCGCCTGGGGGCAACAGGGCACCGGGACCATTTCGGGCGTTGTGACGGATCCTCAGGATGCCGTCATCGCCGGGGCTGAGTTGCGGGTTCGCAACACCGGCACCAACTCCGTCTTCCGCGCCCGCACCAATGAGCAGGGTTTCTATACGGCGCCGGGCTTGCCCGTCGGCGATTACGAAATCACCGCCGAACTCCAGGGCTTCAAGCGCTCGGTGCGCAGCGGCATCACGCTGCAGGTGAACCAGAACGCCCAGGTGAACGTGCGCCTCGAAGTGGGCCAGGTGGCCGAAAGGGTGGAGGTGGTGGGCGAGGCCCCTCTGGTCAACGCGGCCAACGCCACAGTGGGCGAAGTGATTGAGAATCGCCGCGTGCGCGACCTGCCGCTCAACGGCCGCGGCGCCCTGGCCCTGACGCTGCTTACCGCCGGCGTCGTTTCGAACGCGGGACCCACCAACAGCGGCTTCGGCGACCGCGGCATCCAGATCTCCTCCATCTCCATCAACGGAAGCCCCAACTCGATGAACGCCCAGATGCTCGACGGTTCGAACAACGTCCTCAGCTACGTGGGCGAGGTGGGCGTGCCCCCGGCCGTCGATGCCGTGGAAGAGTTCAAGGTGCAGAGCGGCACCATGTCCGCCGAGTTCGGCTTCACCGCCGGCGGCACCATCAACCTGGTCACCAAGTCCGGCACCAACCAGATTCACGGGTCGCTCTATGAGTTCCTGCGCAACAACAAGTTCGACGCCCGCAACACCTTCTCCGCCGTGAACCTGCCCTTCCGCTACAACCAGTTCGGCGGAACGATCGGCGGGCCCATCCGCAAGGACCGTACCTTCGCCTTCTTCAACTACGAGAAGTACCTCTCCCGCCGCAGTTCACCGCGCATCGCCAGCATGCCCACCGCGGAGTGGCGCGGCGGCGATTTCCGCACCCTGTTCACTAACGCCGGCGCGCTCATCCCCATCTTTGACCCGGCCACCACGCGCGCCAACCCCAGCGGACCCGGCCAGGTGCGCGACCCCTTTCCGAACAACACCGTCCCGCGCAACCGTTTTGACCCCATCACACCCAAAGTGGTGGAACTCTTCCCGCTGCCCAACCGCCCGCCCCAGGACCCCTTCACCCAGGCTCGGAATTACCAGGATGCCGGGCGCGGCATCATCGATTGGGCCCAGTGGAACTTCAAGGTGGATCACCGCATCAGCCAGCGCAACTCGATGTTCGTGCGCTACACCTCTGCCCAGCATCAGCCCTCAAGCGATTCCTTCTTCACCGATCAGACCGCCGGGGCCAATCGCGCCGACGACCAGACCAACCGCAACGCCGTTGTGAGCGACACCCATACCTTCTCACCCACCCTCATCAACGATCTGCGCGTGGGGGTGATGCGCCAGAGCTTCATCTTTGTCGCCGTCAACTTCAACCAGGGCTGGCCCCGTAAACTCGGCCTGCCGTCCATCGTGCCCAACGATCAGATGCCGCTCATCAACTTCGGCTATGGAGATATCGGCGGCGGCGCGGCCGGCAATCGCGGCAGCTTCAACTGGGACATTCAGGACATGGTGACCAAGGTCACCGGCAACCACACCCTGAAAATCGGCTACAACCACCGCATCCTCCAAGGCAGCAATCTGCAGGGCGCCGCGCTCTCCGGCAACTTCTCCTTCGGCGGCCTCACCGCCAACCCGCAGGCGCCCGCGGCCAGCGGCAACAACCTGGCGCAGTTCCTGCTGGGCGATGTCTCCTCCGCAACCATCGATCGCATTTTGGGCAACACCTGGCACGGGTTCTCCTCCAGCACTTTCCTGCAGGACGACTGGAAGATCACCCGCCGGCTCACCCTGAACCTTGGCATCCGCTGGGACTTCCAGCAGAAACCCTATGAGCGGCACAACGGCCACATCAACTTCGACCTCAACGGCCGCGACGCCGCGGGTTTCGCCGGCCGCACCGTCTACGCCGGCACCGACGGGCAGCCGCGCAGCTTCATGGACCAGGACTACACCGATTGGAGCCCGCGCTTCGGCTTCGCCTGGGACGTCTTCGGCCGTGGCAAGACGGTTCTCCGCGGCGGCTACGGCGTCTTCTACCCGCCTATCTTTTTCCGCAACTTTCTGGGCAACACCGCTCTGTTTTCCACCACCACCACATCCTATGTGGCCTCGAGCCCAGGCCTGCGCGCCTTCCAGTTCTCGCAGGGCTTCCCGCGAGCCCCCATCGAATCGCCGGGCGCCGCGGCCGGACCCGGAGCGCTGCTGGGCCAGGGCGTCAACATCACCGAACGCGACGGCACCACGCCCCTTACCCAGCAATGGAACCTGTCCCTGCAGCAGCAGATCGGCGAGTGGCTCTTCGATGCCACCTACGCCGGCAACAAGGGCAACCACTTCATCGCGAACAGCTACAACCTGAACGCGCTCTCACCCGATGAACGCCTTCGCCGCGGCCGCTCTCTTCAGGATGTCGTCCCCAATCCGCTCGCCGGCCGCGTGCCCGGAGGCCTGGGCGCCGCCACTGTCACCCGCGAGCGGGCCCTGCTTCCGTATCCGCACTATCAGGGGGTGAGCATCCGCAATCCCCGGTTTGGCAACTACGTCTCCCACCAGGTGCAGATCAACGCCAAGCGCCGCATGGCCCGCGGACTGCTGGTGCACCTGGCCTACACCGGCGGCAAGAAGATCAGCGACGGTGTCGCCGTGCCGGTGGATTTTGGCGCCATCGAACAAACCAATGAAAACGGCTTCCAGGATGGCCTCTTCAACCGCCGCATGAACCGTGCCGTCGACCCCGCCGACGTTGCCCAACGCGCCGTCATCAGCGTCCTCTACGAACTGCCCTTCGGACCCGGCAAGGCCCTCAACCCCGGTAACATTGTGCTGCGCAAGATCGTGAGCGGCTGGCAGATCAACACCATCGGCGTGATGCAGAGCGGCATTCCACTCACCGTCCGCGGCGCCACCAACTTTGCCGCCGACCGCCCCAACTCAACCGGTGTCTCCTCCAAACTCGATGACCGCACGCGCGAGCGCTGGTTCAACACTCAGGCCTTTGTCAATCCGCCCGAATTCACGCTGGGCAACGTGGGCCGCACCATCCCCGACGCACGCCATCCCGGCGCCGTCAACTTCGATCTCTCGCTCATCAAGAACACCACGTTCCTCGAACGCTTCCGCGTCGAGTTCCGCGCCGAAGCGTTCAACTTCACCAATCGAGTGAACCTGGGCCTGGCCGACGACAACTTCGTCGCCGGCACCGATGGCCGCAACCGCAGTGCCACCTTCGGCACGGTCAACTCGGCCCGCGACGCGCGCATCATTCAATTCGGACTGAAGGTGATCTTCTGATTCCAGGCCTCCGCTGGTGGATCGCCGGTCTGCTCTTTCTCTCCACGGTCATCAATTACGTGGACCGGCAGGTGCTCTCCGTCGCCGCCCCCATCATCACCCGTGAACTGAACCTGTCACCCAGCCAGTACGCCGCCATCCTCAACGCGTTCCTTATCGCCTACACCGTCATGTACGTGGGTTCGGGCCTCCTGGTGGACCGCTGGGGCACCCGCCGGGCCCTCGCCGCGTTCGTCGCGTGGTGGTCCGTCAGCAACATGCTCCACGCCTTCGCCCGCTCAGCCATGCAGTTGGGCGCGTTCCGCCTGCTGCTTGGCATCGGCGAACCGGGCAACTTCATGGCTGCGGCCCGCGTGGTTTCCGAATGGTACCCGGCGCGCGAACGCGCCTTCGTGCACGGCCTGGTGCAGGCCGGCGCCAGCGTGGGCGCCGTCATTGCTCCGCCGCTCATCGTCTGGCTGATCGAGGTCTATGACTGGCGCATGGCGTTCACGCTCACCGGCGCTCTGGGAGTGGTGTGGCTGGCGGCATGGCTTCTCATCTTCCATCAACCCGGCCGACATCCCCGCATCACGCCCCAGGAGCTGGCGCTCACCCCGCCGCCTGAGGCAACTCCGCGCGGAAATACCTTCAAGGCTTGGGCCGGCCTGCTCCGCTATCGCGAAACCTGGGGCCTCATGCTCGGCCGGTTCTTCTCGGACCCGGTCTGGTGGTTCTACCTCTTCTGGCTCCCCAAGTTCCTCTCAGATCAGCGCGGCTTCACCATGAACGACATCGCGCTGCTCGCCTGGCTGCCCTACCTCGCCGCCGACATTGGCGCCATCGCCGGCGGCATCCTCTCCGGCTTTCTGGTCAAGCGCGGCCGCACGGAACTGGGCGCCCGCCGCCTCGGCATGTGGCCGTTCGCCTTGTTGATGCCGCTCAGTTGCCTCATCGCCTTCACCGATTCCCGGCTCATCACCATGGCCGTCATCTGCACCGTGACCTTTGCCCACATGGCCTGGAAGACCAACATCATGACCGTGACCAATGATCTTTATCCAGCGGGCGTGGTGGGGTCCGTGGCCGGCATCGTCGCTTTCGGCAATGGCCTGGGCGGCGCGCTCTTCACCTGGTTCACCGGTTGGGTGGTTGAGCACCACTCCTACAACGCCATCTTCATCATCATGGGCTTTCTCCACCCGTTGGCGTTTTTGATCTTTCGTTGGTTGGTCCGCAACCCCCTTCCGCGGACAATCTAAATTAAGTACATGTCGCGGGCATTCATTGCGTCTACCGAAATCGACCTGGCTCCCTATCGCGATAAGGCCCGCGACGGGGCCATCGCCAGGGGCTGATGCCCGTAATGAGTGAATGTTTCTCCGGCGGCGACCGTCAAACAGACAACGTCCGTCGGCATTTACCCTCAGGGAGCCATACGAGACGAGCAGAGTGCTCCGCGGTAGTTCCTGGGCCTTCGATTCCAGGAACCTCGACGCTTCGGTCCGCGGCAGGAGCCGGCTTGGCGGCAGGGTCGTCAGCTTCGGGTTCCGGTGCGTCCGTGGGATCTGATTCCAACCCTCCAACCTGACCCTCCGCCCACCGCGTGGTACCTTGTGTTGTGCCCGGCCCGCTTCCTCCCCTCCACCGCCAGGTCCGCTGGTGGATCCTCACTGCCCTCTTCCTCGCCACCGTCATCAACTTCGTCGACCGCCAGGCCCTCTCCGTCGCCGCCCCACTCCTGCGCGACCAGTTCCGCCTCTCCAACCAGGACTACGGCTTCATCGTCTCCGCCTTCATGTTCGGCATGCTCACCGCCGAATTCCCCATGGGCTGGATCATGGACCGCTTCGGCGTCCGCCGAGGCTTCTCCTTCGCCATCCTCTGGTGGTCCCTGGCCAACGCCATGCACGCCTTCGGGTCCAGCCGCCTGCAGTTCGCCGCCCTGCGCTACTGGCTGGGCACCGGCGAATGCGGCAACTTCTCCGGCGGCATGAAAGTGGTCGCCCAGTGGTTCCCCCCGCACGAGCGCGCCTTGGCCACCGGCATCTTCAACGGCGGAGCCATGGTGGGCAGCGTCATCGCCCTGCCCCTGCTCTCGTTCCTCATCGTGAACTACGGCTGGCGCGCCAGCTTCCTGGTGCCCAGCCTGTTCGGCTTCGTCTGGGTGCTGCTCTGGCTCAAGGTGTACCACCCGCCCACCGAGCACCCCCGCGTCACACCCGCCGAACTTCAGCACATCGCCGGTCCGCCCGCAGGGCCCATGCCGCGCAATCGAACCCTGCTCCGCCACCCTCAGGTCTGGGGTCTCATGCTCTCGCGCTTCTTCATCGGACCCGTGGTTCAGTTCTACATCTTCTGGACGCCCGAATTTCTCTTCCGCCAGCACGGCCTCAACATCCGTGAAATCGGCCTGTTCGGCTGGCTGCCTTTCCTGTTTGGCGATATCGGCAGCGTCGGCGGCGGCTGGCTCGCCGGCTGGCTCATGCGCCGCGGCATGCCGCTGGAGCGCGCCCGCCGTCTCACCATGGGTATCGGCGCCGCTTGCTGTCTCCTCAGCGTTGCCGTGGTTCTATCCCAATCCGCCGGCGCCGCCATCGCCTTCATCTGCCTGGTGCTTGCCGGCCACACCTGTCTTTCCGCCAACATGTTCGCCGCCATCGCGGACCTCATGCCGCCCGCCGCCGCCGGGCGCGCCACCGGGCTCACCGGCATCGCGGGCGGGCTCTCCGGCATGGCCTTCCCCATCCTCACCGGCTACCTGGTCGACAAGGTCTCCTACACGCCGGTGTTCATCCTCGCCTCCCTCATGCCGCTCATCGGAACCGTCCTGCTCTTCGCCCTGGGACGCGGCCTGAAACGGGTGGCACTGTGACCCGTCGCCAACTCCTCACCATGCCCCTCATGGCCCAGGATGGCGCCCAACCCGTCCTGCTCGATCACGACGGCGGCATGCCCGACGACTATCTCGCCACCGCGCTGGTGGCCGGCATGGCCAACGTCGATCTGCTCGGTGTCGTGGTCACCCCGGCCGATTGCGAAATCCGCCCGGCCGTGCTCGCCACGCGCCGCCTGCTGCCGCTTGCCGGCCGGCCCCGCGTCCCTGTGGCGCCAAGCACGGTGCGTCCCGTGAACCCGTTCCCCGAACCCTGGCGCCGCTCCTCGCGCCGCATGCCGCCGCTGCTGGATCGCCGCGCGCAGGCGCCTCTGGCCGGCTTCCCGGGCCAGCAATTCCTCGCCCGGCAACTGGAACTGGCCACCGCCCCGGTCACCCTCGCCGTCACGGGCCCCCTTTCCACCATCGCCGCCGCACTCGCCCTGAACCCCGCCGTGGAAAAGAAAATCCGCCGCATCCTCTGGATGGGCGGCGCAATCGATGTGCCCGGCAATGTAGTTGAGCCCGGCCATGACGGCTCCGCCGAGTGGAACGTCTACTGGGATCCCCCGGCCGCCGCCGCCCTCTGGCGCACCGCCATCCCCATCCTGATGTGCCCGCTTGACATCACCAACAGCGTGCCGCTCACCAGGGACTTCCTGAACCGGCTCAAATCGCTGACCAGCTTCCCCATCGCCGCGCTCGCACATCGGGCCTATGACACCTCAGCCGGCGACGGAGAACTTTACTTCTGGGACTTGCTCACCGTGGCATGGCTCGCCCGGCCGGACCTGTTTTCGATCCGCACCGTGGAGACGGAGATTGTGACGGAAGGCCCAAGCCAGGGGCGTACCCGCCGCGCAACGTCAGGCCGGCGCGTGGATGTGCTGCACCAGGTGGATCGCGAGGCGTTCTACAAGTGGCTGCTCAGTGCGTGGTCGAAATAGCCCAGACCGGACTTAGCCGTTCAGCGCGGTGTTGATCCGGCTGATCGCCTCGTCCACTTCCGCCGTGGACTTGAACCCGATGGTCACCGCATCCACCAGGCCCGACCGGAACACCTTGTTCACCGCCGCTTGCCGGTCGTCGGGATTCGTGAAACGCCCCTCGCCGATCAGCTTCATGCCGATGACCCCAGTTCCCTGGCCGTGAACAGCCTTGACGTGCGAGAACACCTCCTGCACATCGCCCGGATCCTCATTCACGTCGTTCAGGTTGTCCATGCGCGTACCGTTGTGGTTGGTGCGCATCAACGCCACCTCCAGCCACTTGTTGCCCGGAAAAGCCCGGATGGGCCGCAGCCCATGCGCCGAGGCGCCATGCGAGAGAACGATCTTCTTCTGCTTGGCTTCCGAAATCACGTCGCGCAAGGCTTCCAGCTCAGTGGGCCAGTTCCCGCTGCGAACGCCGTGGATCAGAAGAATATCGAAGTACTCGGACTGCAACTCACGCCGCAGCCGGTCAATGCTGGCCTGCGGGTTGTTCGGTTCACGGAAGTTGAACTTCGTCATCAGGCGGTAGCTGTCGCGAGGCAAGCCCTTCAAAGCTTCACCCAACATCACCTGCATGCCAGCGTAACGGTCCGCCGTCTCAAAGAACCGGACCCCCTGGTCGTAGGCATGGCGCACCAGACGGGTGAACGCCTGCTGGCCAAGTTCACGCTGAATCCGGCCCCCATTCGTGCCCGTGCCAAGGGCAAGCCGTGTCACCTTTATCCCTGTGTTTCCCAACGGCACAAGGTCCGTCGCGGCGCGCTTGGCGCCCAGAAGCGGCGCAGCGGCAACGGCGCCGGTGGCGGTAAGAACGCCGCGCAAGAAGCCGCGGCGGCTCAGTCCGGTGAAGCGTCCGGTTTTCGGGCAAATCGACATGAAACCTCCCTCGGCCCGGCATCAATGACCGAACCTTCGACCTACCGTATCACACTCACCAAGTCTCTGCCGCCCATGGCAGCCCGAGATCAGTCATTGCCGTTGGGGGAGCTCTCTATGCCTGAGGCGAGCGTCTTCCCTCACAGCGTAGCCAGAAAATCCAGGTCCACATTACCGCCGGATATCACGACTCCCACGCGCCCTAACCCCGCCGGCAACTTCCCAGCCAACACTGCCGCCGCCGCCACCGCGCCGCTCGGTTCAACCACCATCTTCATCCGCGTCAGGAAGAACCGCATCGCTTCCCGGATCTCTTCCTCGGTCACCAGCAGAATATCTTCCACATTCCGCTGAATAATGGGAAACGTAATCGCTCCCGGCATCGGCGACCGCAACCCGTCCGCGATCGTCTCCGGCGGCGAAATGCCCACCCGCTCGCCCTTCCGGAACGAAAGCCATGTATCGTTGCCCAGCTCCGGCTCCGCCCCAAAAATCCGCGTTCGCGGCGACATCGCCCGAGCCGCGATACTCGACCCCGACATCAACCCGCCGCCGCCCAGACACACCACCAGCGCATCCAACCCGGGCACCTCTTCAATCAGCTCACGAACCGCCGTGCCCTGACCGGCAATGATCAGCGGATGATCGAACGGAGGCACCAGCACAGCGCCCGTCTCCTGTGAAATGCGACGTCCAATCGCCTCGCGATCCTCGCGCATCCGGTCATACACCACAACGTTGGCGCCCTGCGCCCGCGTGGCCGCCAACTTCGACTTCGGGGCATCATCGGGCATCACCAGCGTCGCCGCCGCGCCCACCGAACGCGCCGCAATCGCCACGGCCTGTGCATGATTGCCCGACGAGAACGCCACCACGCCGCGTGCCCGCTCCTCACCGCTCAAAGAGAAAATGAAGTTCGAAGCCCCGCGAATCTTGAATGCTCCGCCGCGCTGAAAGTTCTCGCACTTGAAAAACGCCTCCATCCCCGTGCGATCCGTGAATGTGCGCGACGTCAGCACTGGAGTGCGATGCGCAATGGGAGCGATGCGGGCCGCGGCGGCCTCGATTTGCGAATAGGTGACCGTCATGGCCTAGTAACCGGAGCCCTTGTCCACCAGATTCTCAAGCGGCTGCCCGTTCACGAAACGGTCGAAGTTGCGCAGAAAGAACTCCACCGCCTGCTCCTGCCAGTCGTCCGTGTGGTCGGCGCAATGCGGCGACAGCAACACGTTATCCAGCCCATAAAACTCATGCCCGGCGGGCAACGGCTCCACATCGAACACGTCCAGCACGGCGCCGCGAATCCGGCGCTCACGCAGCACCTCAAGCAGCGCGCTCTCCACCACGGTCGGTCCGCGTCCCAGGTTCAGGAATACCGCATCGGGCTTCATTGCGGCCAGTTCCCGGGCGCCGATCAATCCGCGTGTGTCCGCCGTCAGCGGCGTCGAAATCATCACGTAGTCGCAACGCTCAATCACATCAATCATGCGCTCCAACCCATGCACTTCATCCGCATACGGGGCCTCGCCGCCCGCCGCGCCCCGCCGCCGCACGGCCAGCACTCTCATGTCGAACGCCTTGGCGCGCTTCGCCGTTTCCTGCCCGATGGTGCCGTACCCAATGATGCCCAGCGTCAGCCCTCGCAACTCCCGGATGTCGAACTGTTCCCACCGGCCGGCTTCCTGCTGCCGCACCATCCGGCGCAGGTCCTTCGAGAAGTGAAGAATCCCGGCCATGGCGAACTCACCCAGCGAAGGGCTGAAGATGCCGCGCGAGTTTGTCAGCGGCACCGGGCTCGCGCACAGTTCCGGGAACAACACCTGCTCCACGCCAGCGGCCAGCGCATGCACCCACTGAACGCGGGCCGCCCGCCCCCACAGCGCGCGCAGCACCTGCGCATGGTGGGACCCGTTCACCAGCACGTCGGCCGTGCCAATGGCCGAATCAAACGCTTCCACCGAGTTGCCAACCGTGATCGTCGTCGAATCCGGCAAGCGGCTCAGCAGTTTCAAATGTCTGGCCGCCGGGTTGGCGATCACCAGCACGTGGACGGGTTTCATGGGTAAAGGAACAGTATATGGGAAACTGGAATGGTGCCTGAGTCCTGCACATGCGGTGCGCTGCTGCCCCCCGATGCCCGGTTTTGCCACAAGTGCGGCAAGCCGCAGCGGGAAGAGCCGTCCCTGGAGCCCGTTGCGGAGTCTCCGAGCGGCAGCGACGCTCCGCTCACGGCCTCGCCCTCATCGGCGCCCGCGCCGTCCAGTGAAAGCCCCGCCGAGATCAACTTCCGCAACCGCATCGCCCTGCGCGTCGGCTTTCGCACCGCGGGCTTCACACTGCTGGCAAGCTACCTCACGGCGCTGCTGTCGTTCGTCCTGCTGAGCATCGTATCCCTGGTCCTGCTGCCCGCGGCCGGCTTCTATTCCGTGCATCTCTACACCAAGCGCACCGGCTATCTGCCCACGCCGCGCGGTGGTGCCCGCCTTGGCTGGATCACCGGCGTCATCGTCGGCGCCATCAGCCTTCTGCTGTTCTCCCTGGCCATGGTGGCCTTTGCGAACGTTGTGCAAAACACCAACGCCGCGGAAATGGGTCTGCCCGCCGAAGCGTACAACCAGCTTGTCAAGATGCTGGAGGATCCGCTGCAACTCATCCTCCTTTCCCTGCTTCAGTTCGCATTCTTCGCCGTCGCCGCCAGCCTGGGAGGCATGATCGGAGCCATGATCCTGGACAAGGATTAGCCGCTTGGCTATCATTGCGGAATGTTGTCGAAGATCGTCCGGCGAACGCACCTTTACCTGGCGCTGGCACTCTCACCGTGGATCTTAATGTATGCCGTCTCGACGATGGCGATGAACCATCGGGTCCTGCTGCGGGAAATCACCGGCATGGAGGCCCCCAGGTTCGTCCCTGAACGCGAGTTCTCCTACGACGGCGGAATGCCGGAGCCAGGCAACATTCTGGCGCTGGCGCGGGGCGTTCTCATGGCCGCTGGCCTCGACGGCGCCCATGGCATCGGCCGCCCGCAACCCGATGGCCGCGTCGTCATCCAACGCCAGGACCTCATCACGCCGCGCCGCCTCACCTACATCCCCGCGGAACGCAAAGTCACCGTGGAACGCATGATCTACTCCACGCCCCAGTTCCTCGAACGCTTCCATCGCCGCCGCGGCTTCCAGCATGCTTACTGGCTGGACAACGTCTGGGCCGTCACCGTCGACCTCGTCATCGCCGCCCTCATCCTCTGGGTTCTCACCGGCCTCTGGATGTGGTGGGAACTCAAAGTCACCCGGCCCCTCGGCGCTCTTGCGCTTGCCGGCGGCCTTGCGGTCTTTCTGTGGTTCGTCTTCAACGTGTAAGGAGCCAGAGTCATGAAGTTCCACCACATCAACCGCCGCACGCACCTTTATCTGGCTCTCGCCCTGCTGCCGTGGTTCCTCATCTATGGCGTCTCCTCCATACCCTTCAGCCACCCCCGCTGGATGGGCGATCGGTACGAGAAGGACGGCATCCCTCAGTGGACCGTGAAATACGAAAAGCCCTTCGACCTGCCCATGACGCAGCCGGGACGGCAGCGTGAAGCGGGCGAGAGCATCCTGCGTGGGGAGAACATCGGCGGCGCCTTTGGCGTCATGCTCCAGGGAACCAAAGTTGTCGTCTTCCAGCACACTTTCCTCACCGCCATGCGGCTCACCTATGACAGCGGCAAGAAGACCCTCACCGTGGAGGAGCGGCGCTTCCGCTGGGACCACTTTCTCACCGGCATGCATGCCCGGGGCGGTTTCGAACAGGCCAGCCTGGCCGACGACCTCTGGGCCGTCATCGTCGACCTGGTCTGCCTTGGCATGATCGTCTGGATCGCCAGCGGCCTCATCATGTGGTGGAACCTCCGTTCCGTGCGTCGCTCCGGTTGGGCCGCCATTGTCACAGGTCTCGCGCTGTTCCTGTTTGCCACCATGCGACTATGAACCATGCCTGACCCGAAGCGCGAACTGCTCCGCCACGCCGTGGCCACCGTGGCATACCGTGCCGGAAAGACCCTGCGCGGCGCGCCCGAATCCTTCGCCGGGTTCGCTGCCGGGCCCTCCACGCGAACGCCCGCCAAGATCCTGGCCCACATGGGCGACCTCTACGATTGGGCCCTCTCCATGGCCCAGGGCAACCAGAAATGGCAGGACTCGGAGCCGCTCCCCTGGCCCGCCGAATGCACCCGCTTCTTCACCAGCCTCACCGCCTTCGATCAATACCTGGCCTCCGAAGCCCCGCTTGCCTGCTCCGAAGAGAAACTCATCCAGGGACCCATCGCCGATTCGCTCACCCACACCGGCCAACTCGCCATGCTGCGCCGCCTCGCCGAGGCCCCTGTCCGGGGCGAAAACTACGCCCGTGCCGCCATCGCCGCCGGCAGCACTGGACCCGATCAGCCCGCCCCGCGCATGGAGTTCGACTGAAGCGGCGGGAGTTCCGTCGTGAAGACTCAGAGATCCCATACTGTTATCCTGAATGGCACTTGAAAGGCCGGCAACCGGATGAAACGCTTCACCACTCTCTTCATCTTTCTCGCCCTGATGACCCTCAGCGGCCAATCTCCGCACAAGGAAGCCGCGGTCGCTGCCCACATCGAAGCAGCGCGCAAAGCGGCTGGCGCCGAACACCGTGGAATCTTTGAAGGAATATGCACGCAGTTCGCCCAGCCCCGCGGCCCGGCGGCGGCAAAGCCGGTGCGCCGCTCCCCCGGTGGAGGCGGTCCGCCGGACCGCGCCGCCTGGCACGCCGAGCCGGTGAAGGTGTTCGACAACCTCTATTTCGTGGGCGAGAAGGACTACGGCGCCTGGGCGGTGACCACGTCCGAAGGGATCATCATCATTGACGCGATTTTCGACTACTCGGTGGAGGACGAAATCGTGAACGGGCTGAAGAAGCTGGGCCTGAATCCGGCCACCATCAGGTACGTCATCGTGAGCCACGCCCATCGCGATCACGTGGGTGGCGCGGGCTATCTGCAGGAACACTTCGGCGCCAAGGTGGTGATGGGCGCCGAGGACTGGACGCTGCTCGAAAACACGCCCGCGAGCTGGCTGAAGCCCAGCCGGAACATTGCGGCTACCGATGGCCAGAAACTCACTCTTGGCGACACCACGATCACCCTGTACGTGACGCCGGGCCACACGCTGGGCACGCTTTCCGTGCTGGTTCCGGTGAAGGATCAGGGCAAGCCGCACCTGGCGGCATCCTGGGGAGGCACCGGTTTCAACTGGCTGAGCGACAGCACCTACATCGCGCCGGGCCGTCCCAGCAAGTTCTGGTTCGATCACTACATCCGGTCAGCCAACCGGTTCCGCGACATCGTGGCCAAGGCCGGGGCGGACGTGCTGATAGCAAATCACACCCATCTGGACGATGCGAAGAGCAAGCTCCCCATGATGGCCAAGCGGCGGCCTGGTGATCGGAACCCGTATGTGATCGGGAATGACGCCGTGGTCCGCTATGTGACTGTGGCATCGGAGTGCGCGCAAGCCGGGTTGGCACGCACGGAATAGCCGCGCGTGGTTCTCGACTGAGGACAAGCTGATTTCAGCGCCCGCCAGCCACATCGATGAACGCGCCGGTGACGTAGGAGGCCTCGGGTGAAAGAAGCCACAGGATTGCCGAGGCAACCTCTTCTGGCTGGCCGCCGCGTTGCATGGGGACCAGAGCCTTTACCCGGTCCACTCGTTGGGGCTCGCCGCCCTTCGCGTGCAGGTCCGTGTAGATGAATCCCGGACGGACCGCGTTAACGCGGATGCCCTCCTGGGCGACTTCCTTCGCGAGACCGATGGTGAACGTATCGATGGCCCCTTTGCTCGCCGCATGGTCCAGGTACTCTCCGGGCGAGCCGTATTTCGCAGCTCCCGATGAGACGTTGACGATGCTCCCGCCGTTGCCGCCGTACCGGGTGGACATCCGCCGAACGGATTCCCGAGCGCACAGCATGGACCCCACTACATTCGTAGCCAACATCCGATGGATCCGGTCCGCATCCATCGAATCCAATCGCGTTTGAGTGTTGATTGTTGCGGCGCTATTCACCAGGGCTGTCACACCGCCGAATTCCTGATCAACTCGCCGGAACAGTTCGCACACGTCCCGCTCCGAACTGACCTCGGCTTGGACGGCGATGGCCCGGCCGCCCTGCGCCACAATCTCGCCCACCACACCCTCCGCCGCCTGCCGATTGCTTAGATACCCGATGCAAACCGCATATCCGCGAGCCGCCGCGAGCTTTGCCGTCGCTGCGCCAATTCCACGGCTCCCCCCGGTCACAATCATGGTCGCCGAAGCCTTCACGCGATACACCAGAACAGTCTCGAACCGGCTGCTCAGTCTCAGAAAAGATACTTCAACCCGAACTGCATCTCCCGATTGTTGATGATCGTCGAATTAATCCGCCCAAAATCCGCTGCCCCCAACGACCGGCTGGGCGCCGAAAACTGAGGTGTGTTCAGGAAGTTGAACGACTCCCACCGGAACTGCAGCTTATGCCCCTCCCGCACCCGGAACTCCTTGAACAACGCAAAGTCCCAAGTCTTATGCGCGGGTGAATCGAACAACGAAACCCCGGCATTCCCATACCCCCGCCCGCCGCCAAACGTGCCCTCCCCCGCGCACCCGTCGCACTTCGACCGCACAAACGCCGCCGTGTTGAACCACCGCTCGGGTGTCCTCTGCGCCCACACACGATCCACCGCCTGTCCCGCCACCACATTTGGCCGCGGGCTCGATTGCGGACCCGTGTTTTGCGAATCGCCCGTCTGCGCAATCGTCACCGGCAGCCCTGAACTCAACTGGACAATCCCGTTCACCGCCCACCCGCCCAACAGCCATCCGCGCGGGCCGCGCGCCGTGCGCAGCCACGGGATCTCCCAGATGTGCGAGAACACTCCGCGGAACCGCTGGTCGATCTGTGACCGTCCATAGTCCGCCTTCCGGTTCCGTGGATCCTGCGTGTAGTTCGCCCCGAACGGGCCGTTCTCGTTCACGCTGTATCCAATCGACATCGCCTTCTGATAGTTGAACGACGTGTGGAACGTCAACCCATGCGAATACCGCTTCTCCAGGCGCCCCTGCACCGCGCTGTAGTTGGACGACGTGCTCGATTCCAGTCTCCGCACCGTGCCCAGTGGAAGGCGCGTGTTCGGCGCCCGCGAATCCGCGTAGAACGGGTGCGGACGCCGGTCTTGCACACTGCCCAAACCTGGATCCGGGTTGTTCCAGTTCTGCACCGGCATGTCGATGTGGCTGCCCGCGCTGCCCACGAAGGCAATGCCGCTCACCCAGTTCTGCCCGAAGCTCCGCTCTATCTCGGCCGTCCACTGCCAGATCTTGTTGTTCAAATACATCGACCGCTGATTGCGGTCTGCCTTCAAGTGGCCCAGCATCACAATCGCCGCCGGCCCCGCACCCACCGGCGCCCCGGCGAACGGGTTCTGAATCGTCGCGGTCGGCCGCGCCCGGTCGTTCTGAAACACAGTCGATCCCGAAAGCGGCGGATTCAACCCCAGAATGTTGAAGTTATTCGTCTGCTGGGGGCTGAAGAACAACCCCGATCCCATCCGCAGCACCGTCCGGTCATTGAACCGGTACACCACCCCCAGCCGCGGCATGTACTGTTTCCAGTTCACGTCGTAAAGCTTTGCAACCGCCAACGGCTCCGGCACAAGCAGCGGCAGCGTCCGCCCGCCCTCAAACGAAAGGTTCCTGATCCGCCCGCCCGCATCGATCACCGGCCCGTACCAGTCCCATCGCATTCCATAGTTGATCGTCAACCGCGTCGTCGCCTTCCAGTCGTCCAGCCAGTACAAACCCACCTTCTGCTGATGCATATCGTTGGTCGGCACGCCCTCCGCCGAATTCGCGTTCAGCGGAATCCCCAGCATGAACGCGGCGAACGCATCCGGCACACCCGTAATGTCACCTGTGAACGTGATCTGGCCGCGTGGCAGATTCGACGCCTCGTTCACCACCGGGCTCGACCTCCACTGTCCCCCAATTTTGAAGTTATGCCGGCCCCGATTGATGCTGATGCTGTCAGCCACCTCCGCCGTCTCGTTCACGTTGAACGTCACGTTGGCGCTGCCCGCCCCCGCGAAGTTCGCGATGTTGATGTTCGGCAATCCTTCCTCCCGCGGATTCAGCGTCCGGTTGCCGTCGCCCGTCACCCGGAAATCCAGCCCCAGTTCGCGGTGCGAAAAATCCGTGTTCGTCTGAATCGCAAGCTGATTCGCGCGGATCCGGTTGTACCCCACCCGCAAATCATTCAGCATCGTCGGGCTCAACACCGTCGTATACCCCACGCCGATGTTCTGCGCCCGGAACCGCGTTACGAACTTTGTCGTCCGCTGCAGCGGATCGTTCGTCCACGCCGACTCCACCACCACATACCGTGCGAACAGCCGGTTGTTGTCGTTCACCCGGTGATCGAACCGTCCCAGATACTGATCCGAATTCAGAATCTGATCGTTTGTCCCCACCCGGTTCAACGTCGAACCCTGCGCCCTTGCCTCCGCGTCGAAGTTCGCTGGCGGCACGAACCCGCCTTCCGGGAACGGGCTCGACTTCTTGAATGTCAGCACGTTCAAGGACACGGGATTCAGCCGGCTCCGCGGAATGATGTTCCCTGGAAACGGCAGCGTGTCTCCCGGCGCCCGTATTGACCGCGCCGCCGCCGGATTTGCGTCTCGCGGGTAGTACCGGTTGCCCGGCTGAATGATCTCCGAAAAATCTCCGTTTCGCATCGCCACCGTTGGAACCGCCTGACGCAATGGTGTCCCGCGCACCTCGCGCCGCCCCTCGTAGTTCGCCAGGAAGAACGTGCGGTCACGCTTGATTGGGCCTCCCAGCACGCCGCCATACTGATTTCGCCGCAGCTTGTTCTTGTTCTGCGCCGGCGCCAGAAAATAACCTCGCGCATCCAGGGTGTCGTTCCGCAGGAACTCGAACGCCGCCCCATGGTACTGATTCGTCCCGCTCCGGATCGCGACGTTTGCCTGCGCCCCGGAGTTCATCCCGTACTCGGCCGAATACACGGCGCTCTGAATCTTGAATTCCTCCACCGCCTCAAGCGAAGGAACAAACAGCATCGCGCTCTTAAACCCGTCCACCGCCGCCACACCATCCAGGGTGATGTTCTGGTTCGTGTCCCGCTGCCCGTTCGCCGAAAGCCCCACAATTTGTCCCGGCATCGCGCGCGTGCCTATCGTCTGGTTGCCGTCCACGCCCATGCGTGATGACCCGTACACCACGCCTGGCATGAGCGTCGCGGCCTGCGCGAAATTGCGGCCGTTCAACGGCAACTCAATGATCCGCTTCCGCTCCACCACCGATCCCAGTGTCGCGTCCTCCGTCTTCAACAGCGGTTGCGACGCCGTCACCTCCACCCGCTCCGCCTGCTGCCCCACTTGAAGTTGAAAATCCAGCCGCGCCTTCTGCTGCAGTTCAATCGTCACGCCCCGGCGCACTTCGGTCTTGAACCCCTGCGCCGCGCACGACACCTCATAGGTGCCCGACTCGATCAGCGGGAAAATGTAGTTCCCCGTGTCATTCGACACCGTCGACCGCGTGTCCCCCGTCTCCAGCCGCTTGGCCGTTACCGTGGCGCCCGGAATCATCGCGCCGCTGGCGTCACTCACCAATCCCAGAATCTGTGTCGAGGCCGTCTGTCCCCACACCGCCGCGGCGGCCAGCATGAACAACGCAAGATGCTTCAATTGTGTGCCTCTTTCCACCGGAGATTACTTCCGCTCGAACAGCAGTAACGTCTCCTCCCGGTTCTCCCGGCGATAAACCAACTCCAGCTTCCGGATCTTCCCCGCCTTTTCGTCTGTGGCGAAATACAACGTTCCCGCTACGGCGCCATCTGTCGTCTCTTCCTTGAGCGCCGCATCGTTCACGGCCTCATCCGCTGAAACTCTCTCCGGCTTCTCCAGCCGTTGATGTTCCTCCGCCGGGGCCCGCGGCTGGGGCGGTAAGGGCCGCGTTGTCGGATCGCCCGGAAACCGCGGAGTCCGTGGCGGTCGCCCCAGAATAACCCCCGCGTCTCCCAAGCCGCCACCCGCCTGGAACGTGGGGCGCCGCGTCCAGTCGCCGTGTTTCAACGAGGCTGCCACAAACCCCGGAGGTTGCGAGAGAATGGCATACTTTCGCCCATTCACCCGCAGCAGAAAGTGTCCTGAGTTCACCGCCACCGGCCGCCCGCGCACCGGGTACAACCCAACCTCCACCACCAGATAGCCCGGAACGAAATGCGACACCCCCTGGTGCATCAAGCTGTGCACCAGATACTCCGCGCCCACCGCCATCCCGGTCATCGCGCCGTGCGACGGGTAGTCTTCCGCCTTCGTCCGCGGGTCCAGCCCCGCCACGCCAGCCAACAGAAGAAGACCCGCCGCGCTTGTCATCGCGTCTAAAACATGTACTTCAATCCGAACTGAACCACACGGGCATCGCCGGGCATACCCGCCGCGCCCTGATTCGTGCTCGTCACCCGGCCGAAGTTGTCAGGGTCGCGGATGTTCAAGCCCGGCGCCCCCAGGTTGACGTGGTTGAAGAAGTTGAACATCTCAACCCGGAACTGGAAGTTATGCCGCTCCCCGATGCGGAAGTTCTTGTTCGCCGACGCGTCCACCTGGCTCAGCCCCGGCAGATGCAGCGCAATGCGCGGAGCCGATCCGAACGCTCCCGGCCTCGGCAGCGTGAATGCACTCGTGTTAAACCACCGCGCACGCGTCCGGCCCCCCCGGTCGAGCATCGCCTTCTGGCCCGCCACCGCCTCCGGCCGCGACACCACTCCGGTGCCTGTTGTGTCCACGACGCCTGCCAGCGCCGCACCGAAGCCCGTCTGCAGCGTCGTGATGGTGCCCAACTGCCACCCGCCCAGCAACGTTCTCACCGCCTGACGCGACGCATTCCGGAACAGCGGCACATCGTAGATCGCCGCCAGCGAGAACCTGTGCCGGATGTCGAACACCGAATCCGACCGGCTTCCGCGCAGGTCAAAGTAATCCTGAATGCCCGACAGGAAAGACCCTCCGCCCACGCTCGAGATATCCGCATTCGACAGGCTCTTCGACCACGTAAACGACCCTATCATCGTGAATCCGCTCGCCACCCGCCGCTCCGCCTTCATCTGCAGCGAATGATAGGTCGAGTTCCCGATCGCCTTCGTCACGCTGATGTTGTCGAACCCCTGGAACGGCCGCCGGCTCGCAATCGACGGGGTTGTCGGCGAGGGCACCAGCGTCTGAATCGGCCGGTTCCCGTCGAACGTCGCCGTCAGCCGGGTTCCCTTCGATCCCACGTAACCCACATCCCAGAAAATGCCGCCCGGCAGCCGTTTCTGCAGCGTCAGGTTCCACTGCTGTGTGTAGCTGGTGCGCAGATGTGGATCAAGCGCGCCCGATCCAAACAGCCCCGCACGCGTCTGCCCCTGCGTCTGGAACGCCGTCTCCACCCGGATCGGGTTCGCCGCATTCCCCGTGAACGCGAACGTCTTCACAATCGGAGGATTCAGCGTCAGAGTCGTCCACGAATTCGTGATCTCCGGCGTGAAATACACGCCATAGCCGCCACGCACCACAAAGTCGCTCAACCGCGGCACCTGGTAGGCAAACCCGAACCGCGGCCCGAAATCGTTCCGGTCCGGATACACCAGCGCCGCCGGCCGGTCCGATGTGTTGGGGATCTCCGGGAAACCGTGGAAGGTCTGCCGCACCGGCACAAACCCGTTCAGGTCGAAGTTGGTTGCGGTGCCGCGCTGCACCGGCGGCTTGAAGTACTCGTACCGCATCCCGTAGTTGATCGTCAGCCGTGGCGACACTTTCCAGTCGTCCTGAAAATAGTAGCCGTGCCAGTTGTTGTTCATGCGGGTCGCGAACGGCTCCACACTCACCTGCGCCGTAGTTGCCAGCCCCAGTAGAAACTCGGCGAACTGATGATCCCGCGTCGCCGCTCCAACTGCCGTCACCGTGCCGTCAAACCCGAACGAGCCACGCGCGTTCACCGCTTCGTCGAACGTCCAGTTCCGCCGCGCCACCAACCCGCCGATTTTCAGATTGTGCGCACCGCGCCTTACGGAAAGGTTGTCGCTCACCTGCCACAACTGGTTCAACCGGTCCCGGGGCCCAATCCCGCGCACCGTCGGCAGCACATACCCCGCCGTGAACGTCGGTGGACCGAAATCGCGCGGACGCTTCGCCACGCCCGGAATCCCGATCAGATTCGCGATATCCAACTCGGGCTTGTCCGTCGTCCCGAAGAACTCATGCTCGAAGAACCGGTGCCACCCCAAGCGCAGTTCGTTGATCACCGTGGGCGAAAACACGTGCACCTCCGCCAGGCTCGCATTCTGGCCGCGCGCCGTGTTTCCTCGCGTGTCGAACCCGAACGTCGGCGTCGTGTTGTCCGCCTGCTGGTTGTAGATATAGCTTACGGAAAGCGTATCGTTCGCGCCCAAATTCTGATCCACGCGCGCCACATGCTGATCCTGCGTGATCGGCGCCGCCACCCGAGGCCCCCGGAAGTTGATCCCCGGTTCATTCGTGTTCGGCGAGGGAACCCAGCCGTCCAGGAACTTCCGCGCATAACCGGCAACCCGCGCCGCCGGAATCCGGTTGCCCGGAAACGGAGTCCGCGTCGCGGGATCGTTGATCACCGCCGCGACACCGGAAAAATCACCCTGCCGCTGAGCCGCCGGCGGCACCAGCGCCTGCCCGCCAAACGATCCGGCCACCTGACGCCCCGCCTCCCAGTTGTAGAAGAAGAATGTCTTGTTCTTCCCGTTGTAAATCTTCGGGATCAGCACCGGCCCGCCAATGTTCACGCCATATTGATTCCTGTTCAAACGCGGCGGCTTCGCACCCGGCGTCCGTGGCTGAAAACCGTTCAGCGCCGTGAACGCATCGTTGCGGTTGAACTCCCACGCCGTCCAGTGATACGTGTTCGTTCCGCTCTTCGTCGTCAGATTCACCTGGCCGCCCGGCGCTCCGCCCACGTCCGCCGAATAGGTGCTGCTCTGCACCTTGAACTCATTGATCGCGTCGATCGATGGCGAAAAGCTGAAGCTATAGCTGTCCAGGTCCATCGCCTCAATCCCGTCGTAATAGAACCGGTTCTGCGTATCGCGAGCTCCATTCGCCGACATCCCCACTGCCTGTCCCACCGACCCGCGCAGACGCCGCACCGTAATGCTCCCCGGTGTGCCCGGATTCACCCCCGGCGTCAGCAGAGCCAGTTGCACGAAGCTCCGCCCGTTCAACGGAAGCTCAACCACCTTCTGCGAATCGATCACCGTGCCCACCGTGGCATTCTCGGTCTGCATCAGCAGCGCCGCCGCCTCCACCTTCACCGATTGCGCTGCCTGCCCCAGCGTCATCTTTACATCCACGCGCGCCACCTGATCCACACTCAGCGCCAGGCCCTCCACTTCCGCCCGTTGAAAGCCGGCCGCCTCCACGCTCATCGCATACGGGCCCACCGGCAGAAAATTGAACTCGTACCCGCCGCTCTGGTCCGTCTGCGCAGATCGCGCCAGGCCGGTCTGGGTGTTTCGCACCTCCACCTTGGCCGCCGCGATCACCGCTCCCGACGGGTCGGTCACCGTACCCACCACCTTCGCGGTCGTCGACTGCGCCATCGCCGCCGCCGCCGTCATCAAAGCGAGACAAAAAATACGCATCAGGTTCTACCCCCCTCTTGTATTCGATCTCCCGAAATGCCTCCAGCCGGTCAATCTCCTCAACCGGCTGCGTCACGGGCGAACGGAAAAACCGCGTAACCATCGTATCGAAAGTGAAGTCCACCAGCAGGAAGCCGTTCTCTTCCACGGCCGGCAAGCGCTCCTCAACCGTCACATGCAACGACGGATACGGATGCGTCCGCCGCCCCTGCGAAGGCCACCCGTTCAGCGTGCTCACCGGGCCCGGCAGGATCGCATGCACCGGCCGGCGGCTCAAATCCACCTTACCGGTCCGTACAATCCGCGCCTCTCCAATAGCGTGCATGTCGCCGCTGATCCACAGCGGCACCCGCTCCTCCATCGCCGAGGAAGCCTGCATCAGCCGGTCATGCTGAGCGGTCCATCCCGGCTGATAGAAAGGCTTTGGCACCTTGTGTGTCAGCCGCCCATCGGCGCCCAGAATGTCGGCGTACCAGTCGCCCCACTTGCCCGCGCTCCACACCGGCGGCATCGATGGCACGTTCACCACGTGTGCCGCTCCCGGCGCCGCCATCCGGGCCTTGATCCAATCCTCGGCCTCCCGCGCAATCGTCACTGCGTTCTGCCCCGCCAGCGTCAGGTACCGCCGGCAGTCGAACAACAGGATCTCCGCCAACTGCCCGAACCGCAGCGTGCCATACGCCTCGCTGGTGCCCGCTGGAGCATCCGGCGCCGAGGAGCCCGGCAGTCCCACCGGCCGGTTCGCATCGGGCAGAAACTCCGGAAAGTACAGGCGCCGCGTCCCGCGCCCAAGCTGCAACATCAGATGATCGGGCGGGAACGTCACCATCCGCTCATTGGCGTCGTCGTTTTCAAAGTAATCGTGATCGTCCTGCAGGAAGTACGCCGGCGTCGACCGCAGCCGCGTTCCATACAACCGTCCGATCTGCTCCTGCGCCACCCGCTTCAGCACATCCTCGTTCGCCGTGCCCAGCACCGGCAGCGTCCGGTCGAATCGTCCCACGGATCGCACCAACTCGTCGCGATATCCGGGTGGCGCGCCCGTCTGCCGCAGATCCCAATAGATGTGGTCCCCGTTCGCGATCACCGCGTCCGGCTGAAAGGTCAGCGCCCGGTCCAGCAGACGCTGCCTCCGCGCTATTGGGTGATACACCTTCAGCCCGCTCGGATTGATTGCCCGCTCATCACCGCCGGCGCAGGTGTAGATCAGCAGCCGGAAGCGTGCCGCCGCCGTCCCCGGCTCGGGAAACGTCGCCACCTTCCACACATCGCACAACGCCCGCTTGCGGCCATCGAACAACTCCAGCGTATGCGGAGTCCCCGGCGCAAGCCCCGTCACATCGAACTGCCAGAACCGGCCCGCCGTGTCCGACATCCGCCCAGCCGCAACCCGCTGCCCTACACGCAAGACCGGAGTTCCGGCCGGCGCACCCGCGAAAGATGCCTTCAACAGCAGCCGCTCATGATTCACGGCCGGCACAAGATGCGTCACCGAACCCGGTTGCCAGGCCGCGGCCGCGGCGCTGGAAAGAAGAAACTCACGTCGGTTCATCATGCAGTCTCGATTATCTCAAGGTTCCCGTTTCACCCGGCCCTCGTAACGACGCCACCCGGCCCGCATAGATCTGGTGCAGATGGAACCATGCCTCCTCATCCTCCCGCCGGCGCAGCAGGTGCGTGTACTGCTGCCGGTCCCGCAGCAACAGCCGCCGTGTCATCGGCACCGCCTTCCCTGAGTGCCCCGCCAGCGCCTCCTTAACCCCGCCGTGGTACGGAAACAGTTCCCGAGCCGTCTCCAGCACGCCCTTCGCCTCCGCCCGCCGCTCCAGCACATCGTAGGCATAAGCCAGCAACTGGTGCGCCTCCGGAAGCCTTTGATGCCGCGCCGCTGTGATCAGATGCGGAACAGCCTCCTCCGTGCGCTTCGTCCCCAGCAGATACTGTCCCAGCCGCAGGTTCGGCAGGAATGCGTTCTCATCCCTCTCCAACTCCGCCGCGAACGCGGCCGCCGCTTCCTGATACCGGCGCCGCACCCACAGCGCTTCGCCCGCATCCGCGTAGATACCCGTCATCGCCCCGTCCAGCACCGCGGCCTGCCGGAACAGCCTCAGCGCCTCCTCCACCCGGTCCGCCATCAGCGATTCCTTGGCCAGATGATGCGCCCGCCGTGCCGAACTCTCAGGCAGCCCCGCCAGCTTTCCCGCCAACTCCGCCACTCGCCGCTCCAGCGCTTCACGATAGGAAACCGCGAACGCCGTGTCCTTCGCCTTATCCCGCGCGATCACCTCAAACTGCTCAATCGCCGCCTCGGCATCGCCCAGTTTCAGACAGGCCACACCCAGCAGATACCGGTACTCCACACCACCAGGACCCGCGCGCACCGCATCCCGCAGCACCACACGAGCCCGCTCAAACTCCCCCTGCGCCACCAAAGCCCGCCCCAACTCCAACTCTGGCGTCTGCGCCACCACCAGGCCCCACACAGCCGCCACCGCCACGGAGCCTGTCATATCCGCATCGTACACCGCCTCCGCCCCCGGTCGGGACACACACTCATCGCGCACACCCACCATCGGACACACCCACCATCGGACACACCCACCATCGGACACAATAGAGTCTTGAGCAACACGGAGTCCCTGGTCGCCAGACTCAATCCCGCCTGCCGCGCTGCCCTGGAGCGCGCCGCGGCCCTCTGTGTCTCACGCACCCACTACGAAGTCGACCTCGAACATCTCCTCCTCCCCCTCCTCGAATCCCCTGACACCGACGCCGCCCGCATCGTCCAGACCCTCGGCCTCAACCACGAACGCCTCGCCCTCGGCTTGCAACAGACCCTCCAACGCCTACCCGCCGGCAACCCCCGCTCTCCGGTTCTCTCCTCACGCCTCATCCAACTCCTCAGCGAAGCCTCCACACTCGCCTCCAGCGAATTCTCCGCGCCCCACATTCGCTCCGCCACCCTGCTTCTCGCCCTCCTCTCCACCACTGATCTGGCCCGCTCCCTCGAAGCCGTTTCCCCCGAGTTCCTCAAGCTGAACCCCGTCGTCCTGCGCCAGCAGTGGACCCAACTCCTCTCCCCCGCCGAAGGTGAGATCACCGCCCCCAACCCCCCTGCCCCTTCCACCACGGCCCTCGCCCAATACACCATCGACCTCACCGCCGCCGCCCGCCGCGGCGAAATCGATCCCGTCGTCGGACGCGACTCCGAGGTGCGCCACCTCATCGACATCCTCACCCGCCGCCGCCAGAACAATCCCATCCTCACTGGTGAGGCCGGCGTCGGCAAAACCGCCATTGTTGAAGGCTTCGCCCTCCGCATCGCCGCCGGAGATGTACCACCCGCACTTCGGGACGTTTCCGTCCGCACCCTGGACATGGGCCTCCTCCAGGCAGGCTCCAGCGTTCGCGGCGAGTTCGAAAGCCGCCTCAAAGCCGTCATTGCGGAAGTGCGCGCTGCCGTGCCCCCCATCATCCTCTTCATCGATGAGGCTCACACCCTGATCGGTGGTGCGGGCGACGCCGCCAATCTCCTCAAGCCAGCCTTGGCCCGCGGCGAAGTGCGCACCATCGCCGCCACCACCCACACCGAGTACCGCAAGTACTTCGAACGCGACGCCGCGCTCGCCCGCCGCTTCCAGCCCATTCGCGTCGACGAACCGTCTGAGGATCGCGCCATTGAGATGATGCGCGCCCTCGTCCCCGCGCTCGAACGCCATCATGGCGTCCGCCTGCTTGATGAAGCCGTCGAAGCCGCCGTGCGCCTTTCCCACCGCTATGTCACGGCGCGCCAGTTGCCGGACAAAGCGGTGAGCGTTCTCGATACGGCCTGCGCCCGCGTCGCGCTCGCCCAGAACGCCACGCCCCCCGGTCTGGAGGATGTTCAGCGCCGCATCGCCTCCCTGCAAACCGAACTCACCGCCCTTGAACGCGATGCTGCCTCCGGCACTCCGTCCGGCCAGCGCCTTGCCGCCCTTCGCGAGCAACTCGCGGTCGCCGAAACCCAGCACGCCGACCTTGAGGACCGATGCCAGGAGGAGCGGCGTCTCGTCGCGCGCGTCCTTGAACTGCGCCGCCAGATCGAATCCGGCCCGCCCAACGACGACGGTCTGCCTCACCCCTTGCGCGCCTCGCTCGACCAGGCCGCCGCGGAACTCGCGGAGCTTCAGGGCGAATCGCCCCTCATCCCCGCCTGCGTCGCCGCACGCACCGTCGCCGAAGTCATCGCCGGCTGGACCGGCATCCCCACCGGCGTCATGTTGGCCGGCGAAATCCACGCCCTCCTCAACCTCGTCCACCTGCTCGGTGAACGCATCGCCGGCCAGGATCACGCCCTGCAGGCCATCGCGCGCCGTATCAGCACGGCCCGCGCCGGCCTTGAGGACGAAGCCCGCCCCACCGGCGTCTTCCTCCTCACCGGACCCAGCGGCTCCGGCAAAACCGAAACCGCGCTCGCCCTCGCCGAAGTCCTCTACGGTGGCGAGCGCAACGCCATCGTCATCAACATGTCGGAGTACCAGGAAGCGTACTCCGTCTCGTCGCTCAAGGGCTCGCCACCCGGCTACGTCGGCTATGGCGAAGGCGGAGTGCTCACCGAAGCCGTGCGCCGCCGTCCCTACTCCGTCCTTCTGCTCGACGAGATGGAGAAAGCCCACCCCGATGTCATCGAACTCTTCTACCAGGTGTTCGACAAAGGCCGCATGGAAGACTCCCAGGGCCGCGAAATCGACTTCCGCAACACCATCATCCTCATGACCTCAAACGCCGGCGCCGATGACATCGAACGCGCCGCCGCCATGCCCGCGCCCAGCATCGAGGCCCTGCGCCGCGCCGCTGCTCCCGCTCTCCGGGCCATCTTCAAACCAGCCTTCCTCGGCCGCGTCACCGTTGTCCCCTATCTCCCCATCGCCCCCGCCACCCTCCGCCGCATCGTCGACATGAAGCTCGAACGCATCCGCCGCCGTCTCTGGCAAACCCGCCGCATCGAACTCACCTTCAGCGATCAACTCGCCGATGAGATCGCCGCCCGAACCTCCTCGCAAGCCGCCGGCGCCCGTGGCATCGATCACCTCCTCGACGCCACCCTCCTCCCGGAGATCTCCCGCCACCTTCTCAACGCCATGGCCGGCCGCATCGCCCTCCAAAGCCTCCACGCCAGCCTCACGGCGGGTGGGGCATTCCGCTTCCAACTCGGTGAATCCCACGGCGAGTGACTGGCGGTTGGCACTCCATTGAGCGCAGCCGGGCCATTCAGGCATGTTCCGCCTCGGAACTCGGCGCTGTATCGTTCGTTTTGGCGGACGCACGAAGCGGGAACCCAATTGTGGAGAACACCTGGATCGCTGAGCGCGAGGCATCGGCCTGCTCCAGAACCGTGAGACGATCGGGACGGTTCGAACCACCGTTTTCCGCAAGTCCCCGGTCTCGGGTCTACCAGTGCCTCACCTACCAGAAAGGCCACCGCGGTGAGCGTGCGGCGTCCGCCGGATCACCCTCGATCAGATTGTCCTCCGAATCAATGTCGATCCGGCACGCGCTCGTCGTCCCGCGGGGCCGTTCACCAGACCCGAGCTCAATCGAGCAAACGACTGCCCCCTTGAACCGGGCCTCTCACCGTCCCTCGAACGGACTGGCCCCCTGAACCTGCGCAGCGCTCAACAGCACTGAAATCACGTAAGTGAATGTGAGCATGGTGGCCACCCCGGCACGTTCTCCTCCAATCGACAACCCGCCGGAAATTGACGAATTCCCGCGCGCATGGCCGGGCCTCGAAAGTACAGGTGCGCTGTTTCCGCATCACGGACCACCGTGCCGCGGCGAGCTACAAGAACAACAGGCGGGCGGACCACTCGTGCGGCCCGCCCGCCCAATTGATTTCCCGCTGGCTCGGTGACCCGTTACTTCCGTTTACGCGCCACCAGCGCTGCCAGCGCAAGGCCGCCCGCCATGAGCAGACTCGTGCCGGGCTCCGGAACCGCTGCCGGGGAATACGCCGTCAGCACGCGGATGTAGTCTCCCGGGGTGCTGGCCGTGAAGTCCACGCTGATCTGGTTTGGCCCGGAGATGGTCACAATGTCCCCTGTTTCAAGACCGCGTGCGCTCGGGTTCAGGTACGTCACGCCCGTGTTGGCCAAAAAGTCACTGGCCGCGAGGTTCGTTGTCGAGGTCAGAATCGCGACAATGGCCGAGTCAAAGTCCACCGTTCCTTTTACACGGCCAGAGGTTGGGTCGTAAAAGATATAGTGGCTCGCCACCGTGGTGCCGGTCGGCAGCGTCAGAGGGCCCGACGGAACGATGTTAACAGTCAGCGGAGCCGCCAAAACGATGTTCTGGTCCTCATCGAAGCCCCACAGGTTGGGCGACTGGAAGGTGTCGTTGCCCACCGTGTTGTCCGGAGTGGACTCCGTAAACCCCGGTGCGAGCTTGACGAAAACTCCCCCCCCCGAACGTGACAGTGCCACCAATGATGGTGGCTGTCGCCGGCAGGGTCATCGAAAACGCGGCTACGCACGCCGCAACTGTGATACGTGAAGATTGCATTTGAATTTCCTGAAGTATGAAGTATTGAACATCAGGCAATAGAAAATTGCCTCGTTGGGAGTCTAGCAGGTCGGCGGCGAAAAAGCAAACAGATTAGTACTGGAACGTTCCTGACCTTTACACGCCCATCCGTTCGTTCCTCGCGCACCCGGTCACGGCCCCAACCATCGGGGCCCAAACGCCCAGAGCGGCCACGGTTGAAAATCACCTCCCCGTAGTCACGCTTGCACGCTGCCGTCAGTGAACAATGCCCGAATCTCGTCGCGGTTTAGGAAAGTATCTGCCGAACGACGTTGCCGTACACGTCGGTCAACCGGAAATCCCGGCCGTTGTACCGGTACGTCAACTGCTCGTGATTCAAACCAAGCAGATGCAGGATCGTGGCGTGCAAGTCGTGGACATGCACCTTGCCATCAACCGCCTTCCACGCATACTCATCGGTTTCGCCCAGGATCATCCCCTGCTTCACCCCGGCGCCGGCAAGGAACATCGTCCAGCAGTAGGGATTGTGGTCGCGTCCAGCGTCGGCACGCCCGCCGCCCAGGGACTGATCATAGGGGGTGCGCCCGAATTCGCCCGTCCAAATGACAAGAGTATCATCCAGCAGGCCGCGCGCCTTCAGGTCCGTCAACAGCCCGGCCAGAGGTTTGTCGATGCCGGTGGCGCTCCTCCGCAACGTGGTTGCGATCTTGGAGTGATGGTCCCAGCCGTTATCGGTCACCTGAATGTAGCGAACGCCCGCTTCCGCAAGCCTCCGGGCCATAAGACATTTCCGCCCGAAGTTGTCCGTTGCCTCCTCCCCAATGCCATAAAGCTTCTTGGTGGCTTCGGACTCGCGCATCACATCAAAGACCTCCGGCGCCGCCGTTTGCATCCGGAACGCCAGTTCATACGACTGAATCAGCCCTTCGACATTCGGATCGGCCCCGCCAATCTCCTGATCCATTCGATTGCGCGCCTGGATCAGGTCAAGATGCTGCCGCTGCATGGCCAGCGTCAGTGACGGATCACCCAGGTAGCCGATCTTCGAGTTCTTCACCGGCGTGCGCGCGTCACCAAGACGGGTGCCCTGATAGATAGCCGGCAGAAAGACGTTCGAGTAGTGCAGCGGGCTGCCGTCGTCGCCGTAGAGCATCGGGCTGATCACCACAAACCCCGGGAGGTTCCGGTTCTCGGTGCCCAGCCCGTAGACGATCCACGACCCCATCGACGGGCGCACAAACTGCAAGGATCCGGTCTGGAACTGCCGGATTGCCCCGGGGTGTGCCGGGCTGTCCGTCACCATGGCCCGCAGCCAGCACAGTTCGTCGGCTTTCCCGGCCAGATGCGGCATCAGGTCGGAGATCCACATGCCGCACTGCCCGGCCTGTTTGAACTCGGCCACGGGCGGCATCAGGCGCGCCTGATCTTCGAAGCGCTCCTTGGCCGAATTGACCGTGAACGGAATCTTCTCGCCGCCCTCTTTCTTCAGGCGGGGCTTGTAGTCGAACAGATCCATCTGGGACGGGCCACCCTGCATCCACAGCAGAATCACCCGCTTCGCTTTTGCCGGGAAATGGGACTGTTTGGGCGCCAGCGGATCGGCAGCCGCCGCGGCCATCGCGTTGAATGCAAGCGCCCCGAAGCCGCCGCCGAGAGAACGCAGAAACCCCCGCCGGTCATTGGGTGCGGGAGCGATAAGGTGTGCCATGGTTCTTCTTACCTGCGATATAGGAACTCGCTCGAAGCAAAGACCGCGTGGCAGTAACGTGCCCACGCTTCCAGCCCCGGGTCGGCGGCATTGTTCTTGCGCGCCGGCGCCTGGAAATCCGATACGAACTGCCGAGCCTGATCGATATCCCGCGCCGTCGAGGGCCGGCCGAGCGCATCCATCACGATCTTCGAAACCCGTTCCCGGTCGCCCAGCCCCGCCGTCGCCTCCGCCAGCCTTCGCGCCTCCGTCTTCAGGAACGGCGAATTCATAAGGTAAAGCATCTGCGGAGGCACGGTCGTCGTGCTTCGCACGCCCACAATCTGATCGGGATCCTTGAAGTCGAACAGATTAAGGATATCCACATCCTCCATCTGGCTGTTGCGCATGATGGGCTGGTAAACCGTCCGGCGGTACTTCACCCGAGGCTCGATCTTCGAATCGTCCTCCAGGAAGTAAGGAGCGATCGTATGCAGATTCTCGGCCGTCAGGGGAAGCGCGGTGCCGCCGCGCGCGGAATCGAGGCGCCCGCTCACCTGCAGAATTGCGTCCCGGATGGCCTCGGCCTCCAACCGCCGCCGGTTGGCACGCCACAACAGCAGATTGCCGGCATCCACCTCCTGGTTGCGAGGCACCGGCTGGCTCGAGAGCTGATAGGTTCGCGTCAGCACAATCTCACGGATCAGCTTCTTCGTCGACCAGCCATTCTCGATGAACCGCGTTGCCAGATGGTCCAACAGCTTCGGATGGGTGGGTGCATCCCCGCGGCTGCCGAAGTTGTCCGTGCTTGCCACAATGCCGCGGCCAAACAGGTGGTGCCAGATGCGGTTCACGTAAACCCGCGCTGTCAGCGGATGGCCGGGACTGGTGAGCCAATCCGCAAGTTCCTTCCGGCCGCTCGAATGTGGATCGATCTCCGGCGCCGGCTGCCCCGTCGAGACCGCGCTGAGGAAGCCCCGTGGAACGAATTCACCCAGTTGGTGCGCATCGCCGCGCGAGGCGATGCGGGCATCCTCGGGAAACTCCATCTCCTCGGCGGCATGGATCTCCGGCCACTTGGGCTTCATGTACTTCGTGAACAACAGGATCTGCCGGTCCCCGGCGAACTCGGTCTTCTTTTTCAGTTCAGCCAGTTCCTTTTCAGCGGTCTTGATAGCGGCGGCTGTTTCTTCCGACTGAGGCTTCGCCTTCAGTTCGTCGATGCGCTTGCGGACCTCGGCCTGTTCCTTCTTGAACACCTTATCGTCGGCCTCCGCGCCCGCCACGCGCTTCTCCCACTCTTCCAGTGCCGTGGCATGGGCGCGCACGGTCGCCGCGGTCTCGGGAAAACGCACCAGGTTGATCCCGCCCTCCGGGTTGTTCCGCGCCGTGGTCTTGGTGCTAAGGAAGATACCGGCCATCCGGAAGTAGTCCTTGTTGGTAACCGGGTCGAACTTGTGATCGTGGCAGCGCGCGCACCCAAGCGTGAGTCCCATCACCGAACGCCCGATCAGGTCCACCTGCAAATCCGCGGTGTCCAGACGCACCTGCGCCTTGTCATAGGCGAACCAGGCCCACGGACCAAGCACCAGGAAGCCCGTGGCCGCCAGAGCCTCTTCCTTTGATCCGTCCTCCTTGGGCTGCTTGCCAGCCGGTCCGGCGATCTGCTCGCGCAGGAAGCGGTCATACGGCTTGTCGGAAGCGAAGGCACTGATCACGTAATCGCGATAGCGCCACGCCTCGCGCAGCGGAATCCGGCGCCCCACTCCGGTCGTGTCCGCCCAGTAGGTGATGTCCAGCCAATGGCGCCCCCACCGCTCGCCGAAGGCAGGCGACGCCAGCAGGCGGTCCACGGCGGCTTCCACCGCGTTGGGCGATTGGTCCTCGGCGAACTGCCGGATCTCATCCGCCCCCGGCAGCAGGCCCGTCAAGTCCAGCGTCAGGCGCCGCAGCAATGTGTACCGATCCGCATCCGGCGCCGGGGCAAGCTGCCGCTCCTCCAGTTCGGCGAGAATGAAGCGGTCGATGGCATTGCGCGGCCACGCTCCGTCCTTCACCTGCGGCTCCGCCGGCTTTCGCACGGGCTGGAGTGCCCAATGCCCTGAGGCAGGCATAGAGACTGCGGGCGCCGAACCCTCCGGCCAAACCGCGCCGTCACGCACCCACTTCTCCAATGCCTCCACCTCATACTGTGGAATCTTGCCCGAAGGAGGCATCTTAACCTTGCCATCGTAACGGACCGCCCGGATGAGCAGGCTGGCGCCGGGGTCGCCGGCCACCACCGCGCCGGAACGATGCATGCCGTCGCCCGTCGTGAACTCCTTCTGGCCCATCTGAACCTTGTCACCATGGCAGGACGAGCACCGTGTAAGGAGGATCGGCCGGACCTTGGATTCAAAGAAATCGGACTGGCTTGCAGACTGGCCCGGGCACAGCGCCGCCGTGGCAAGTGCCATCAAAACGATCCCACGCCAGCGGGCGTCCACCCGATTGTAGACATGGCTTCTCATGCGGTTCAACGCTGAATCCGGGATTTCCATTTTGGGTCTCCCGGACCCCAACAGTCTACACCAACGCCTCACTCCCGTGCCGGATTTGATCAGAATCCCCTTTCCGAGGGCGGGCCAGTGCCTGCGGATGGCTTCTTTCGACCATCGCACAAAAACGAAAACTGACAACATGCCTGTTTCCAGCAGTTCTTTCGACACCTCTCCCTCCCAGCCTCCTTTCTCTCAAGATTTCCACCTCTCCGGGCCGATCTTCACCCCGCCGGCAGCGCCTCGATCCGCCGCACCATGCTCCCGAACAGCCGGCGCGTCAGATGGCTCTCAGCCAACATCAGCCAGTAGTAGCGGGCGTGCTTGACCAG
>Ga0194132_10001365_pt1 | contig 49426 bp, 43 predicted proteins | sample TA2KigOf80mmetaG_FD_148612 | JGI IMG/M metagenome (GOLD analysis project Ga0194132, IMG submission 148612) | Freshwater microbial communities from Lake Tanganyika, Tanzania - TA2015054 Kigoma Offshore 80m | ecosystem: Environmental > Aquatic > Freshwater > Lake | place: Tanzania: Lake...
AACTTCACATAATCATCGCCGAGCCAATGCTTTTTCTCTTTGAAGTGTTTACCAGTGATTCTATCGCCCTCTGTATATTTGTAATCTTCAATTAAATTACCAATCCATGTTTTTTCTTTCCTTTTCATGTCTTTAGTTGCTATAGCAGCCTGTCCTTTAGCATTCGTATAAGTATTTCCCTTACTGTACTCAACAATCACTTCTACTGGATTCTGTGAAATGCCGGAATATGGCGGGTTTCCTATCACCGCAAGAATTGGCGTGTCTCGTTTTACCGTTTGAGCTTTTTCTGACTCTTGTGGAATAGCATCGAAACCAAAAAACGCCTCTGGCGGTCTTTTTGGATCATCTAGCGTATTTGCCAGATATACCTTGAAGCGATCGTTATCCGGATCGGTATCATTCTCGGTCGTTTTGAAATCAAAACCAAGTCGTTCAGCCTCGAGCGTGAGCTTGAGATGCGCTACGGCATAGGGGGCAATGAGGAGCTCGAAGCCATAGAAGTGCTTGAGGATATGCTCCTTTGTAATCTTACTGAATTCCCGCTTCACCATCTCCTTGCCTAGCGCTTTGTTTTTCTTCTGCACATTCCAGTAAATCTGTTGCATAGCAGACATGAGGAATGTGCCTGTTCCCGTCGCCGGATCGAGGAGATTCACGGAGTGATCTGCAAGTCCTTCTTCTTTGCCAAACTTATTCTTCACCAACCAGTCCACTCCCCGCACGATAAAGTCCACCACGGGTTTCGGCGTGTAGTACACACCCCGCCCTTCTCGCTCTGCTGGATCGTATTCGGAAAGAAACGGTTCGTAGAACTGAATCACAGGGTCTTCTCCAGGCTTGTGCTCTATGAGTTTTTGCCTGATGCGGTGCATATCCGCGCGGTTGAGCTCCTCCAAGAGCGCGATTGCCGCATGGTGGGCGTTTGGCACCTTCTTCGCGATCCGCGAAATAAGACCAAAGAGATCGGAGAGGATGGGGACGTTCTTTGGCAGGTAGTCCACGGCATTTGTGAGTGTCAGTGGCTCATCCTTTCCGCGCTCATCATGTTCTAGACAAGCGAGGAAGAGCGAGTAGGCAATCGTTTCAGCGACCATGTTCGCGAATTGGTGGTCGGAGATGTCGGCAATGAGCGTTTTTTCAAACGTTGCACGCAAACGGACCAGCTCGTGTTCTTTATCTTCCTCCTTGATCGCTGCTGCCAAAGCCTCCTCCACCTGCCGCGAAAGGAATCGCGCTTTGCGGGCGAGCGTAAGGGCAAGTTGCTTGGGTGTCTTCGCAAGTGTCGGTTGATACTCGAAAAAGTGCACCAGCATCTCCATCAGTTCCTTCAGGTCTTCCGCTTCCTTTTTCGTAAGATCAAAACTAACGCGCTTTATACGCTTGGGCTTCTCTTTGTCGCTCCTGTCCCACTGCCATAGTTCCCACTCCTGCAGATTGGTGAAGATGACGTTCTCCAGAGAGCTCTTGTACTTCAAAAACTGCTCTGCATACGACTGATGATCCAGTGGTTTTCCGGGGAGCTTCACCTCGATCCATCCTGCAATTTCTTTGCCGTAGCGCACGGTAATGTCCGGGAAACCTATCTCCGACTCTATGGCGCTCTCCTCAGCGGTCGCTTCCACGCCCTTGAGATGGAGAGGCTCCTCCGTCGCCAGTTGTTCCAGCCACACGCAAAGTGGCTTGTAGAGTGTGCGTTCCGTTCCGTCCTGAAGGAGGCGCGGGAGCTGCTTGCAAAGAATATCGGTTGCCTTGGGCATATCAGGAGATGCGGAAGTGAAGGGTGAGGAGTTTCTCTTCGGTGATAGTCAGTTCCAGCTTACTCTTCAATGTTCGTAATTCCGTGTCGCGATCCGCGAATGCTTGTTCTTGCGCTTCGAAGTACTTCTTCTGCACCTTAAAGTAGTCTTTCTGCTTTTTGTCTATCTCGTCGCGCAGTTCCCGTCGCTCGTGTGCACCCATCGTGCGGGAGATTTTGAGCTGGCGCTCGAGTGTCTTGATCTCTTCATCTTTCTCCTCCATCTCTCGCTTGATCTTGAGCAAAGTGTCCTGCGCGTACTGCTGCAAAAGCGCGCGTTGGCGGTCAACAAATTCTTCGTTCTTATCGATGACGCTCTGTTTTGCCTGGTCCAGGTCACGCAGGAGTTGATCGGCAAGATCATCGCGGATGCGCGCCGTTTCTTCCACTGCTCCTTGCCACTCCATGAGGGACGGGTCCAAAAGCTGCTCCAAGAGTTTGCGGTTTCCGAGGATCTTCCAGCCGTCGCCTGTCTTCACGATGCCGGAATACACGAACTCTTCAAATAACTCACGGTTCTCATTGCCAATGACGCTCTGATGCTCGCAACGGAGGCGATGCACGACGATCTGCCCTTCTGTGCCGCCAAGCTGCTCTACGCTGCGCCTGCCAATAGCATTGAGGGGCTTCAGCTCCACTTTCGCAGTGAGATCGTTTCGCACTCTATCCTGCTGCAATGCCCCCTTGAGAATTTCTGCACGCGTAGAGAGAGGGATGACACCGCTGTCCTGCTCCTCTATGGGAACCGTACCGATACCGTAAATTGCACTGAAGCATGTCTCCGAAAGTTTGGGCGCATCTTTCCATTTCTTCGTTTCGATAGTAAAACGACCCTCTGCAATCTCCTTCAGTGCCCCGCCCAAGAGGCAGGTCGCATATGCCTTGATGTGCCTGTCATAACGCGTGAGTGCGTCGGTGACATTTGCATCACGCAGACGCAGCTTCTGCCGTACTTCTTCATCAAAGTGCTGAATCACTTTCGCTTTCGCATGCTCCAACTTCTCGGCGATTTCATTCTGCAGTTGTTTCTGGAGTTTATCGAACTCGGCTTTGATCTCTTTTTCCGTACGGAATTTGCGCAGAATTTCCAGTATTTTCATTTCGAACCCGACACCGCTATCTAGTGAACCGAGCGCGATTTCACGCACTTCGTATCCGTCATCCGTCTGCACCTCCGTTCCCAGAATCTTGTCACTGAAGTTGAAGAGATTGCCGAAGAGCCTGATTTTCTCCTGCAGAAGCTCATACACGCGCCTGTCAGCATAGTTACTCTGATTGAGGAAATTGACGACCAGGACATCGTGCTGCTGCCCGTAGCGGTGGCAGCGACCGATGCGCTGCTCGAGGCGCTGCGGGTTCCACGGAAGATCGAAGTTAATGATGACATTCGCAAACTGAAGGTTTAGTCCTTCCGCGCCTGCTTCGGTAGTAATCAGTATTTTGCTTTCCGGCTGCTTGAACTTCCACACAAGGGCACGACGCTGATTTACCGCCTTACTGTTCTGTTCGGCTTCTTTAGGAAAGTGAGTGCACCACTCCATGTACGTTTGCTGTGCTCGCTTGGATGCGTTCGATCCATTGAATAGTACAATACCGTCCCCGAATCCATTCTGCATCAATAGCTTCTCCAGATAATCCTGCGTTCTCCTTGATTCCGTGAAGATCACGGCTTTGTCTGGCCAACCACGCTTCTGGTTTACTTCAAATACACGATCAAGCGCCTTCAACAACGCTTGCCCCTTTTCATTCTTACGGATGGAACGCGCGAGAAAGAGATACGAAAGAACATATGAATATTCTTCCTGCACCTCCTCTTCCGTGAAAACGTGATCAATTTCTCGTTCTTTATGCACTTCTTCTGTGTCGTCGCATTTTGCCTCCTTACTGTCTTCATCTTCTCCCAGATCATCGGTCTGCTCTGCCTCCTGATCAAATATCACTTCTCCAGCTTCTTCGGCAAGCTTGTCTTCACTCAATTCGAGATCATCCAAAGCAATTTGAAGCTGCTGCGGCTCTTCTACTTTCTTTGGCTCTGCCTTTGCAATCTGGAGTGCTTCGATTTCAACCTTTCTTTTACTATTCACACTCGCATGAATCCGATCACACGTAGACTGCAAATCGCTGAGCGATACCTTGAAGTCTTGCTGGAGTTGCTTCGCCAGTCCTTGCGCGACATTTTCCAATGTACCAGCAATGGCAAAGGAGGAACTCGCAAGAATTTTGCGATACACCAACTCCATCATGTTTCGCTGAGTTGCACGTGTGGATGCAAGAAATGGACGCGCGAGGTATTCGCTAATGCCATTGTATAGTGCAATTTCCACATTCTCCGGTTCAAAATCTTCGGTAATACAGTGTCTATTCGTGAATTGAACGATATCCCGAACCTGCATTCGCAACGTTCTTGTGAGGACACCACCCTCTGTCTCGCCTGTCTCAGAATTAATGGTGCCCATGAGTCGCTGGCGTAAATCTTCCAAGTTTCCGTTGGCATTGCTGCGTTTTTGATAGAGCACCTTGTAGGAGTAATCCGTTCCAAGAATTTTGGAATCTATGAAGCTCACCAGCCCATACAGCTCCATCAGGTTATTCTGCAATGGTGTTGCAGTTAGAAGAACTTTGGGTCTGCCTTCGATATGGTCACGCAAACGCTTCGCAACCTTATTCCCTTTGCGATAAACATTGCGCATACGATGTGCTTCATCAATGACTACCAGATCCCATTTCGTGTTCTTCACATAAGCTTTGTATTTCTCCGCCGCACCGAAGTGATGCGATGCGATGAATATTCCACCGAACTCAAACGGGTTGAACGTCCCACTTTCAGCAAACTCGTTTATCAGTTTATTGAGCTTTGGCCCGTCAATAAGAGTGGATTCAAGACCAAATCGATCTTGTAATTCTTCCATCCACTGTGTGCGGAGGGAAGCCGGCACCAAAATGAGAATCTTGTTCCTGCCTTCTACCCATAACTGATTGATGATAAGCCCTGTTTCAATCGTTTTCCCGAGCCCGACTTCATCCGCAAGAATCGCGCCTCTGGATAATGGGCTGTTGAACGCAAAGATAGCGGCGTCTACCTGGTGTGGATTAAGGGTGACATTTGCTGAACGGATGGATGAATTGAGTTTTTCTGGATCATGAAGTGGGTGTTTACGGGTCAGCAGACTGGCCAAATAGGAACGTTGTAGATGTGACATTATTTATTGATATCATACATTATTAAACAGTTTATTGAAGATATTTGTGGTCTTCCAGGCACTCGTCCCTCCCGCTTCGCCTGCGGCTTTGGGGGAAAAGACGCACACCCGCAAATGCAATACAATCTAACCCATGCCCCGCACCCGCAACCTCTTCGACCCCAATTCCAAAGAGCCCTTCAAGCTCTCCCGCTCTCGCCTCGACCGCTTCCTGAAGTGCCCCTGCTGCTTCTACCTCGATCGCAGACTCGGAGTCGATCAGGTATCGGGTCCGGCATTCACCCTAAACAGTGCAACGGATACTCTACTCAAGAAGGAGTTTGATGTGTGCAGGGAGAAAGGTGTGCCGCACCCTCTCATGAAGAAACACAAAGTGAATGCCATACCGTTCAAACATCCTGATATCGACGTGTGGCGTGAGAACTTCCAAGGTGTGCAGCATCTCCATCAGCCCACCAATCTCCTCATTACAGGGGCGGTGGATGACATCTGGGTTGATCCCAAGGGCTATCTGAGTGTTGTGGATTACAAATCCACGAGCACGACGAAGGAGATCGATTTGAATGACGGAACGCCCTGGAAAGATGGCTATAAGCGGCAGATGGAGATCTACCAGTGGCTCCTGCGCCAGAATGGTTTCAAGGTGAATGACATCGGGTATTTCGTCTACGTGAACGCAGATACGGACCAGGATGCGTTCGATGGAAAATTAATCTTTGAGGAAGAGATCATTCCACACAAAGGAGACGATGGCTGGGTGGAGCAAGCGGTCATCGATGCTCACAAGTGCCTGCTAAAGAAGAAGGCTCCGAAACCATCTGAGGATTGTGCGTGGTGCACCTATCGGGCTGATGCTTCAGAAGTTCTCGGCCTTTGATGTTTCGATGGTCAAGAACTTCACGTCTGTGCCGAAAGGCCAGCAATCTGCTCCGCCCACCCCACAATCATCTGCTCAAGCTGGTTCAAACTTTTTCGCAGGATGTCCACCACTTATTCGACAAATACACGCCTTCAGGCGTGTTTTGGCGAATAACGTGTATCGGAATGCCTAGGGTTTCCCGCCTGCCCGCCGTAGTGCGCCCGAGCCGAGGGCGGAGGCGCACGAAGGAGGGGCATCTCCACCATCACATCCTTTTCTGGAACCACGGAACGAAGATGCTTGTGCGTTGTTTATATGCCTCGAAGTCGGGGCGCCCAGCGTACTGCTTCTCGAGCAACGGAACACCCGATACGAAGAGGATGAGTACGGTGATGGTGATCGGACCGACGATCGTTGCAAAGCCCCACGGCATGGACACTGCGAGTAGCCAAATCCCCCACCACTGCGTCACTTCACCGAAGTAATTTGGATGCCGAGAGTACGCCCAGAGCCCCCGGGTCATCATCGTACCCTTGTGTGCAGGATCCCGGAGAAAGCTCTTCAACTGATGATCGCCTACGGATTCAAACAAGAAACCAACGAGCCAAACGAGGACGCCTACTGCATCGAGGAACGTCAGTGAAGCGACTGCTGATGCGTGAATGAAAAGAACAGGCAAAAGAATGACGTAGAGAAAGAAGCCCTGCAGCAAGAAAATTTGCAGGTAGCTGCGCAGATACACATGCCTCCACTCCTGTCGCCACGCAGCGTACCGAGAGTCTTCGGGCTTCTGGAGATTTCGTCTCGCAATGTGCCATGCCAGTCTGCAGCCCCAGATGGTCACGAGGATACTAACGAGCATCGAGCGGTGCGAATGCTGGGAAAGGAGGAAGGAGATCCATGTCATCAAGACAAATCCCAGCCCCCAAGCGATATCGGCAACATCATTGCGCTTCATGAAGACAGCAATGACGAACCAGACGTTCATATAAACAAAAACCGCAAGCGCTAGGATGATAAACGTCGATGTCATGCAATCCTCTGGGCAATGATGGTCGTGAGCAGCGCTACCGTCGCTCCGAGAAACGTCCCCCATGCCATATCGACGATCGTCACGAGCAGAGGCCAGTCTTTTGCAACAGCGAGGTTCGTCAGATCATACGTCGCATAGGTAACAAGACCGAAAAATGCACCCATGATGAGCGCTTGCGACCACTGTCTCTTCTCCACTGCTGGTGCAACAACGAACACGATGAGACCTGCGATGAAGATCAGGTAGAAAGTGATCGCTGCAATCCAATCGACATCGGGCTTCAGCAGAGCGCCTATCTGCTGTCGATAGAAATTCTTTGCGATGAGCCCCAGCCACACCATATCGATGGCGAAGAAGATGGGTAGTGCAATAGCGTAGAGCTTGAGAAACATAGGGTTAACGGAAATTGAAATAGGTAATGGTGAGTTGAAGAGCAGTCGCGAACGTTACCCAAAGAAGATAGGGCACCTGCGCAAAGGCAATCCACCGCGCATGCGGGTAAATGGCGTACATCGCCCAGAGAAGAGTCGTGAGTACGAGCACGATGTCGATCGCTGCGAGCACATTGCTCCTGAGGACAAACTGGAGCGGAGTGAATGAGAAATTGAAGAGGAGATTAAGCACGAAGGGCACTGTCACAATCCACGGGATCTTCTTCTCGCCTGCCATGATAAATACTGCGCCGAACGATATGGCTATGACGATGTAGAGCACCTTCCATACTGACCCGAAGACCCATGACGGAGGAGCCCAGGAAGGCTTGATGAGCTGTTGATACCAGTCATAGGTCTGCATAACCACATTGTAGCGCAAATCTACCACGTAAGTTGATGCAGTTGTTCATACCAGCCAAAAATCATCTCCTCCAGCCGATATACACTTTTTCGCACGATGTCCACCATTCCTGCCTGCCGGCAGGCAGGCGACTCGTCGTCGTTACTGCGGTAACGACTCCTCACTCGTGGTAAACCACCTCATGCACTTGTCTTACGCTCTTCTGAGCCGAGGCGAGTGACTCTGTTTACCTTGAGGTTTTATCGCAGTGAGCGAGTCAAAGAGCCCCTTTCTCCCCGCTCATGGTAAGCCTTTCTTCTTGATAGGAGTCGAATCCTACATCCCATTCCACAGTGCAAACGCCAAGTGCAACCCTGAGATGTTCTGAAACGCCAAAGTGAGGAAATACGGTATGAAGGCAACCTCATCCCGTTCCCTCCCTCTTCAATGGGGTACCACCAGCTTGGCCTCTTGTGAGCGATCAAAGTTTGAACTTCTCTGTCCATTGAAGAGCGCCAAGAGATCGGCCACTGGGAAGGAGCCAGCATCGTGAGCCAATGCAGAAAGATGGGCAGCTCAGGGTCAAGCGCGGGGCGCCCCCACGTATCTTGACTGTCATCGTCTCACCATCGCTTCACGTTCGAAGCATTTCTTTCAGAAGCAGGGCTGCGCCTCTGAGGGCTGCGTCCTTGAGTGACATGATCGCGAGGATAGGTGCTTCGATTTCCGGCAGCATCCACTTCGAAAGTTCCGCTTTGATGCCACGAAGATGAGGAGCGAGAGCGCGCCCAGCGCTTCCGCCGAAGATGATGATATCGGGATCAACGGCGTGCGTGACATTGACGATGAGCCACGCGACCTCCTTGAGAACGTCCGGGCGCATGAATGCACACACTTCACCTTCGAGGTATTGCTCCGGAGATTTTGCCGCCTTGCATCTCTCGTGAAAGGCGGTACCGGAGAGAAATTGTTCGACATCTCCTCGCGTGTCATCCGTTTTGTAGGGAGGCTTCCCTGGCATCAGGAGCATGTGGCCGAATTCCCCAGCAGCGCCGTGTGCACCGCGATGAAGTTTTTTGTCGATCACGATTCCTCCGCCAACCCCTGTTCCAAACGTGATTCCAACGACGATCGCGTGATGCTGACCGGCCCCGAGCACCGCTTCGCCAAGCGCGAAGCAGCGAGCATCATTCTCGATGACAGTCGGAAGATCAAACTCTGTGTTGATCAGAGAGCGGAGATCAACTCCCTCAGCATCGGGAATATTTGGCATCGTGATGATCGTGTGGTGGACCGGATCAAGAATACCGGGAACACCGATGCCGATTGCCTTGGTTGTGGGGCGAATAATGTTTTGTATCTCCTCGAGGAGGCGATGTGTGACACGGGCAAATCCTTCGGTTGCGTTCGTCGGAAATATGCGCTCGTCGAGGGCTTCCATCGACGTGGCGTCGAAGAGTGAGATCGCCATTTTACTGCCTCCGAGATCAATGCCGAGGATGGTGCTTGGCTCAGGCATGAGATCGTGAAAGTTCTTGGAATTTTTCGTCAAAGAGGAGCGCAGTCTCGACGAAGACCGCGTGACTCCACGTGAGAGGCGCAACAGCAAGAGGGGCACCCGTGAAAGGGTTAAACTGCTCAGGAAGAAGCCCTGCAGAAGAGGCTCTTGCTACTACCCACTCGAGGTCTCGCTTCGCACGCTCGAGATCCGCGAGTGACATCGCCGTCACGATCCGCCACTGCGTGATCCAGAGCGTTGTGATGATCCACGGATTCCCTGGCACATCAGCGCTCGGTTCCATCGTGGCTTGATAGCGATCATGCATATAGCGCGCGATGCCGCCAATCGGCGTTTTCACCGTAAGCAATCTCTCGATGCGTTCGATCGTTGAGCGCACACGAGGATCATCTGGCGGAAGGAGTCCGAGACTCCACACGAGTGACGTGCTTGCGTCGGGCGTCATGTCACGCTCGACTGTGACTCCGTTTTTTCGAATGATTTTCTTACAGAAAGCACGTGTACTGTCGTCGTAGAGATGAAAGATGATCGCTTCTGCCATCGAATCCGCAGCATCGCCGAATTGCTCGGCATGACGATGGTGTCCAAGTGCGGCAGAAATTTCCGATGCAGCGCGAAGGCCTGCGAACGTCGCTGTAGCCGTGTATGTGAATACTCCGCGTTGCTCTTCCCACGGATCGTAGCTCGCAAGCGGGAGGCCCGTCTCTGGTTCCCTGAATCTCATGAGGAAGTTCGCTGCGGGCTTGACGAACGAGTGGTAGAGCGTGTGGAGAAACTCATAATCTTTCGTTTGCTGGAAGTGTCTCCAGAGTGTCACAAGCGGGAGCGCGGTTTCGTCGCACTGGATCGGGAGCACCGAAGAACTATCTTGCTGCCAGGGATGCCAGGACGATCCTGCGGAGCCATCGGGATTATACTTGTGCAGGAGATAGCCCTCGTCCGTGAGGACTTTTGAGCAGAACGACAGAAATCTCGCAACAACTTCGGATTGTCCTGCGCGCGTGAGAGCGAGACTCACGAAAGCGCCGTCCCGCGGCCACACGTACGTGTACGTATCGCGATTGAACTGCATGATGTCGTTGTCGCACGCGGCGAGGATCCCACCGTGATTATCGATCTGCGAACGCATGATCAGGAGGCTCCGATCGAAGAGTATGCGCACTGACTCTGGAAGTGACTCTTTCGACGGGTGGATATGTGAGCGTGTCCAGCCAAGCCAATAATTTCGTGCGGAGAGCTTCATTTGCTCAGGGGTCTCTTCGAGGAGTTGGTGTTGGAGAGCGTGGACCTCGCGGATTTTTCTGCCGGCGCAGACCCAAAGGTACACCCACGACGGGCGGTCACTTCTTACGTTACAATCGATTTCCACCGTTGAGTCGACGGATCCCTGCTCGATAGGATTCTGCGTCAACACTCCGTCTTCGGCATCTCGCCACGTTCCTTCGAGACCTCGGTAATTCGCCTTCCCGATGCTAAATGATGTGATGCCGCAGTAATCGATGTGCTTTTCGTTCCGCCCGAGCGGATGAAAGTCGCTCGGGAACTCGCTCAGCGTGCAGTTCACGGGATCGCTCGAAGTTCCTCCGATGAGGAAGTACCGTTTCTCGCGATAATGGATGACGCTCTGAGTATGCGGCTCGTAGAACGCCGTGTCTTTCTGCTTGTCGCCGTAGAGATAGAAATCGTGGTGGAAGAAACACTGAACTCTCCGTTCTGGTCCATCGTTGAGGGAAAGCCTGAAGGACCGTAACAAAATATTTCGCGTCGGATCGACGAAATCTTCGGACTGTATGGTGATGCCGAGACGCCGATTTTCCATCGAGGACGATGAGACGAGTGAACTGCCGTCGTATCCGGGGCGAATCTTCCAGGAGCCGTCATCGAGCCACGAGAATCCTTTTCCTTCAACCAAGAATCCGACTCGGTGAACCCTCCCGTACGTTGTGTGATCCTCCTCCCCGACGAACGGGTAGTAGAAATCCCGCATCAGGAGATGCTCGTCAAATGTGGCGAGGATTGAGCCGTTGCCGATGACGAGAGCGCGAGGCACAGGGGGGTGGAAAGAGATGATTGCTACGAGTGTGATGTTTTATGGACCAGCTCAAGTGCACGTTCGATGATGAGCTTTAAATCGGCGAGTGCATGGCTGAACCGACGGTAGGCTTCGAACGGCGATTCGTAGGGACTGAAGTACTTATGCACGTCACCGTCGTTCCAATATTTCGTGCAGAGATAGTAGAAATGGTCGGATGTCTGAAGTTTACGCCAGATGTCGAGGAGCACGGGATCACCGATTGTTTTTACTGCGGGTTCAAGTGCGTAGATGCCCGTGAGTGCTGCTTCTTGCAAATAGTTTGATCTCCATGCGGAGAGATCACGTTCTGTGTCTGCCCACGAGATGAGATGGTGTGCATCGAGCGTGTCCTGCAACTTTTTCACCGACGAACGAACGACCTCCGACGGATTCTTCGTCGCGATCCCGCTTGTCTTGAATGCAGCCGGCAAATGTCGAAGGAATTCGAAGATGCCAGTCTCCGCCCATTGATGCTCGCCGAAGGTTTCATAGTCCATGAAGAGATTGACAGTCGATCCTTCTGATGCGCTCACCCATTCCGCGAATACGTTCGACATGAGCGGGTGTCCTACCCACGATTTGTCCGAGAAGCGGAACGCAATGTCGTCGGAGAGACGGTAGTTCTTCAGAAGGACACTGATGGTTTTCAAAGGACGAGAGTGGATCCGGTAGCGCTTGATTGTCGCTTGCCAATCCAGAGGAAAATCAAACGTCGGTGCTCTGTAGACGACATTGGGGCTGCGTCCGGCCAGTAGCCGATCAACGCCCTCGGCGAGAATACCCTTGAATCCGAGAAGGCGAACGATGTTTGCAATTTCGTTGTTGTAGATAAGCTCGGTGTTTCGAAAGACTGTCGGCACCACGCCGAAGAGAGATCGAATTTTTTCGGAGTGTTTCGAGACTTGTTCGCAGAATTCAGAGAGTGAAAAGACCGCGGAGAGCGAGTGGTAGTACGTTTCACCGAGAAGCTCAACGCGCCCAGTTTGTACGAGTGCTCGGAATGATTCAAGCACGTCTTCTCCGTATTCTCGGCACTGGTCGAGGAAGACGCCAGAGAGCGAGTACGCGATGCGGAAATCTTTGTGACGCTCCAGAAGGTCGAGCATGAGCGCATTCGCTGGGAGGTAACACTTCTCCGCGACCTTGCGGAAAACAGATCGATTTTTCTCGATGTCGAAGTATGCGGAGTTCATCGTGCCAACATCCGTGATCCTGAGGTCCTTCAGGCGGTACGGCTGATGGACTTGAAAGTAGAAACAGACGGCCGGAGGCATCTTTGTGTTCTTCATGATCGGTGTAGGAGGAGAGAGTGATAGATTGCAAGGAGGTGCTTTGCTTGTGTTTTCCATGTGAGTCGCTTGAGAATGCCGCTCGAGTGAGCGCGCATTTCCTGACCAAGCACCTGTTCACGGAGCACCGTGAGAATGCAGTCGGCCATTCTGTCCGTATCCCAGAAATCGACGAGGAGTGCATTGCTGACGACTTCCGACGCTCCCGACTGACGACTGAGGATAACTGGAGCACCGTGCGTGATCGCTTCCAGCGCAACGAGTCCGAAGGGCTCGGAGACAGAAGGCATCACGAAGCACGCTGCTTTCGAGAAGAGGGTGGCTGCCTCCTGCGAGGAGACGTGTCCTGAGAAAATGATCGATTGATTGAGGCCGAGTCGCAGTGATTCGGCGATGAGGTCCGGGAGTAAGTAGCCTTCGCCCGCGACGACGAAGCGGACTCCAGGAGAATGATCGAGGACGATCCTCGCAGCACGTAAAAAGTACTGAACGCCCTTCTGCACCGTGAGACGGCCGAGGAACAGGACGAGGGGGTGCGACTCTGCCTCCTTGCGTTCCATGAGAAATGGCTGCGCTTCGGAGCCGTTGTGCACAACTCCGATTTTGTCGGGATCGATGCCATACTCTTTCACGAGCAAGTTCTTCGTGTACTGACTCACCGCGATCACGTGATGTGCTTTCGTGAGGCCTTCAATCTCTCGCTTGAAGATCCATTCGTTTGGGTGAAACTCTGTTCGATCGAGCTCCGTTGCGTGGATATGAGCGACGAGTGGGCAATCGTGATGCTTTGAAGCACGTGCTCCTGCTTCCATCGTCATCCAGTCATGCGTATGCACGATATCCGGATTTACATTGTTCGTGAGTGCGACAGCGGTCGCTGTATAGTGCTCGACCGCTTCTCCCAAATTACGTCCATAGAGCTCCTTCTGCATTCCCTGTTGGTCCCCAGTGTGAGTGTGAAATGTTTCCGGAGAGTCGTACGGCCGAAGGACGCTCGGTACCGACAGAATCCTCAGAGGATCTGCACTGGCAAACGATCGAATATCGACTCCCGGCTCAGTGGATTCTCCATGCGGCAGAACGAGAGTCACCTGTACGCCGTGACGGAGAAGCCCTCGGACGAGTCCCTGGCAAGCGACGCCGAGTCCACCGAAATATCTCGGGGGATATTCCCAGCCAAACATGAGTGTGTGGAGTGGCACGTAGAATTGAGATGTGGATGTGTGTTGTGAGCACTGTTCGCCCACGCGGGCGAATCTCTTGATTATAAGGCAAAATTGTGGAAATTGCAATACCCTGATGAGAGAGAGTTTCTGAGATTATTGACATCGATCGTCGCCGCTTCCCTCTGCTGCCTCAGTCCGGTGATCCTTGTCCTTCTGGGCTTCAGTACTGTGAGCTTCGCCGGGTCGCTCGCCGATACGCTCTATGGAGACTACAAGTGGATCTTCCGTGGTATTGGTCTCTTGCTCCTGTGCATCAGCCTCATGGTGCATTTTCGTAGTCGCGGCGTGTGCACGCTCGATCAGGCGAAGCGACGACGCAATGAGAGCATCAACACCGTTCTCCTCACCCTCGTCACCGCAACTGCAGGATATGCGTTCTTCCTGTACGTCGTCGTGCACTACATCGGGGTCTGGATCAAGATCTGGCAATGAGGAGTGAAGCTCAAAGACGATGCACCCTTCGGTCACTGACCATGTGCCCTATCACCTCTTCCACTCCCACTGCGCATCGATGGCGATGCCACCGCGGACGTGAAACTTCACCGTAACGGAAACGGCGAGCGGCTTCACGAACTTCACAAAATCTTCTCCGATGTCGACCGCGAGGTGCTCATGAAACACGCCGACATTGCGGAATGTTTCGAGATAGAGCTTCATGGATTTCGATTCGACAACGAACTTGTCGGCTGTGTAGACGATCTCGATGTCTGCGAAGTCCGGCTGCCCCGTGAGCGGACAGAGACAGGTGAACTCCGTGCAGTGGAGTGTCACCGCGATCTTGCCCGGTGCGTGATTGGGAAAGACTTCGAGGCTGCGCGATGGCTCGGCTTTTGCACCGAGTTTTGTGAGCGCCTGGAGATCCTGCTTTGCAGTAGGCATAGAAGTACTGTGAATGCTTTAGACAGCGCGCTTGCGGAAGGCGATGTAGGCCCACGCCCAGATCGCGATGAAAACAAACATCGTCCAAGGGATCCCGGACATCGTCATGGAGACGGCCTGGAGCGCGAGAAGCATGATGTAGAGATAGCCTGCGTACTCCCACTCCTTGAGAACCCGCGGTACGGGAGCGACGATGGCAATGCCGCCAAGGATCTTGGCGATGGCATTGAAGTACATCGAGTACACGGGGTACCCCAGCTGCGTGAAGGCAGCGGCAGCCATCTCGCTATGGGTGAAGTACATCACAGCGGATCCCGCCATAAAGAGGAGGAGAATGGTCGTGGGGATCCAGTAGAAGAGGCGCTGCTTCAAGGTACATGGGGGTGAACGAGCGACGAGACGATAGCACACGCATGGAGCTGCCGCTTGTGTGCACAGAGAAAATTTTACGATCATTGGCTCACGTCGAAAGTGAGAGTACACTCCAGCCATGTTCTCGAAGGATTCACCATCAACGGCTTCGGCAATCATCGCCACAGGTCTGGTGCTCAGTAGCATCATCGGAGGCGCCTCTTTTGTGCGAAGCAAAACGCTCCAGGACAGGATCTCCGTCACGGGCTCCGCGTACCGCGATGTCGTGTCCGATACCGTGAAGTGGCGCCTACAGATTACGGCATCGACAGGAATGGGTGACCTAGCCGCAGGCAATGCAAAGGTTGCAGCCGACCTCAAGGCACTGAAGAAATTTTTGAAGGACAAGAGCATCGCCGATGATGCAGTCACCGTCGCACCGATGAATGTGGAAACGCGCCTCGATTACAACGCTGGTGGTGCTCCGGTTGGCTACAACCTGCGTCAGGAAGTCTCCGTGGAGGGGGCAGAGATCGACAAGATCACCGCCGCTTCAGAGGAAGCCGGAGCGCTGCTCGCGCAGGGTGCTGTGGTGTCGACCGTGCAACTCGAGTACTTCATCGGCAATTTACCGGCACTCAGAGTCGAGCTCATGGGTGAGGCTATGAAGGATGCGAAGAAGCGCGCAGATGCCATCGTGGAAAGTGTCGGCTCTTCCGTAGGAACGCTCCGAGAGGCAAGCATGGGTGTGCTGCAGGTCACGGCACAGAACTCCATGGATGTTTCGGACTACGGTGCCTACGACACGAGCGCCATGAAGAAGCGCGTGACGGCCGTGGTACGTGCATCTTTTGCGGTACAGTGATAGAGCACTCCTGCGTATCGGTGTACCATCGTGAGGTGCAGCATCCCATCCACATCACCGCCGGATATGCATTTCATCCGATTGCTGCGGATCGCTTGGTGACGCTGCGAAAGGAACTCCTGGCCTTCGGTGCAGATCGCGCCATGCGAGGGCTGACACTCCTAGCTACGGAAGGCATCAACGGTACGGTCTGCGGAAGCGCAGAAGCCATCGGCGCATGGAAAGAATTCCTCGTGGAGAAATTCGGACCGATCGTCTTCAAAGACAGTACTGCCGATGCACCGGTCTTCAAGCGCTGGTCGGTGAAGATCAAGCCCGAGATCGTCGCCATCAAGATCGATGCGGTGAAACCTGCGGGCCCCCACCAGCACCTTTCGCCCGAAGAATGGCAGAAGACCATCGAGAGTGAAGATGTCACGATCATCGACGCTCGCAATCACTTTGAGGTCACTGTAGGAAAATTTCGCGGAGCCATCGATCCGCATATCCAAAGCTTCTCGGAGTTTCCCGACTTTGTCCGTACGTCGGGAATCCCGAAGGATCAGAAAGTACTGATGTACTGCACGGGCGGCATCCGCTGTGAAAAAGCGCTCATCGCCATGGAACAGGAAGGGTACAAGAATGTCTTTCAGTTGGAGGGGGGCATCCTCGCGTATCTGAAAGAATTTCCTGAAGCGGCATTCGAGGGAGAATGTTTTGTCTTCGACAAGCGCGTCGCGGTCGACCAGCGCCTGCAACCCTCAAAGACCTTTGGCATGTGCCCACACTGCAGCGATCCCTGCACGCTGAGGATCACCTGTGCGCGATGCGATCATCCGGCAATGATTTGCGATCCATGCAATGCTTCTCTGTATCGTAGAACCTGCTCAAAGAACTGCGCGGAAATCTTCCGGAGAGATGCACGGAAAAATCACCTTGCGACCGCAAAATCAGGGGGGTACGGTGAGCGGTAACACTTCCCCTCCTCACTATGGCGAAAAAGAAGAAGCTCAAGAAGACCAAGAAGAAGGCTGTACGCAAAGGAAAGAAGACGAAAAAGATGAAGAAGACGAAAACGACCAAGAAGAAGACAGGAAAAAAAGGAAAGAAGGCAAAAGGGCAAAAAGGCAAGAAGAAGGCAAAGACGCGTGCCCAGCTGCGCCCCTCCGCGGGTGCAGCGAAAAAAGCGAAGCCTGCAAAGAAGAAGATCACTGCGCAGAAGAAGCAAGCGATCTCGCAGTCCTCCGCCGCGGTGATGCAGCGCCTCATCGGGAAAGTCGTGCACTACTACGACCGCATAGGAGTGGCTATCGTGGATCTGAAAGAGCCACTGAGCATCGGCGACATGATCATGCTCAAGAAAGGCGGAACCATCGTCCCGCAGCGCGTGGAATCCATGCAGATCGAGCATGCCTCGGTCTGTAGCGCCAAGCGCGGTGACGTCATCGGCCTCAAGGTCGATGCCGAAGCACACGAAGGGACCTTGGTGCTGCCTGGGTAGTACTCACGCCAACTTCTTGCTCATCAGACACTTGCGACCGCCCATCGCAAAATGCACTTCGTCCATGTAAGCGTTCATCAGCAGAAGACCTCTTCCATATGGCCGCTCGAGATTGTTGCCTTCCGTTGGATCATCTACCGTACCATGCCGGAAGCCTCTCCCTTCATCATGCGAGTGCACGTGCAATATGTTGCTCTCGCGCCTTGCATCAACCACCACAATTTTTCGCGGGTCACAGGCATTGCCGTGTCGCAGGTGATTGGGAAGAGACTCCTCCAGTGCCCCCTGTACTCTGAGTCGATGGTGCTCAGGAACGATCGTAAGGACAAGCGCCTGCGATTGCCTCATTGCAAGGAACAACTCAGGACAAAAATCCCAATCCCGGTCGAGCTTGCCGATGGTATTCCAGGGTGGTGCTTCCTTAGGATCTATAACAATGTGTAGCGCAGAGACAGCCTCCCGCACACTCAGCAAAATCTGTACATATTCATGTACAAAATCCTGCGCTTTACCTTGTTCATAAGCACCGTTAAAACGCCTGACCCATTCTAGTGCTGCTTGCAGGGAAACATCATGTGTTCCCACAGCACCTGCCACCAAGCCGGAGTGCTCCAGATCCCTTTCAATGCGAATCGCTTCGATGCGCCGGAGGGTGCCAGCATCCAGTCGCTGATAATTCTCCTCGGACATACCACCCATCTGCAGATGCACTCGATCCGCACTTTGATCATGAATACACAAAATCGGATTTGGTGGTTGCTCCACCGTTCGCTCTGCCGATCCCCCGCATGCACCATAAGCAGGCGCATCGTCGGAACCCGTCTGTCCCGGCTGGTGTTCTGTCATGAACGTACATAATACTTAACAATTCGCATTTCGCAAGTGCTGGCCTGTTGGAGGGAAAAGAGGCTAGAATCGGCTGGTGAAGCCGCTTTCGACTGACCAAATCCGGCAAGCGTACCTCGACTTCTTTCAACAAAAGCGGCACACGGTGATCCCCGGAGCATCTTTGATACCCGAGAACGATCCGACGGTACTTTTTACGACTGCGGGGATGCACCCACTCGTCCCCTATCTCCTTGGTGAGAAGCATCCGGGAGGGCGTCGCCTGTGTGATGTACAACGCTGCATCCGTACCCAAGATATCGACGAAGTCGGAGACAGCAGTCACCTCACGATGTTTGAGATGCTCGGCAACTGGAGCCTCGGGGGCTACTTCAAAGAGGAAGCGATCTCCATGAGCTTCGAGTTTCTCACCAAGATCTTAGGAATTCCGGTGAAGATGCTCGCCGTGACCTGCTTCGAGGGAGACAGCGATGCGCCACGCGACGAAGAGTCCGCAGAAATCTGGAAGAAGATGGGGATCTTGGAAAACAGGATCGGCTTTCTCCCCAAAGCCAAGAACTGGTGGGGGCCTGCAGGCAAAACCGGCCCCTGCGGGCCGGATACCGAGATGTTTTACTGGATCGGTGAAGGCGAACCACAAGGAACTCCTGCGACGCATGATCGGGAATGGCTCGAGATCTGGAACGATGTTTTTATGCAATATAATAAAAAGGAGGACGGTACGTTCGAGCCTCTCAAGCAGCAGAACGTGGACACAGGAATGGGACTGGAACGCGTGGCGGCAGTACTCCAGGGAGTGGCGAACGTCTATGAAACGGATCGCATGAAGCCGATTCTCGATCATGTCCTTAGGCTTTCTCCACGCGAGCACATGCTTGGCAATCACGAGATGGAGAGCGGCATCATCCGACATGCGCGCATCGTCGTCGATCACCTCAAGGCCGCCTCCTTCATCATCGGTGACGGCATTGTCCCCAGCAACGTCGACCAGGGCTACGTGCTTCGGCGCCTCATCCGCCGCGCCATCCGCTCGGCAAGGCAACTGCAGATCGAAGCATCCGGTACGTTCACGCCTGCAGTCGCGGACATCGTCATCGAGCAATACGCGGCTGCTTATCCCCTGCTCTTTGCGAGGAACAAAACAATCCGCGATGCACTCGCGCACGAAGAGCGGCAGTTCGGCCGGACGCTGAGCGAGGGGCTCAAGCAGTTCGAGCGCGTCGCAGCGGGCGCGAGCAGCATGATCGCCGGCGTGGATGCCTTTCACCTCTACGACACCTACGGCTTCCCGCTGGAGCTCACGGTGGAGCTCGCCGGCGAGCGGAGGCTGCGCGTGGATCAGGAGGGATTTGCCTCTGCCTTCGAAGCACACCAGAAGCTCTCGCGCGCCGGCTCCGAAAAACGCTTCGCCGGAGGTCTCGCCGACCACAGCGCGGAAACGACGAAGCTGCATACTGCTACGCATCTCCTGAATGCTGCACTCCGGAAAGTGCTCGGCAATCACGTCTGGCAGAAGGGCAGCAACATCACCGCGGAGCGCCTGCGTTTCGACTTCACCCACGAGAGCAAGATGACGCCGGAGCAGATCCAACAGGTCGAAGATCTGGTGAACTGGGCGATCCAGAAGGACTTTCCCGTTTCCTACCACCTCTCGACCGTGGATGGAGCAAAGGAAGAGGGAGCCATCGGCGTCTTCGATGACCGCTACGGCAGTGACGTGAAGGTCTACGTGATGGGGGATCGGGAGATCACCTTCAGCAAGGAGATCTGCGGCGGCCCACACGTCGCACGCACGGGCATGCTCGGTTCCTTCAAGCTGCAGAAAGAGGAGAGCAGTTCGGCAGGCATCCGCAGGATCAAGGCGGTGGTAATTGGGGGGGCGAAGGAAATAGAGGTGGCAGGGGAAGGTTGGTAAAAAGACGCAATATGATGAAGAGGACGGAAAGGAATTTCTGAGACGTTTTATTGTCTTCTGCGTCCTTATTGTCCTCTTCTTCCTTTTCGTCCTTTATCGATCTTTTCATTGACTCTACCTCTCAATAGAGTAAAATTATATCAATCGACCTTCAGACACGGAACACTCGGAAACAACGAGAAAACGCTGCGCGAAGGAAGAGACTTATTTCTTTCTTTCTTCCGCCAGTATGGCAGATCAAACGATAGCGTGCCGCGATTGCGGTGCGAACTTTACCTTCACCGAGGGTGAGCAGGAGTTTTACACCTCCCGCAACCTCTCGGCTCCCCAGCGCTGCAAGGCATGTCGCGACGCTCGCAAGAACCAGCGCGGTCCGCGCCAGATGTTCGATGCGGTGTGCGCACAGTGCAACCAGCCTTGCCAGGTGCCCTTCGAGCCCCGCGAGGGCGGCAAGCCGGTCCTGTGCTTGACGTGCTTCCGCGCGTCCAAGGGTGAGTAATGCCCATTGCACTTGAAGAACAAAAGACGGGCTTCGGCCCGTCTTTTTTTTCTCTTTGCACTTTGCACATTTCTCTCAATAATAACCACGTGAGTCCTCGGGTACTGTGCATCATCGCGCTCCTTGTCCTTCCCGCTACCGCCCGGGCGGAGCGCGCGACGACGTGGAGCTTCCTCGCAAATCAGGTGGGCCCCGAGTGGCGGATCAATGGCCAGGCACGCACGACTGCAGGCATCGGTGGATTGCACATCGCAACGCAATCGGAGGTGTCGATCTTCCGCGAGCTGAATGCAGAGCACCCGATCCATGGTGTGGAAATCACGTACTTGGCCCCCGAAGGGACAGAGGCCCTCCTCCTGTGGAAAGAACCGGGAACCCCGCAGAACGAAGTCATTCAGATGCCGCTCCCCTTACATCAAGCACTCGTTCCCACACAGCAGCGGATCAGCATCGAACGGTATCCAGATCTCAGCTCTAGACCAGAAATCCTCGGACTGCGACTCCCGGCCGGTGCAGATGTGCAGATCTTGCAGATACGCCTGGTCGGGTGGGGCATCGTCGATCGCCTGAAGACAGCCGTACAGTCCTTCTGGAAATTCGATCGGATGAGTCCGTACTCGGTGAACTTTCTCTGGGGACCAGTGTTCGCCGCAAACCCCTACGCACTCCTAAGGCTCTTCGAGGATCTCCCGCCCCAAGGAACGTACGCCAATGCGCTATGGTACAAGCTTCTCCTTGTCCTCGTTGTCCTGGCGTGGGCGAGCAGCAAGTGGCGTCGATCGTGGAAGATCCCTGCGTACGCCATTGCCTGCACAGTCGCTGTGCTCTGGATTCTCTCCGATGTGCGCATGGGAGCCGAAATCTTTTCGTACGCCATCAGTGACTCTGCGGGATTGCAGGCGGAAGATCCGCAGGACACACAGTTCCGTGAACGTGGCAACTTCCCAGCGTTCATCGCTGATGCAGCTCCACTCGTCGCCGACCGGGGCCGCTACGTTTTCCTCACGCAGTACCCCTACCCCTTTCTCGGTCTCATGCGTTACCACACGTATCCTGCACTCCCGGTTGCTCCAGAGGCTGCCGCAGAGGGCATCGATACGTGGGTGGTCTTTGCGCGCGGAGACCTCGGTATAGATCCAGAGGGTAGACTCACCTCCGAAGGAGCGCCGATCACCGCACCGGGCAAGATCCTCCTCGACTTCGGGCCCGACTCGTTCGTCTTCCGCACCGGAGCATGATCCTCTTCTCCTTCATGATCGGCTTTGCTCCGCTATGGATCATCGGCGTGCTCGCCGTACGCGCGATGCAGGGATCCTCGCCGGTTCTCACGCGCAGCGAGTGTGCCGTCTACGGCGCCATCGTCGGTCCCACACTCGTCATGACCATCCTCTTCTTGCTGGCATGGGCCGGCATGCCGATCAATGCCACCGGAGGGGCAACCGCTCTCTCCATCGCCGGTATTCCCCTCCTCTGGTTAGTCCGCAAGCACTTGGGATCCTTGCAAATCAAACAATCTCTGGAGCGTTTGAAGGGCATGATCGCTGCGTCGCGCCCGACTGTGCGCTGGAACTCCGAAACTCTGCTCCGTGCAATCCTGGGAATATGGATCCTCGCCAAGCTTTCCGCCGGCTCCTCTCTGCTCCTTCACGACCCCGCCTACAACGATGATGTGTTCAACAACTGGAACTACCGCGCGAAGATCCTGCAAAACGAGCAACGCCTCACACTCGAGTTTCCCTATAATCCCGGCGTTCCTGCGGGAGTCGCCGCGTACCCGCCAACCGTTCCCCTCATCCGAGCGTGGATCGCCATCGCCGCGGGAGGGTGGAACGACGACGTGATCGGCCTCATCGCCCCCTTGTCGTACCTGCTCGCACTCGCGATCATCTTCCTCGCCATCCGTCGGGAAGCCGAGGGAACCTGGGCACTCCTCGGCCTGTACATCGCCTCGAGTCTCCCCCTCTCCCTGCTCCATGGCATCACTCCGTACGCTGATCTCTTCGTAGCACTCCATATCGCCGCAGCTCTCCTCCCCATCTTCCACGCACTACGATCTACCGACGTAGCCTCAAGAACTGCGTGGTTGCGCGTAGGGGCATTGTCCGCCGCACTGCTGCCCATGACGAAGAACGAGGCCCTGCTCATGCACCTGCCGATTATATTCGTTCTCGCCGCCGGAGCTATAGCGCACTGCGCCCACAAGCGATCGCTTTCCGGGCATCAGGCGCTGCGCGCAGCGCTTTGGTATGCAACGCTGACACTGGCGGTGCTCCTCCCGTGGCTCCTCTACAAGTACAGCAACGGACTCGCCTTCGGTAATGCGAAGCCCATCGATACCGCACTCGCCTGGCAGGAGGGCGCTTTGCGCGCGCTCTTCATCACCTGGGTCCTCGAGACAAACTTCCTCCTCCTGCCCGGCTTGCTCGGCGCGCTGCTGCTTGTGCGCCAGCGTGCAGCCTTCGGCACACCGCTTCTGGTCCTGAGCCTGTTTGTCCTGGGCATCATCGCGGAGCTCATTGGCATTTTCTCCTTCACAGGCCTCTCTGCAGAAGCCCTGCGCCAGACCGGCTCCGCCCGTGGCATCATCCAGATCGTCCCCATCATGGTGATCTTGGCAACGCTTCTGCTGCGAGACTGGTGGAATGCTGTGCGTTCTTCGTGAGGAACGGTACGCCTGCTACATTTTCCATTCTCAATTCTCCATTTTCCATTATCCTGTCTCCCGTGCCTACCTACTGCGCATTTCTCGGACACCAGCCCAGCACAGGACTCGCGGAGCTCATCGCGGTCGTTCCCGGCTTTCGCATCGTTTCGCAGCCAGAGCCAACGATTGTCATTTTCTCTTCGGAGGAAAAGATCTCCGGAGACGTCCTCCGGTATCTCGGGGGTGTCTACGCACTGGCGGAGGGCTTTGAAGGCGATCTCTCCGTGAGCGACGGACCACAGTGCCTGCTGCAGTGCTCAGCGAAGATCCGTGGCAAAATCACCTTTGGCCTACGCACGTCGGGGATCCCTCCCACGGGCGTAAAGGAGATGTACCGCAGGTACAAGGACACACTGAAGCGTGCTGGGCGCCCGGCGCGCTACGTCGGCAACGAACGCAAGCCAGCGGCCACAGTACTCCTGCACGACGCCGGAATGCTCAGCGGCAAACACGGATTGGAGCTCACGATCGTTGCTCTTCCCGGTGAAGAGACCTGGATAGGACGCACCATTGCTGCTCAAGACGTCGACAGCTACACGAAGCGCGATATCGGCAAGCCCGTGCGCGACACGACCGTCGGACTCCTGCCTCCGAAGCTCGCGCAGGTGATGCTGAATCTCGGACTGTGGCTCTTGCAGAGCACAAAGCCTTCGCCACAGATATCGTCCAGCTCAAAGCTGAACGCTAAGAGCTCAAAGCTTACGGTCCTCGATCCCTTCTGTGGCACCGGCGTGATCCCACTGGAGTGCCTCGCGCGCACATGGAACGTGCTCGCCTCCGACGTCAGTCTGAAAGCCGTCAACGGCTGCACGAAGAACATCGAGTGGTTCCGCAAAGAGTGGAAGATCCCGAAGAAAGACGCCGATAGCACGGTATGGAAGCAGGATGCCACGCAGCCCTTTGCCCTGAAAAAGCTCCCCGATCTCATCGTCACGGAGACGACGCTCGGACCGAGCCTCACGCGAGCTCCTTCTCTGGGGCCCGCAGAGAGGCTGCGCAAGCAGATGGAAAAACTAGAGGAATCCTTCCTCACAAATGCCGCAGCAACGCTCCCAGGAGTTCCCATCGTCTGCTGCTGGCCCTTCTGGCGTCTTGCGGGAGGGAATCTCGTCCGTCTGACGGGGCTCTGGGAAAAGCTTCCGAAGCTTGGCTACCGCGCGGTGATGCCTGCCATCCCCAAGAGTAAAGAGGCAACGGACTTCTCGCTCCTCTACCGTAGAAACGATCAGTTTGTCGGCCGGGAGATCGTGATGTTGCGGCCAGTGAAGAGATAGAAGCGCAAAGGAGGTAAAGGAATGTCCTTTTAGTCTTTTTCGTCCTCTTCGTCCTTTCCTGTACGATAATCTCCGTGCCACGTTTTCTCGCGCGCACGGCGATCGTCCTCTTCTGCCTCTGGCACATGAGTGCCGTCGCTGCGTTTGCCATCGACCGATCCTGGAACTTTGCCCCTTTTTCGGCATTCAAAGACCTCGTGGATCCCGTGACGCGCGGCTACGTCCTCATTACAAGCCAGTGGCAGCAGTGGAATCTCTTCTCCCCAGATCCCCTCCGTCGCATCTCGCAGTACCGCGTCGAGATCTCAGGAGGAAGCGGATGGCAGACGATCGCAAAGATCGGAGGTCCTGACGGAGACAAGCGACGTGCCGGCATGATGAAGGCGCTGCGCAGGATCGAGGATCGTAGAGCAGATGATCCACTGAATCAGCGCTTCCTCCATGTGCTGTGCCGCCGTGAGAGGATCGTTGGGGGAATCTCCATCCGCCTCGTGCGGCGCTTTGCCGTCCTGCCAAAACCCCAGCATCCGCTCAGCGTCGAGGAATGGCGCTCGTACGCTCCGTCCTGGTCGGAGGATACGCTGTTCACAGCATCCTGCCCCCCGCTTGCACTATGAATCTCCTGCCCGCCATCGACGGCTTCTTCTTCCGTCGCATCTCCGCATCGGGCTTCGGGCTCATGCGCATGGCATGGGCCGCCACCGCTCTTGCCTACCTCCTGCCGCAGTGGAGGGACATCACACTGCTCTATAGCGACGCAGGGATGATCCCACACACACTCTCGGCAGTTGCCTACCGCAACGAGTACCGCTTCTCACTGCTCGATACCTACACGCATCCCGCCGCAGTGTACGGGCTCTTCCTGCTGCTCCTCACCATGCTCTTCTGCGCGATGATCGGTTGGCGCACCCGCTTCTCCACCGTCGTCGCCGCGCTCCTGCTCTTCTCCTTCCATGAAGCAAACTTGTTGCCACTGGGGGGCGGGGACACGGTGCTTCGCAACCTCGGATTCCTGCTCATGATCGCTCCGCAGATCCGCGCGTTCTCCCTCGATCGCGCACGGGAGCAGTGGCGACAGTGGGAGACCGACCGTACATTCCTCCGTCCGCTCACCATGTCGATCTGGCCATGGAGGCTCCTGGTCTGGCAGTTCATCGTCATCTACATCGCTTCGGGCATCGACAAAGCAACGGGGACGATGTGGTGGAATGGAACAGCGGTTGCTTCCGCACTGCACCATGGGCATTTCGCGCGCTGGCCGATGCCGGTGATGGACATCGTCAGCAGGGCATCAGGCCTCGTCTGTGCTGCCGTACTCGTCTTTGAGTTTGGATGGCTCCTGATGCTCATGCCCAATCGCTTTGCCATGCGAGTGCAAGAGTACATACACCCCCATGCGATCCGGCGTGCGCTCCTCCTGAGCGGTGTCCTCTTCCATAGCAGCATCTTCGCGCTCATGGACGTAGGATCCTTTTCCGTCGCTATGCTCGCGGGCTACCTCGGTCTACTCCTCCAGGAAGATTTTCGAGATATGCAGAAGTGGGTGAAGGGAATAAGGGGAAAGCGAAGAGCAGGATGGCGCATCGTCGTGCTCTACGATGCAGCGTGCCACCTCTGTCGTCGCTCGATGTTCACGCTGCTGCTCTGTGATCATCTACAGCGGCTGCAGGCCGTGAACTTCCGTGATAGGGCACTGCGAAAGCAATACGCTCCGGATATTGCCCTCCAAGACCTCGACCGCTCCATGCATATCAAGATACAAGCTGAAAGCTGTCAGCTGTCAGCTGTCAGCTTCCATGGCTTCGATGCCTTCAGAAAGCTGGCTTGGCACATCCCCATCCTCTGGCCCCTCGCTCCCCTTCTCTATATTCCAGGCATACCCCCGCTCGGTCGCACGATGTACGCCCATATCGCAAAGAACCGTAACCGCTGCGCGGACGGATACTGCGTGCATGATAGTACGGCAAATCGCTGAGGAATGGGCTTTGCTCCGGTTCACGAAGCTCATATACTCGCCATGCGGCATGTATTCCCCTGTAGCTCAATGGTAGAGCACCTCGCTGTTAACGAGGGGGTTACTGGTTCGAGTCCAGTCGGGGGAGCCAACTAAATTCTAGAACCTGGTAAAATAAAAAATATGACTCGGCTATTTTTGGCACCACGCAGTAACGAAACAAGTAGGGCACACTTTTTGGCTACCCTGGAAAGTGGGTATCCAATCAAGGATGTTGAGCAATTTTTGACAGAAGGAGAACGGAATTTGTTTAGCGAGAAAAAGAGTTTATACATATGGGGTAACCAAAAAGCTAAAAAGGGGTCGTGGAACAAAATGAACATAGGAGATTTTGTTGCCTTTTATGCAAAAGGAGAATTGGTTTACGTGGGGAAGTGTATTCTTAAAAAGCACTCGGCAGAACTTGCGAGGCAATTGTGGGGTAATGATCCTAAGAAAAAAGATCAAAATGCGACGTGGGAATACACATTTTTCCTCAGTTTAAAGCCTCAACCTCGACTTTTCTATCTCCTTAGACATATTTGACATATTATGTATATAAGTGTATAATATATTTGAATTATTTTATTCCAAACTTTTTATGTTTCGCTCACTCGAAGGAATTAATGTCAAGGATGGAACAGATGATGAAGCAGTAAAGCTAAGAAAATATTTCGAGACTCTGGATCCGCAGCAGCAATTTGCAGATGTCATAGCCGCAGCCAGAAACGCAAAATTCCAGCAAGGAACCACTCAGCCTCTTGGCGAACGCCTTGTGTACTTTAGAGATGAACCAAACATCGAATCCACCCTCAAAATAGATTCGCAAGGGTCTCAAGTGATAATTTCTGCAAAACCTGATGCCGTATCCTTTGTACTGAATGGCGAACCAGTGATCATCAAAGATCGAGGTGTGAGATCTGCCATGAATCAAATGCTACAGAATGTCGGTGTCGATTTTGAAGCCTTAGCTGCAAGCCAGGTTCAGGAAAGAGTCCATTCTGAGGTAGCAGAGAGGCAAGCACAGATACAGTCATTGCTTACAATGTAACGATCCAGCCCTTCCTTCTATCGAAGAAATGCACCGCCCACGCTTCCTAAGCTTGTCGTAGAGCCAGCTGAATAGTATGTGGTATGTCGTATGTGGTATGTAGTATGCGGTAAGAAAAAAATGTGAGCTGTGTGTATTCTTACTACTTACTTCTTACTACTTACTTTCCCTTCCCCAGTTCACCGCCTCGCCTTTCCGTCGCTTCCAGTAGAACCAACCAAGGACGAGTAGTACACAAAAAACAATCGTAAGCTTCAGTACCGTCTCGGCGGTATCGATGCCCGACATGAGTGAACTTGCGGCACCAAGACCTTCGAAGCCGAGGAGAATGAAGAAGAGGTTTCGAATGAAGAATCCGACGTACGTGGAAAGGATGAATGTCTTCAGATCGATCTTCAGGATGCCGCAGATCACAAATATGTCAGGAAATCCGAAGGAGCTGATTTACCCTGTTGCTCCAGAGTTCTCGGCAGAAGTGAACGCCCTGCATCGCTACTGGAACAAGGGCCGCTTTGATCGGTAAAGACTGTTAAGCCATCCCTAGCTTCAGCATTCCGAGTGGCAGTTGTTTCAACATGCTATAAATCTCCGCCAGTTCTAGAAACAACCAAAATGGGGAGCCAAACTTGACTTATATAAAAAATAATCTAAAATTTCTTTTATGAGTGAGTCTCTGAAAATTCTGGAAATTCAGACAGCAGCAGATAAAGGTCTGCCCATGCAATCCCTCGAGCATGTAAAAATTGTAGGCAGTGGAATTGAGGGCGACCGATATGCATCTGGCAAAGGAGCATTTTCGAAATCTCCGCCTCCGAGAAATATCGATAGACACATCACTCTCATTCAGAGCGAAATGATCGAAGCCGTGAATGCGGAAAAAGGCATTAGTATCACGTTTGCGGATACCAGACGGAATCTTCTGACCATTGGTATTCAGCTGAATGATTTGGTTGGCAAGAAATTTCAGATCGGCGAGGTACTTGTCGAAGGTGTGGAACTCTGCGAACCATGTGGAAGACCGGGCACTCTTTCGACCAATGCAGATGTAAAGCAGCATTTTAAAGACGCTTTTGTAGGTCGCGGCGGACTACGCGTGAGAGTTCTTGACACAGGTGAAATTCATCAGGGCGATGAAATCAAGCTTGTGGAGTAAGTGATAGACAGTAGACAGTTCTAGAAACAGCCACAATGGGGAGCCAATCACTCCTTCATCACCGCACTCACAAGGCCCGGCTTTTTGGCCGCTGCCTTGAGCACAATCTCGCCGCGACCCGAGGGTAGGGACAAGTCACTCGTGCTACCAACAGGAACATCAGTTGCAACCAGACAAGTACCCCGCCCGGTCGAGGAAGTACGCGCGGACGATGGGATCATGCGCCAGCTTCGGCATCCATTCCTCCAGGCTTTCCATCAGGCGATCGGCAAACATGTTGGATGTCCCGTGCAAGAGGGGGCTGCCCGGATGCGCCTGCTGCCACTCTTGGACTTCCGCCTCATGCGCTTTAAGCAAGGCGTCTGCCTCATCGATATCCACTCCGGACGGTGCACAACACTGACGATAGCTACGCCTCCCAGATCGTAGGCAGTCGAGAATTTTTCGGTGCAGCGGCTTGCTCTCCGCACTGTCGGACAACTGGTCTACGTGCTCGGAGCCGAGCACCGCTTCCAGGTCATCAGGGAGGTCATCTGCTAAGGGAAATGTTGAAGTCTCCATGGAAGGATGGTGGTGAACAATAGTAAAAATCCCGCGGGCGTTGCCGCGGGCGCGAAGATGTACCAGGGACGTACGCGAAAAACAAGGCTCTAGGGGTCACTTTTCCCGTCTCCCCTCCTCTCGAGAACCCCCGTCTTCAGATTGAGCTTGTCGCCCGCGTGGAGGACGAGTGACGGCTGCTTGGACGAGGGCGATGGGAAGAAGTGGACGTTACCCGCTCCGATGACCTCGGCGATCTGACGGCGGACGATGAGCGCCGTCCCTTCGTCGATGCCTAGACCAGGTCTATCGGTTTCTTCCGTGGCTCTAAGAAGGCGATCTCGGCGCTGGCGGGGCGTGAAATGCATATCGACGACCGGATTGAGTAAACCCAATCCCCTGCCAATCTCAGGCGTAGTGCCCCCCCTGCGGATCATCTGATCGCTCATAAACGCAGCCCCCGCCGAGGTACCTCCGACGACACAGCCGGAGGCGAAAAGCTGTTTCAGTTTTGTATGAACCAACGTATCGCGCAAGAATTCCAGATTTCCCTGATTGCCTCCGGCGATCCACACGCCCGTGGCGCTATCGAGACGGCTGCAGAAGACCGGATCGTTGGCCTTGTGCTCACTGCGCGTATGGAGCACATCTACCGTCACATCCTCCGGCGGTGTCCGCCAGAAGTGCGGGAGCCCATATGCGCTATCGTCTGCTCTCGCGCTTGCCGTGGGAATGACCACAATGTGCCGCCGTTCCCTTTTTTGTAGATCTAAGAAGCGATCATCAATCGCACCGGTATGCGGCCCGCCACCCGCTATGACAAGCGCTCCAGATTGCTCCCCATCCCTCGGATCACGATCAACCTCAACCTTTTCCTCTCCTGCTCTAAGCACCTGTGCACCGAGAGAGAAGGCCACAAGCGAATGGATGAAGGCACGTCTTCCCCATACTGCATCACCACACCCTGAAGACCATTCGGCGCTCGTATGCTTAGCCAGCGAGAGCGCTGTCTCTAGCATAAAGGCCATGCTACAGCACAGGGCAAGCCCCTCGCCAGGAGTTCTCTAGCGCCGCAGCTTTCCCGAGCGACGCGCATCTCTCCTTTGCTGCTGGGAAGTGCGCTTTGACGAAGTTGCTACCCTCCTGCTGCTTCGTGAGAGAGTGGATCGACCAGAAGACCGCTGGGCACTGGAAGAAGATGGAGTTGCACTCGGAGAAGAGGACGAAGACGATGCTGCGCCGGGGAGGCATTCCTTGCCATCTGCGCTACGGTGATAACTCGGCTTGCACCGGCATCCGCCGCTACCGGTAGCCTCTGCGCCATCCCCAAGCACACTCTTGCAGAGCGCATTGCTGGCGATGGTACCCTCGCGCTGGGGATGGAAAGGATCAGCAGGCTGTACCGGCGTCGCACCGCCGGGTGCAGTCGACTTTCGTACACGCGGCGTATAACCGAAGGTGGAATCGTTGGCATACTCGAGACCTTTGATGATGACGGAAACCGGAATAAAGAGTCCCGTAACGAAGTTGCCTTCCGTATCCACCCCTTTGGCAACGGCGACACCAACGACGGCATCCCCGTACACGACGGGACCACCGGAGTTGCCGAAATGCACATATGCGCTGGTCTTCAGCCATGGTCCGTCGGTAGCGCCGCTCACGGAGCCGGAAGTCGTAACCAGTCCCAAAGACGCACTCACCGACCCTCTGTCGGGGTAACCGACAACGCTCACGGGTGAACCTATGGGAGGGTCCGTATCCGAAAATTCCGCAATGGCATGCGCGCAGGAAAGATAAACCCGTATGTACGCGACATCGTCTTCAAGGTTGACCTTGACGTCCCCCTTTGTGAGATCCTTGTAACACTGAAGATCCACCCGTCCATCGTCGTTGGTGGCAAAAATACGATAGTATCGCCCACCTTCGATGACGTGCTTGTTGGTAATAACAATGCCTTCGTCGACAAAAAATCCTGATCCCCAGCCGGTGAAGTGACCATCACGGTCATAGAGTCCGATGAAAACCGTGGATGTTTTCGTAGTTGCAGGAAGGCCTGCTGCAAGAGACAACGGAGCGAACTGCAACATCATCAAAAACATACAGAAGGCCGCAAGATAACGTGACAGGTGCATGCAAAGACTGTCGCAAAATATGCAGACAATGGCAAACAGAGAACTTGTCATGCTGAGGTGCACCGCCGTTATGGTTCGATACGCCCTCGCTCACGCCTGCCTGCAGGCAGGCTCGGGTTACTCCCCATGACACGGCGGTGTGTATCGAAGCACTGCAATTTTCTATAGGACATGCTTATTTTTTCAAAATTTCCAAAGCGAAACCGCCCTCCCCTTTCGGAGAGAGCGGAGTCGGGAGGCACTACATGTGGTGGCGATGGAGCATCGCCACTTTGGCATCGTGGAATTTGATCACTCCATCGATATTGCCCAACCTGTAGGAGAGCTGATTGAGCGCTTGCTCCGCGCGAATCGTCGCCTCTTCGCTGTTGGTCGGGAACTGATACTCGACAACGAACTGGATACGCGCCGGACGCTGCTCCATGCAGAGCTTGGCAACGGTGCGTCGCATCTTGTGACGGATCTTGTACGGAACACGAACCTCCCAGGTGCGAAATCCCGTCGATGCGATCCGCGCATGACGGAGATCGACGTCGTATCCGTCAATCACGCACATGGCCTCCATGGCCAACAGTGCGAGGTGATCCGCATCCATTGTTTCGCCGTCTTCAAGGGCACTGTAGAGCGTAATCGAGTAGACCCGATCAAACGGATTGGTATCCAGCCAAACAATTTCAGCGGTCGGAACCTTCCGGACTTCTGCGGCCGGCATACCATCACCGAACATCGCGCACACAAGCAAACATTGGGTCAGCATGACAGAAACCTTTCTCTTCAATGAGTTGTGAAATGTGCCTCCCTGCTGTGAAAGACCACTGGGATCTACCCAGGTATTTATTATTATATTATATTTAAATAAATCGTCAATTATTCCAGAAAAGCGTATATCCTTCAAATACGTGATTACTGACCTTCAACGATCTCCGTAAGCGTCGCAATCATCTTCGCTACTTCCGCTCGGTTGATCGTCTCATCGGGTCGGAAGGTGCCTAGGGGCTGACCGTCGCCGTCCGTGTCGCCCTTGATGATGCCGTAGAACTGCGCTGTCGCTATGGCTTTGGCATGTGGATGGTCTGCGGCAACATCGCTGAATGTGGGAGACTGCTCGGCAATAGGCAAATGCAAGATCGCAAGGACGAGGGTGACGACATCGGCGCGGGTTGCGGCGCTATGGACATCGAGATCGGGAACAATGCCAGGGAGTGCGCGACTCTCGGCAACAGCGATATAGGGTGCAGCCCAGGTACCGGCGGCGTACGTATTGCGGGGCGGCGGAACGCCAGTGAGATCGGCCTTCTCGGCGCGCATGGCCATCGCGAGGATTTCTGCGAACGTAACGGGAGCCGCAGCACCGAAGTTTCCCGTAGGCTTGCCCTTGTCGTCTACATATCCCGTCGCTATCTCTTCGGAGATCACCGCAGCAACGTAGGGAGCGTACCAACTGGAGACGGGCACATCGATATAGACGACTTGCTCCGCCTTGACCTGGGCCACAAGGTAGCCATGCCGCTCTGCGATACTCGCCGTATGCACCACCTGCTCAGCCACTTTGCGACCCGCGCGATCCTGCCTCCGGGAATCATCCGATGCGGGCGCAGCAGACTTGAGTGTTTCCTTCACCGCGTTGCGAGCAACGCGAAACGCATCGACGCCCTGGTGGAAATGATCGGCAATCGCTTCAGCTGCGCGCTGTGCCGTCCGCGTCAAGGAGGAGTCCTCGATGGATCGCATCGACAAGTCGAAGATCTTCCCCCGGGAAGTGTATGCCGGAGCGGTCTCCGGCTGCGGAGCAACGACAGATGCCTGAAGATTACTTCCTCCACCTGATCCTCCCTCTGCCATATTTTCTCTCCGGGTTTCCGACGCATTGCGGCTACCTCCACCCGTGGAAACCGGAGACGATGTGGTGAAATTCCAGGTTATAGATGAGCTGATGCCGGCAAAGTCGTTGCCGGATGCATCCTGGAATGCGTTGGATCCGATGGTGACGTAGTACGCTGTGCCCTCCGCCAGTGTTCCAGAAGGATTGATGGTGATCTGTGTTGATCCCGAGCCAGTAACAAGTGCGCTTGCGGCAGCAATTGTTTCCACCGTGGAATCGTTGCTCCCCTTTTTTATGAGGATCGAACCCGTTCCTCCTGCGATTATTTCGTCGAACGTGATGATGAGATTGGCGGATGCAGAGACGTCCGTAGCATCATCGGTGGGTGACAGTGCGGAGATGGTGGGAGCAGTCGTATCAGCAGTCGTAAAATTCCAGTATGTGGTGGATGTGGATGCTGCAGCGAAGTTCCCCACCAAATCACGGAATGCATTGCCAGACCACACAATGTAATACGACGTAGAACTCGCCAAGGTGACGGAAGGATTGAGCGTCAGCTGTGTGGAAGCATTACCCGTCAGGAGGCTTCCTGAGATGGTAATGGTCTCTACGGTGGAATCGTCGGATGTTTTCTTTATAGTGAGCGTTCCGGTTCCTGATCGTGTTATTTCATTGAAGGTGAGCACCAGATTCGTTGACGCCGAGACACCTGTGGCGTTGTCTTTGGGTGAAACGGAAGAAACAGATGGTGCAGATGTATCGGCTGTCCTAAAGTTCCATCGTCCTGTGGCGTTCAGGACGACGCTGCCGGATCCAGCGGAGGTTTTGAAGGCGTTGCGCGACCAGTTTACGTAGTACCATGTGCCGCCATCGAGAGTGACGGATGGGTTGATGGTAATTTCACTCGTACCGTGTCCCGAAACCAGCGCACCTGAAAGAGTGATGGTTTCTACCGTGGAACCGTCAGATGCTTTCTTGATCGTGAGTGATCCCGTACCTACACGAACAGACTCGCGGAACCCCAGCACCAAGTTCGCAGTGCGCGATACGCCGAGTTCATTGTCCTTGGGCGAGTAGCTGTTGAAATAAATCTGATCGGGATTGGTGCCGTTCTCCCACCAGCTAATGTCACTGTCGTTGTAGCTCGCGGATACCACGTCGGTGCGCCCGTCGCGATTGATATCGTCCGTTCCAACCCAGTACGCGTACGCGAAGTTAGCGTCGACCGTACGCTCCGTAAACGTCTCAGAACCGTTATTGTCGTACCAGAGGAGATCACCGTCATTCTGAGCGACAGCCATCCAGTCCTCATCGCCGTCATCATCCACATCCATCGCGTGCAAACCGAACGGTCCTCCGATCGACGAATCCAAGGTGAACCGCGTAAAACTTCCGGTGCCGCTATTGCGAAACCACAACACGGTACCGGCGCCAGCTGCTGAAATGATGAAATCATTGTCCGTATCGTCATCGATATCCGCTACATGGATCCCACGCGAATTGCTCACGCTGCTATCGATCATGATTCTTGTAAAACTCCCCGAGCCGCTGTTACGAAACCAGTAAGTATCTGCCGCACTGAGATGGCTTGCTACGAGATCCATATCACCATCTCGATCGATGTCGCCGGCCCCGAAGTTGAACGTGATATCGGAATCGATGATCAGTCGTGTGAAGTTCTCATTGCCGTCGTTCTTGAATAAAGAGAAGGAAGCGCTGGAATTGCCGACGGCGACAATGTCCAGCTCATCGTCTCCAGTAAAATCGGCTACAAAAATATCAATGATATTTGTGACGCTCGCATCGATAGTAACTTTCGTGAACGACATGGAGCCGTTATTTCTGAAGAAGAGCAGGTCGCTTGCGCCGTAATCCGCCAACACAACATCCAGGTCGCCATCTTCATCCAGATCTACCACCTCCAACTTGATCGGAGCGCTGAGCGACGAGGAGATTGCAACTTTTGTAAAACTCTGGCTGCCGTTGTTGCGAAACCAATCCAGCGCAGATCCACCGTACGAACATGTGACGATGTCTCTATCTCCATCGGCGTCGAAATCAATGCCAACAGCGTGGGTAGCAGTAGAATAATTGCTGTCCACTGCTCGCTCCGTATACGTAACGGCTGCGGCCCACACACACAAGGGTAGCACTACGACGAGCGTACACAGCAGTACACTGCGCCATCGCACCAACCTGCAAGAGAAATGGCAGGGGAAGGAGATGGTTATAATCGTACGCGAACCGTGGATTGGCTGCAAAAGTATCTTCGCGGCAACGGGGAAGGATGCTGTATCCTTTCCCCGTGCGACTCCACCGCTTCATCATCGATGCCGATCTAGCACAGACATTCGCCACGATCACCGACACGAGCGTTCTCCATCAGTGGCAAAAGGTTCTGCGCCTGAAAGCGGGAGACCACGTGATGCTCTGTGATGGAAAAGGCATGGAGAGCGAAGCAACGATGGAAACTCTCGAAGCAAAGCACGCAAAGCTCCGACTGCATGGAGCGCACACCGTGACTGCAGAACCTAGCCAAGAGGTCACCCTCTACTGCTCCGTCCTCAAGCGCGAGAACTTCGAGTGGGTGGTGCAGAAGTGTACCGAGCTTGGCGTGAAGAGCATCGTGCCGGTGATTGCCAAAAGAACCGTGAAGACAGGGCTCAAAATGGAACGCCTCAGGTTGATTGCGAAAGAAGCCGCCGAGCAGTCCGGCCGCGGGATGATTCCAAAAATTTCCGAGCCTGTGGATTTTGCTTCAGCCCTTGTGGAAGCCAAAAATAGAACAAATGTCTTCTTCCAAATGCAAAAAGAAAAAACTGAAAGCTCTACGCTGAAAACTGAAAGCTGCAATATCTGGATTGGCCCCGAAGGCGGGTGGACAGAGGAAGAAGAGCAGGAGGCCATGGATCAGGGATGCCATATTGCCTCTCTGGGGAAGCTCACGCTAAGAGCGGAAACAGCGGCGGTGGTTGGGTGCTTCTCCGTGCTCCGGCCAAATGGGTGAATTTGGATAATCGTACAATGTCATAGAGCGTAAAGAACGCCACACGCTCATGGAGCAATGTAGCGCAGAATTTTGTGAAAAGTGGGGATGGAAAGTTCGGGAACCCGCTGGAACGGATGTGGAGATAAACGGATAATGGCCAACCGATGTCCCCCTCCACCCCCTCCTTCGAATCCCTGCGGGAAAGCAATATGCAGGCGCTTGCAAAGGCGGGGAACCTTCCCGGCGTTGCGGCGGAAGCGGAGAACAAGCACGCGAGGATCGCAATACTTCTCGACCGGCGTGCGCACATCGAAGATCTGGCATCCGGGCAATCGCAACGCCAAGCCTACGGCATCGAGAAGTTCCACAAAGATTTTACGATGCTACGGACATGTCAGTCCGATCCAAACTCTCCACACGAAGGAGAGCACTATCGAAACTTCATATGGAGCTGCGTACCGCACTGCCCCTTCAAACGCTTTCAGGAACTCTTTTGCCACAGGCACCAATTTGTCGTTCCACATTTTACGATCCAGCCAAACAAGCGACTGTGGTTTGACCAAGGAACAAATTTTCACCAGATGAGCCTTGCTGCATGTCAGGTCAGTCCGGACAGGATCAGTGATGATTTTGCTCAGAGCACCGGGCTCTGCACCTTTGAAGAAGGCGATTCGCCTCTCGTCCGTCTGGAGAAAAAGAAGGCGGCAGTTCCAACACTCAAGTTGATGTTTGAATCCGCTGTCCCTCTCCAACAAGGGCATCAGCGACTGCTGCAGGTTGAGACACCACATCCTCTTACGGCAAAAAGATATGGCACGAGCGTTCCAGAGGAAGCCGTTGGTTCCATCGTATATACGCGCGAGCACGGCGCACAGGGAAACGGTCAAACACCGGCTAAAAAACATGCACCTCCTGCTCCACGACATCGGATCGTTTCGCACTTCACAAGCGCATACGCAGCACTGCGGAAAACCGCACATGAGCGTTCTTCGTATGATACCGAACAGATGGAACTTCTGAGACTTAAGGACGAAATCGCCGCTCTCAATCGCCGGTGCAACCGCGAGTGGCGCGGGAAGATTGCCGATGAGAAGAAAGACGCTCTCGTTGCCGAAGCGCAGGAAATGCTGACCCGCGGACACCAGCTCCTCGAGCACTGCGTCAACAGAGACAAGTGCTTTGCAGATACGCGCATAGGGCGCTGCGGAGAACTTCTCACGAAGCACAATGTCTCCGCCGCCATGGCAACGATGGTCGGTGCTCTCAACCACCTCGCTCACCGCCTCGAAGATGTCGCGCCCAAAGAAGGACACAACGACCAAGATCGCATCACCCTCCAGCGCCATATCACCGAACAGGAGCTGCTTATGAAAGAGCTGCGCAGAAACATCGAAGACGGGGGACGAAACTATACCGGCAATGCGGAGATCACCAATGCGACGCAACTGGGGATCTTCGCATGCGATCTCTCGCGCATTTCCCTGCAGCCACTGCGTACGTATGCCGATCGCATCAGCCAAAAAATCGTTGACCTTGACCGTGCACTGCTCATACATGACGAAGCTGCGGCACAGCAATCCCTTGTTCAGATGCACGTCATCGGCAAGTTCCAGGCGGCGCGCACCTGCTTCGAGCACATCAAGCACTGGATGGTCGATGGACGCCCCATCCCCCTCAGCGAAGCCCGCCAATACGTCGACCGACTCCACACGATCTTCGCGGAACGCTCGGTCTATCCAGAGTGCATCGTGGCTGGGTACAGCGAAGCGTTCAACACGATGGCAGAGGCCACGGAGGAACTACGCGCGCTGCTGCAACGATATACGCAGCAACCCATCCATGATGGCGCGCAAACGGAGAGCATAGACAAGCACCTCCATGCATTTCTCGATCGCTTCGACATCGAAGCTATGGTTCGCGCGTTACCGTAGAAGCTTAGAGGATACCTGAACCGTACAAACCCGCCGTGAGCACGGAAATGGTCGACATGAGCTTCACGAGGATATTGAGCGACGGTCCCGACGTGTCCTTGAAGGGGTCCCCGACGGTATCGCCGACCACGGCGGCCTTGTGAGGATCGGAGCCTTTGCCACCCAAGTTGCCAGCCTCGATGTACTTCTTTGCGTTGTCCCAGGCGCCGCCCGAGTTGGCCATCGATGTCCCGAGCATCATGGAGCTGAGGAATGCTCCGGCGAGGAGTCCACCAAGTGCCTCCTTTCCGAGGAGCAACCCTGTGAGCACCGGAGAGAGCACCGCGAGGAGACCAGGCAAAATCATTTCACGGATCGCCGCACCGGTCGCGATGGACACACATGCAGCGGGATCGCTATCCGCCGTTCCCTCAAGCAAACCCTTGATCTCCCGGAATTGACGACGCACCTCCTCGATGATCGACATCGCCGCACGACCGACTGCGCGCATGGTCATCGCACAGAAGAGGAAGGGGAGCATGCCCCCGAGCAGCAATCCGATGAGTGTGACCGGGTCTGAAACGTCGATGCCCCGCAGGCCTGCGGCCTCGCGGTAGGCAGCGAAGAGCGCGAGCGTGGTGAGCCCGGCAACACCGATCGCAAATCCCTTACCGATCGCGGCAGTTGTGTTGCCCGCAGAGTCGAGAGCATCCGTGCGCTCACGGACTTCCTTGGGGAGATGACTCATTTCGGCGATGCCTCCGGCGTTGTCGGACACCGGACCAAATCCATCAACCGCGAGCGTCATGGCAAGCGTCGAAAGCATACCCACCGCTCCGATGCCGATGCCGTACATGCCTGCGGCGCTGTAGGCAACACCCACGGCGATCGCGACGACAATCATCGGGAAGAACGTCGATGCGTAGCCGAGAGCAAGACCCTCGATGATGAGCGTCGCCGCTCCAGTCTTGGCCGATCCGGCGAGCTTGCGAACGGGAGAGAAGCTATAGGACGTGTAGAACTCCGTGATCCATCCGACAGCCACCCCAGCGGCAATGCCGACCGCGGAGGACCAGAAGACGCCCATCGCCACCTCAGCAGGTAGTACCATGCGGGAGAGGGAGAAGGCACCAACGATGGCCAATGCAGCGGAAACGATCATTCCCCTCTTCAGAGCGCCCTGCACCCCAGCCGGATCCTCCGTGCGCACCACGAACGTCGCGAGGATGGCCGAGATCACGCCAGCAGCGGCGAGCAGAAGCGGGAAGACGAGCGCTGCCTGCGTACCCCAAGCGACCGTGAGTCCGACGAGCATCGTTGCAAGCAGTGCGCCGATGTAGCTCTCGAAGAGGTCCGCTCCCATACCCGCGATGTCACCGACGTTGTCTCCCACGTTATCGGCAATGACCGCCGGGTTTCTCGGATCATCCTCCGGAATCCCCGCCTCTACCTTGCCAACGAGATCCGCTCCCACGTCAGCAGCCTTGGTGTAGATGCCACCGCCCACGCGAGCGAAGAGTGCCACGCAGGATGCACCGAAGGAAAACCCGGTCAGCACATTCACGGCAACGGAGATATCGAGCACCTTCAGTACGATGATGAGCGCACCAACGAAGCCGATGAGCCCAAGCCCTACGACGGAAAGTCCCATCGTCGCCCCGCTCAAGAATGCCACGCGCAATGCGCCAACGATGCTGACGCGCGCCGCTTCCGTAGTGCGGATGTTGGCACGAGTGGCGGTATCCATGCCGATGAAACCGGCGAGAGCCGATGTCAGGGCACCACCGATGAAGCTGAAGGCCGTCAGCGGCAAGACCGTACCGTTACTAGGGTTACGATCGATGAACACATAGATGAGCAACGCAACAGCGAGGACGAACGGTCCGATGACCGTGTACTCCCTGCGGAGAAATGCCATGGCCCCGACGCGAACCTTCCCTGCGATCCTCTCCATCACTTCGTTGCCAGAAGCACTACGCAAGATGGCACTCCGGAAGGCGTATGCCGTGCACAAGGCCAGGACACCGGCAATGACGGGGAGCCATAGGAGCTGATCGATGGAAAGGGACATGGGAAAACGGGGAAAGGAGAAATCCCGATCATTTTGGGACTTTGGCGATAAAGGGCAAGGGAAAAGACCTGCAGCACGGAATGTTTGACTTCATTTACCAATTATACTATAAAAGTATTATGACGCTATTCCAAGAACAGGTTCCCTCCGGCAACGAGGAACGCGATGAACGTTCCCTGGAGGATCTCGTCTATTTCCTGAGCGAATCTGAAGAGAATAATGAACCGCGCCTACTGCAGGAAGAGCTACGCGAAGGGATTAAGCGCATCATCAACAATGGAACCCCGTTCACTATCCTTTACAATGATGCCGCGATCTATTCCGTAGAGATGTCTCCGGTTCAAGCCTCTGAGGCGTAACACTACTACTCCGGTCGATTCCACAAGTATCGAGCGCCCGACAAAGAGCCGTGAGCAGATGCATAGCCTAAGCGGCCAGTGAAAGATAATACCCACTCTGGCCATCGGTCTCGGTACCCTGATCGTAGCGATCGATCGTTAATCCAGACTCTGTAATCGTCCTCGCGAAATAGTCTTTCGCGAAGCGCACACAATGCAAGGGCCCTTTCCAGGCATCGCGGTAATTGGCAGGATTTTCTTCCTCGCTCGGCACCCCGTCCTCGGTAAACGCTGTGAGAAACACATGACCGGACGGTCGGAGCAGCCGACGGAATTCCCGAAGGTAGATCCGTATTTCTGGGCTGCGCATGTGGGAAAAGACCGAGTAGAGGTAGATGGCATCAAACGATGCGTCGTGCCACGGGAAACGGAAAGCATCATCGAGGCGGATGCCTGTGGGGTTGTAGCGTTCGTTATGGAGCGGCAGATGCAGGAACGAAGAGGAAGGATGTTTCCGCGCAATGTGCTTTCGGCACCAACGGACAGCCGTGAGACTGATATCCATGCCGATGTACTGAGGTGTGGCCTCCTTGCAAAGGGCATGCAGTCCTATAGCGAGCCTCCCCGTCCCGCACCCGATGTCGAGCACGCGCTGATCGGCAGTGCAATGAAATGTATGAGTAATCCTTTTGGCTTCCTTCTGCGCAGAATCAAGGTATGTAGCATTGTCGATGAAGCACCTTCCACCGGTGCGTAGGTGAGGAGCTGGGAGCGTCACTCCCTGGAAGCAAACTGCATCGTTGCAGAGAAGCGGACGAAGCGGCGACAGAAACGAGCGAATCGCACGGTGCATGATTCCACTATAGCGCGGCTCCCTTAAGATCACACTTCCTAGGGAAAACTGTTGAACCAGAGAAGGGGGGTCTCCATACTGCCTGGCCATGGAAGATTTCGGTCGCTTTCGCTGCTCCATCGGCATCTCCACCTCGCACCTGGAGTGCCTTGCGGAAGATACGTGGGAAAATGCCATCGCCACCGATATCCGCGCACAACTCGCCAATGTCCTCGATACGCAGCCCGAGGTCGTCGCTGAGCGCGGTGCAAGCGACGATGAAGTCATAGAATTTTCCATCGGCATCTCCGGTGTTTCTCCGGCAGACCACCAGACGATCCGGGCAGCTCTCTCTGAAGCAGGGATAGATGTCTCCGACGATGAAGGCGACCTCCTCGAAGACTACGTCGACGGCGATGAGTGGAGGAACAATGCGTATGATGCAGATTGGGAGAACACCCCGGAAGGCACGGGTGACGATCCGTTCTTTGCAACATAAAACCCTTCACCTAGCACACCACCCCCTCGTGCTTCAGCAGCCACTCCTTTTTATCGCTGCCGGAGGCGTAGTTGCCGATGCCACCGCTTGCGGGAAGCACGCGATGACACAGGATGACGATGGTGAGTGGATTGTCACCAACGGCAGTACCGACGGCGCGCACGGCGTCCGGCTTGCCGATCTCCTTCGCAAGGTCTCCGTACGTTATGGTGCTGCCGAAGGGGATGGTGAGGAGCGCATCCCACACGCGCTGCTGAAAATCGGTGTCTCGCATAACGAGGGGAACGGAAAAGCGGTGAAGATCTCCGAGAAAATATCCACGGAGCTCCTGCAGTGCGCGCTCCAAAATATCCGTTGTCTGCACAGGTTTTGTATGGGGTGGAGAAGCAAAGGTAACGGAATCGATGCCGCGATCGGTCCCCGTGATGCGCAGTGTGCCGAGATCGGTCGTCAGGAATGCTGTGGTGATCTGTGTGAGCATGAAGTGGTTGTCGTCGTTTACTTCGGGATTTTCCCGATGGAGATCGCAGACGATGCAAGATGACTTCTGCCGGGTCGTCCCCGGTGATCCACTTCGGATCGACAGGCGAAATTTCCCCGTGTTCCACACACGCAGAGAACTCATTTTTTGGCTTATGTAAGACATTTACATATGTTTCAAGCATGATCTACCTTCTGCCCTCTGCTCTCTGTCTCCCTCTCATGGTTTTCTGGAGCCATGCACCGCAACGCCCCACCAGCTCTCGCCTTCGCGCTCCTGCTCGCACTCCATATTGCCACCGTGCTCGCCGTCGCCCAAGAGCGCCAATCGGGCACGCTCCTACCACACATTACCCTCTCTCAGCACACACTGCCCTGACACACGCTCCTGCCTTCTCCTTCCTACTCCCTACTCCCTCCTTCCTCCTTGCTCCTTGCTCCTTCATCCATGCCTCCCCTCTCCGTCGCCACCGCCATAGCCGTGCGCGCCCATAGCGGCCAGAAGCGCGCTGACGGGAGAGACTACATCGAGCACCCGATGGCGGTCGCGCGGATCCTCATGGGAAGCAGTACCCATCTCCCGACCGCCGTCTACTCCGCCGCGATGCTCCATGACGTGATGGAGGACGCGCACCTCAGCTACGCGGAACTCGCTGCGCGTGTAGGACGGGAGGCTGCGACGATGGTGCTGGGCCTCACGCGTCCGCAGCGCGTCGCAGGCGAATCGTCGGAAGTATGGGAAGAGCGCTACATCGCCCAAATGCGCATCGTCTTTCCCTTCGCGCCGGGGCTTTTACTCATCAAGCTCGCCGACCGCATCCATAATCTGCAGACGGCGCACACACTCGCCCGCCCACGCAGAGCACGCCTGATCGACACGACCCAGCGTCACTACGCGCCTTTCTTTCGATCCATGCAGAGGATGTTGCCCATCGAGCTCCAATGTGCATGCACCGTGCTACTGCGTGGTCTAGAAGGAGCCCTGGAGCACGCGCACAAAGGAGCGCGGTGCTTCCAGGAAAGAATGGCGAAGGGATAGCAGCACCCAAACGGCAGTACCGCTCACGGCTGACTCCTCAGTGGCACGGCTCACTTTTTTCCATTCTTCCGGCTCTGCCCCTTCCAGATCTTGTCGATGTTGACGCGGTAGAGGTTGTTGTAGCGCTCAAGCTCGTTGGGGTCGGCCATCTTCAGCACGTCGAGCTCCGGAGCAAACATCTCACTGTAGCGGTCGCGGCGACGAATCTGCTTGAAAGTCCCGTCCTCATGGATGAGCACGACCGCCGCGCGCTTGATCGTATTGAAGTTGTTGGCGAGCACCTGTGCGTAGGCGCCCACGTCCATCGCCGCGAGGATGTCCCCTGCCTCGAGCTTGGGCATCGTGATGCCCTTGGTGATGAGATCCCAGCAGTCGCAGGTGTTGCCACCGACGGTGACCTTGTGAACGCGCGGCGAGAACATCTTGCTCGCAGGCAAGATGTCGTAGTGGATGTTGCTTTGGACGAGAGCATCGGGGATGAAATTGTAGGTCGATCCGTCCGCGATAATCATACGATTGAAGTGGTGGATCTCCTTGTTGGCGACGACGTGCATCAGGCCGATACCGGCATTGAGGACGATGGACTTGCCCGGCTCAAAGATGAGCTGGATCGGCATCGTCACTCTCGCCCCCTCGAGGAGGCGGCGGAAATACTTGGGAAAAGACCGAAGATCCTCGATGGGAAACGCCGTCTGGTCGCCGATGGCTGCGGGGAATCCTCCACCGAGCGAGAGCGTCTTGATGGGGATCCTCTTGTCCTGACAATCGCGGATGATCTTGGTGAGCACACGGGCAGCGGCGCGAAGCGTCCAGGGGCTCGAGATGTACCCCCCCATGAAGTGGAACCCGCGGAAGTCTACGAAGGGGCTTTTGGCCGCGATGTCGACCGCTTTGAGCACCTGCTTCAAGGGAATGCCATATTTGTTACCCTTCGTGGAGTAGTTGCGGATGTCGATCATGGGGTTCACGCGGATCACCGTGCGCACCTGGGTGCGAAGCTTCTTGGCAGTGGCCGCGATGTGCTCCAGATCCTCAACGCTGTCCGCGGTGATGCTCTGCACGCCGACTTTCGTGGCGAAGTGGAGATCCTGATCCGTTTTGTAGAGATTGGTGTACGAAAGCTGGCGGGGCTTGAGGTCCGCGAGGAGTCCTAAGATCAGCTCCCCGACGCTCGCGCAGTCGAGTTCAAACCCCTCTTCGCGGGCCATGCGGAGGATCTCGAGGTTGCTGTTGCACTTCACCGCGTACTGAAGCTTGATGTCATTGCCGAAAACCTTCTTGAACCTGCGGAAGTTCCTGCGAATCTCGCGCTCCACCATGACGTAGATGGGTGTGCCGAACTTGCGCACGATCCGGTCGACAGGCACTCCTTCGACGGTCAAAAATCCCCGGTGATCCACCGAGAGGAAGTGCGCCCAACGATCCCGGATGTAGCGTTTCTCCGCGTGCCTGCGCCGGCGCGAAAAATGGGGAACATGAGGGTGTTCCATCGATACTGCGATCATTGCGGAGGCTTTCGCATGGAAAACAGCGCGGAGTGTACGACTGCTACGTTGGAATGCAACAATTTTCTCCGATCCGTCTGGCGCACGAAGAAAGGCAGCCCTACGATGCGCTGGTGAGCGAGCACCGCAATGTCACCCTCGGCCTCGTGCAGATGTCCATGGAGGATGCCACGGAGCGCAACATGGAGAAGGCGATCGCCATGAGCCGCGACGCCGCCGGCAGGGGCGCAAAGATCGTCGCCCTCCCCGAGCTCTTCCTCGGCCCGTACTTCTGCGTCGAGGCGAACAATGCTGCCGCGTTCGAACGCGCAGAGAAGATTCCTGGCACCTCTACTGAAGCCCTGGCCTCTCTCGCGAAGGAATGTCGCATCGTTCTCGTCGGCGGATCGATCTACGAGTTTGCCGGAAAGACACGGTACAACACGTGCTGCATCTTCGGTCCCGATGGAGGCATCCTCGGTACGTACCGCAAGCTGCACATCCCGCACGACCCCGGATTCTTCGAGCAGCACTACTTTGCCAGTGGCAACGAGCCACCACTCGTCGTCGATACACCGCATGGAAGGATCGGCGTCGGCATCTGCTACGACCAGTGGTTTCCGGAGTTCGCTCGGCTAGCGGCACTCCAGGGCGCAGAGCTCCTCGTGTACCCGACGGCCATCGGTACCGCAGACGTACCGCCCGTGGACGAAGCAATTCCCGAGAACTGGGAAGAGAAGTGGCGAGCTGCGCAGGTAGGACACGCGGCAAGCAATGACCTCTACGTCGCTGCAGTGAACCGCGTCGGACACGAGGGGCAGCCGCCCGAAGACAGCGGAAAGCCGAGTGCGACGCACTTCTTCGGCGGATCGTTCGTGGCTGATCCCAACGCGCGCCTGCTTGCGCGGGGGGACGATACCGAGCAGATCCTCCTCGCGGACATCGATCTCGCATATCCAAAAAAAATGCAGGAAGCATGGCGGTTTCTCGCAGAACGAAGACCCGACATGTACGGTGGTCTGACGAAGTAAAGAGGTAATCTGTCGCGTTGGATAGGTGCCGTGGGTGGGTGGCGCGCCACGGGGCCTGCCTGCCGGCAGGCAGGGGTGAAGGGGAAGGCTCTGCTATGCGCCGCAGCGCAGTCGGGATGGAAACGCGAAGCCTTGGAGGCGTTTCCAGCAAGACACAGAGCCGAGCGGAGAGGTGGTTGGCGCGCCGGGCTTGTGGCGAGCTTGTCGAACCACGTTTTAGCTCCACCTTTGTCGCCGGACAAAGCTGGAAGGCTTTCACAAGCAAAGAAAGTGAAAATCCAAAAGTAAAGCCTCCTCCACAGACACTTCCGAGAATCTCTTTCGCCATCACACTATTCCCCCTTTCGTTCCCTACCCAGAGAGAACCCATATTTCGGCAATCTGAAAACAAATACAGGCCATGCACATCTTCAGAAGATTTGGATGCTCTCTCGGCAATCCCTTCTCTCCGCTGCACTGATGCCGAATCTTTCCCCCCATCCCCATGACACGCAGACATGCACCCCTTTCCCCTGTCGCAGCAGACATCGAACTACTAGAGCAAAAGCAACTGCTTTCTAGCTCCACTCTAGAAACCGCACAGATCGATGCTCTCATGAGTGATACATCCTCTCTGGCACAGCTTCTTTCCGGCTCACAACCATCCGCACCGGCATGGGATGGCAGCTTCGACAATCTCTCTGAAACCGAGACAGTTCTTGAGGAAATCTCTGCACTTGCAACATACGGCGAGCAGCTCACAAGCGCCCTAAACCAGATGAGCACTGAAAACATCGCAGGACAGCAGGCACTGGAAGAACAACTCATGGAAACGATGCGCTCACTGGAACACGCCATCGATGCTACGCAATCCCTCGAAGGTGCCATGCGATCATCCATCCATGATCTGCTGACGCAGGAAACATCATCCGTCGATCTCACGGCCTTGTCTCCGAGTGAAGGAAATCGTACGGCAAGAGGAACCGTTCCCCTCAGCGATCCTACGAAAGGCGATATCACCATCGTGGTTCCCCGTGGAAAATCATCCACTGCATCCCTGCAGGAAGAAATCCGATGGACGCAACCACCGACACTGGTGACCAACCCAGATCATGGATTTGCAGCATCGCAAAGCACCATCCCCTCCTCCGTCATCAACTGGAGAACAAAAAAAATCGAATCCTTCAGTATGACATCTGTTGATACAAACGGAAAGAACATTGGGGGCGTCGTATACAACGACGGATTCAGCATGCCGATAGTGCACGACCTTGCGACAGGTGGGATACGCGACTTAGGAGGGAGAATTCGGGGGAGTGCGGACATTGTGCTGAGCCCAGACGGATCACGGGCGGTCACCGCAATCAGCGGCGCAGGAAGCAGCAACAGCATGCGCATCTGGGACACCGCAACCGGTAGACAAATCGGACCAACGCAGAAACCGGAGTACGTCACCCAGATGGCGTTTCGACCTGGCAATGCACCTGATCTTCTGTACGCCACCGAATATGGTCAGTTTGTTTCTTGGAATAAAGTCGATGGAGGTGGCGACCGGATCTTCGAGGAAGTCTGGCCACGCTTCGCCGTGAGTGAATCCATCGCGGCAGCACCACGCATCGTAAATCTTGGAAGAGGTCGCTTTGACCCCGGAGATACCGTGGAGCTCTACGATTTCCAACAGGAGCGAAGGCTGCCTGCTCTCGCTACAGGCAATGCCGTCCGCGATCTCGCCATCAGTCCCGATGGAAAAACCCTGCTGACATGGGACAGAGGAGGCATCGTGCATATCTGGGATATCACCTCTCGACAAAAGATCACCACGATAACTCCGACCGCAGGAACCCGTGATGCACGCGCACAGTTCGGCCATAACGGTTCGCTCATCATCATCACAGACAACACGGGCAAACTGCGTGAGTTCTCCGTAGACAGTCTTCGCAATGGCAATACCGAACCGTTGGTGCAGCGCACCTACGACACGCGCGACTCCATCCTCGCCCACCCAGGAGCACCCGGGTACATCACCAGCCGCACCGACAGAGGCTCTGTATCCCTGCGCGCATCGGGGCTTCCTGCCATTGTCACCAACGGAGAACAAGTGCCCGCAGTAGAAGGGAAAGGTGATGGCACCGTCTGGCTCGACTACTCCACAGTCCATGAGCTTGTCACACAAGGGCAGTTTCGCATCACGGGCGCTCCTGCAGGCACGCAGTTCACCGTGACGCCGTTTATGGGAACGCGACGCCTCGCATCGCAATCGGCAAATGCAGGCGAAGTGGTTTTTGTGTCCAACGCCGAGGGTATATCTGCCGTAGCCGTACAGGGCGTAGGGTGGAACGGCCCTATTGCCCTTGCACAAATGGATGTCTCGACGCTCGCAAGTGCGGCTCCTGCCGACAGTAAGGAGCTGGGGCTTCTTTCCAATGATCTCTTCGCACAAACGTGGGCGGATACCGATGAGGTGTGGGACGACAAATGGCTGGACTATCGCTCACAGATGGCAGCCGTGGAAGGTGACCCAAAGCTCCCCATGCTCGTGCGCGCCACGGGAGGAACGCTCTATGGCTTTACCTACCACACCAATGTCCACTACAGATCCGGGTTTACAAAATCTCTCGCGCGATCGGCACTTCCCGAATCCGCGTTCATCCGTATCGATACGAGCACGGCCATCCTCCTGCCTGGATACCCCGCCGCCCTCTACGTGAATGTCGGTGACGGCACGATCGTCGGCACGAGGAAAGGTCAAAACGGCGGCATCCTCCTCGAGAAAAAACAGTCAGCCAATATCCTCGATCTCGTGCCAAAAGAAGGCATGGATATGCGAGTGGACTGGTTGGATACCGTGAGCGCCGGAGAAGGAACACGGGAAGGATTCTTCCGTGAGGCGCTCACGCCGGGCGTCGTCAGCCACCCATCGCCGGAGAGCAGCGCTATCGTCACCACCATGCGTGTGAAAAACTCAGGAAGCTTTGGAGGAGCGATCCGCGCCGAGATCTATGTGTCTTCAGATATCCACCCCGAGCGCGTCTTGCAGAAAACCATCGAAGGCAATATCTCCGCTTCCGATGTACTCACGCTGCGCTTCCGTGCAGATCTCCCGAAGAGAGACCGCTCTTCGTACGCGTACGTCAAAATCATCGGACCGGATGGTACGGTAATCGCGGAAGAAGGTGCAGGACACGTCGGACGCAATCCCGATCGACCTTCGCCAAAGGAAATCACCGAACGCGACAAGGAGTACGAAGAGGCTCAACAGGGAGCATTTGTGCGCACTACGCAGTACTGGGCAGATCTCGCACGCAGTAGCCCCGTCTATGCGGGGCAAGCCGCAGCAGGGCTCCAAGAGACGCTTTCAGCGATGGGCAAAACGATGGCGACGGTTGCCGCACGGATTGCACAAGAAAGAAGAACGCTCGGAGCAATGATCGAAAAGCGCGTCCTCCTCGCCGAAGCATCCGCCACCCTTGGGTACACCGGAGAGAGCCCGGAAGGTAT